>Ga0190313_1000495_pt1 | contig 23466 bp, 21 predicted proteins | sample 4870071011_MG_FD_169989 | JGI IMG/M metagenome (GOLD analysis project Ga0190313, IMG submission 169989) | Hydrothermal vent sediment bacterial communities from Southern Trench, Guaymas Basin, Mexico - 4870-07-10-11_MG | ecosystem: Environmental > Aquatic > Marine > Hydrothermal vents > Sediment ... | reverse complement strand
GAGAGCCAAATGTTCTTCCGTGGAAAGCATTTGTCATAGCTATTATCTCTTTCCTTCCAGTATAAAGGCGGGCAAACTTTAAAGCCGCTTCAACAGCTTCAGTTCCAGAGTTCCCCATGAAGGCGTATTCAAAATTGACAAAGTGAGATAGCTCCTCGAAAAATTCTTCCTTTTCCTCATGCTCGAACATTGGTCCAGCGACTACCAGCTTTTTCATCTGTTCATTTATTGCCTCCGCAAGCTCTTCGTTTGCATGTCCTAAGATTGCAACGCCTATCCCAGCTATTGCATCGAGGTATTTGTTCCCTTTATCATCCCAGACGTAAACGCCCTTTCCTTTGATGAGCTTGAGCCTCTTTTTGTAAACGCTTACCTCTCTCATTCAATCACCGTCCTGCCGTTGAGTCCTTGAATGATCACCTTTTTGACACCGCTTTCAACGGATTTTTTAGCCATAAGCAACTTCCTCTTCATTCCTCCTTTTGCGAATGGCAAGAACTCTTCCATTTCATTAACCTTAATTTTCTCAACTATTTCGCCATCAGCCAAAAAAGCGGTGTCCGTTAAAAAGACAAGCTCATCAGCCTTCAAACTTAGAGCTATTGCATGAGCCAGCTTATCCCCATCAATATTCAAAGGTTCATAGGCTTCGCTCATTGCTATTGGCGCTATAACAGGAACTCCCACCTTGCTGAGTTCCCTTAAGGCTTTAACGTTGATTTCCCTTATAATGCCAGAGTAGTCATCCCTTATCGCAACTTTTTTTCCATTGATTATGGCTTTGATGAGCTTTTTCCTTTCGGCTTTTATGAGGCCCAAATCAAGCCCGCTCAATCCTATGGCGTTAATTCCTCTGCTCTGGAGGAGGGAAACTATTCTCTTGTTGGCCTTCATTATAGCCATTAAATAAATCTCAAGCACTTCTTTTGGAGTGTACCTAAACTCCACACCGGAGGAGCTTTTAAGTCTTTTAACCTCTATCCCTAACCTTCTGGAAAGCTCATCAACGTAATCCGAGCCACCGTGAGTTATTATATCTCCCTCTAAAATTCCATCAAACTCTTCCAGCCTGTCCAAAACTGCCCCTCCAATTTTAACGACCCTCATCTTTCTCACCTTCAAATTGGATACACTGGCAAGTAGTTCAGTCCTAGGGTCTCATCTAACCCAAAGGCTATGTTCATGTTTTGCACCGCTTGTCCAGCGCCCCCTTTAATTAAATTGTCCAATGCGGAAAAGAGTATAACCCTTTTATTCTCCTCATCATAGGCAAAGCCTATATCAACGAAGTTGCTCCCTATTACGTACTTTGGATCAGGGAGCCTCTGGATTCCACCTTTCTCTTTGACGATTCTTATGAATGGCTCTTTTAGGTAGCGGAAAAACTTCTTATAGAGCTCCTTCTCACTTGTTTCCATCTTGAAGTAAATTGTAGCCAGTAACCCTCTCACCAGGTCAACGGAATGAACTGTGAACTGAGCCTTTACATTGGTCTCTTGAATTACCTCAGCTTCGTGCCTGTGATGGACTTCCTTGTAAACTCTAACCACGTGGCTTCTTTCGGGATGAATACTTACCATGTTTTCTCTTCTTCCACCAGCACTTGAGCTAACCTTTAAATCCACTATTGCTTCGCTAACATCTCCTTTGAAGGGACACAAAGCTAAAATGACTGCTGTGGCATTACAACCAGGATTCGCTATTAGCTCGGCTTTTTTGATCTCTTCTCTGTGAATTTCTGGCAATCCATAGACGAACTCATCGATGAGCTCTGACTTTACATGCTCTCCATAGTATTTAGTATAGAGATCCAAGCTTACCCTAAAATCAGCACTTAGGTCAATTATTTTTGCACTGCTAAGGAATTCATCGATTATTTTCATTGACTCGCCGTGAGGGACTGCTAAAAATATAACATCGGCGTCAAAGTTGTAATCATTTGTAAAGCGCAAATTTAGTCCTCTCAAGTTTGGATGAACCTTGTGAACTTTTTTTCCTGCATATCTCCTTGATGTTATCGCACTTATCTCAACTTCGGGATGCATTGCTAAGAGTCTGACCAACTCTCCCCCGATGTACCCGCTTGCACCAACAACTGCTGCTTTAATCATCTTTTAGCCACCTCAACGGCATACCCAACTATTTTCTCAGCCACATCCACCCCAGTGGCTTTGACTGTGTTCTTGAACTCCATAGTTGGGTTAACCTCATTAACTAACAACCCTTCCTCACTCTCGAAGATGTCTATAGCTAAAGCACCTTCCCCAAATGCTTCCCAGGCCTTAATGGAAATCTCCTTCACCTCTTCATCATCACAGGGGACAGCTTTTCCCCCTCTCGCTGTATTTGTTATCCAATGCTCAGAATATCTGTAAATAGCCGTAACAAATTCTCCTCCAATAACGTAGCTCCTAATGTCCCTCCCTGGCTTTTTGACAAATTCTTGGAAGTAGTAGATTTTGTAAAGCGGATTGCTAAGCCATTTTTTGTGCTCTATTATTCCTTCCAACGCATCATCATCGTTTATTTTCGTTATTAACCTCCCCCAACTCCCAAAAACTGGCTTTGAAACTATAGGGTAGCCAAGCATTTCAGCGATTTTTTTGACGCTTTTCTCGTCAAAGGTAACACTCCATCTCGGAACCTTGACCTTCTTGCTAAGCCTTAAAGTTGCCAGGAGTTTATCTCCAGCTTCGAGTATTATGTGGAAGGGATTCACAGTTGGTATTCCTGCACTCTCGAAGAGCTTTGCTAAGTATAGGGCTTTAAAGTGGCTGACATTCCTTATTATCACAACATCCAAGTCATAGCTTTGGGGGAAAATAGCGTCGCTATCGTGGAGCATAACCACTTCTCCGTAATCCTTTGCCCTCTCTCTGAGCATCATCTCTTCCTTGCGCATTATTGTGTATGTTATGCCGATTTTCATTGCCTGGCCTCCAAAAAAGAGGGTTAAAGGGCTACTCTCCCCAGTCCTCCTCTACCTCTGGGACCTCTTCCAAGACTACTGGATCTAAGCCAACCACCTCAAGCTCAGCTCCACAGACTGGACATTCGATTATCTGGTGTAGCTCTAACTCTCCGACCTCAATATCCGCTCCACAAACTGGACACTCCACCATTTCGTTCACCTCCTTTCGCTTAACATTTGGAAAGCTTTAAATCTTTTTTGTAACATTTATTTCTAAGTTTTTAGCTTTTGTTATAAATGAAACACTACTTTATGAAAAGCGTTGGGATAAAGTTGATCCTAATCTCATCAACCCAAACTTCATCCCACTCCAAGGGGTCAATTCGATATTCTATCTCCCTAATAATTCCTTCAACGACATCCTTCGTCATTGCAGTCCCTCCCAAATCGGGCGTTAGGTTGCCTTTCCTGACGTAAGATTTGACAGCTTCCCAGATAATTTGACCGTTTAAGCTGAGATAATCCAAAAGCATAGCACCGCTCAAAATAGCCCCAATTGGATTAGCTATCCCTTTTCCAGCTATGTCAGGTGCAGTTCCGTGAATAGGCTCAAATAGAGCGATATCATCACCATAGTTCCCAGAGGGAACAATTCCAATACTCCTTGCGTGAATAGCTGCTAAGTCTGAAAGAATGTCACCAAAGAGATTTTCCGTTAAAATAATCCCCTGATTCCATGGATTCTTAACGAGTTCTATTGTGAAGGAATCTATGATTTTCTCTCTAATCTCGACTCCTTCCCTTTCAGCTAAACTCAAGACAATTTTCCTAAAGAACTTGTCACCCACTAAGACGTTTGCCTTATGGACAAAAGTAATCTTCTCCCCTTTCTCTTTTGCCAAAGTTATGGCAAATCTTGCTATTCTTTCAGCTCCTCTCCTTGTTATTACTCTGAAATCAACAACTTTCTCTTCTTCAACTTCGTAAAGCCCAGAGTAAAGGCCTTCGCTGTTCTCCCTAACGATGTAGATTTCCCTATCATTCCATAAATCTGGAATTATCCTTAGGTTGGCATAAAGGTCAAGTTCCTTTCTAAGCGTTATGATTAAGCTTTTGTAGTTTGGAACGTCGAAAGGTGTTGATGTTGCCCCAAATAAAACTGCATCCATTTTCTTTATCTCTTCCAAGTCCTCCTCTCTTATTGGGACTCCATACCTTTTGAATACTTCAAAGCCGCCCTCAAACTCAGCAAACTCTATTTTATCGGTTACAGCTCTTATGACCCCCATCGCGGCTTCCGTAACTTCAATGCCAATGCCGTCTCCTTTAATGACCGCTACTCTATACACAAGTCTCCCCTCCTTCTCACGTATTCAAGTATTCCACCGCTCTCAACTATCTCGAAGAGGAAGCCATCCAGTGGCTTAAACTTCCTTACCTCATCACCTTTTCTCACAATTCCCCGTTTCCAGTCAACTTCAATCTCATCCCCATCGTTCAGCCAGTCCGTGTCGCCAATTAAGAGAGGAATGCCCAGGTTAATGCAATTCCTGTAAAATATCCTTCCAAATGACTTTGCGATAATTCCGCTTATTCCGGAGGCTTTCAATGCCAAAGCAGCTGACTCTCTCGATGAACCAATTCCAAAGTTCCTTCCACCGACTATTACATCCCCTGGTTTTACATTTTGAGAGAACTCTGGTCTAACTTCTATGAACGCTATTTTGGCTAATTCTTGTGGGTCTTTCGTTAAGTTGTATCTCCCGGGAGTTATCTCATCAGTTGAAACATTATCCCAAAATTTCCACACCCTCATAGCACATCCTCCGGATTCGTTATCTCTCCATAAATTGCACTCACCGCTGCAGTAACAGGGCTGACAAGATAGATTTCAGCGTTTGGAGAACCCATCCTTCCTTTAAAGTTCCTGTTGGTTGTGCTCAAGATTATCTCTCCATCTCCGGCTACTCCCATGTGCCTTCCTAAGCAAGGCCCACATCCGGGAGGAAGAAGGGTAACTCCTGCATCAATTAGCCTTTGCATAATTCCTTCTTTTATCATTTGGAGGTAAATCCTCCTTGATGCCGGCCCTACAAAGGTTCTCACACTAACCTCTTCGCCTTCAAGGATTTCTGCTACTTTCCTAAGTTGCTCGAGCCTTCCGTTGGTGCATGAGCCTATGAAAACTTGGTCAATCTTTCTTTTGACCTTCTCAACTCTCTCGACGTTGCTTGGATGGTGTGGTAGAGCTACTAGAGGCTCAATTTGACCGAGCTCTATTGTAATTTCCCTCAAGTAATCCCCATCTTCGCTGAAGGTTCCATTGTCTAAAAGGGCTGTCTTTGCATTTGTCTCAACGCTGAAGTTTGCTATTGTCATTTTTTCGTCAATTGAAAGGTCAAGATTTCCAAAGAACTCCAAGGCTTTGTAGTTCATGTCAAAGTCTCTCAGTAGTCCAATCAAATGAAGCATTAGGTCCATTGCCATCACATTTTTGCCTAATCTTCCTTCGAGGTTTACTCTAACGCTTTCCGGAACTCTGAACCAAGTTTTGCCTAATCCTAAAGCTATGGCAGTATCTGTCGCTCCCATCCCAACGGCAAACACTCCAAAGGCACCTAAAGTTGGCGTGTGTGAATCCGCCCCAATGATTATTTTTGCGCCCTCTAAGAGACCTTCCTCTGGAACAACTTGATGGGAGATGCCATAGCCTTCGAATATTCTAATTCCCTGCTCCCTTGCGAATTCTCTAATCTCTCTCTGCAGATTCGCTATTTTCACAGTTGGTGCTGGATAAACATGGTCAAAGAAAATGAAAGCTCTATCGGGTTTTCTTACTTTTGTGAATGTCTTTCTAAAAGATTCAATGATTAGAGGCATCGTTCCGTCATGGGCGTAGATTAAATCAACTTCCCTTATCACGGCCTCTCCAGCTTTTGCATTCAATAGCCCTTCAACAATTGTCATTCTACTCCCCCCATTTTTCTTGCCTCTTCAAGAAGCCTTTCTGGTGTGAAGACTTCCTGAGAATTCTTCACAATGCTGAGCAATTTTTCGGTAATCTCTTCATCTTTAATTCCTATTTTCTCCAAGTAGAATCTTATCGAGTCCCTTCCTGCATATTTGTCCAAATAAATTGCCCTCTCTCTTCCAAAGATCTCTGCTGGTAAGAACTCGTAAAACCTGGGGTCTTTTATCACGGCGGAAACATGCAAGCCAGCTTTGTGTATAAAGGCGTTTTCCCCAACTATTGGATAATTCTTCTGCACTCTAATTCCAGTTATTTCCTGGATTATTTGGCTCAACTCGTAGAGCTTTTCAAGTCTGTAATGCTTGATTCCGTAGTGGTAGTAGAGAATCGTTGAAATTTGAGCTAAATCCACTATTCCCACTCTCTCTCCTATGCCATTTATCGTTGCATCCACTAACGTTGCTCCAGCTTCAATGCCCATTATTGCATTTGCCAAGGCTAAGCCCAAATCGTTGTGGCAGTGAACGTTGGTTGGAATGCCGAAGCTTACTACCCTTCTAACGAGCTCGTAGAAGTAGAGCGGGTGAGCACTTCCTGTTGTATCTGCTATGCTTACTCTGTCGACTTTAAGTTCTTTTGCTAAGCTTAAAGCCCTCTCGAGATTTTCCCACTCCGTTCTTGTTGCGTCTTCAGGCGTAAAGCGCACTTTTAAGCCATGGTCTTTGGCATAAAGGATTGCTCTTTCAATCCTGTCTAAAGCTTGCTCAAGGGTTATGTTGAAGCGCTTTTGAAGGCAGGCATTTGAGAGACAGAAGAATATTCCTATCCAGTTTACATTTGTATCTAAAACTAAGTCTATGTCCCTTCTCAAAGCTCTTGAGTGTGCTAAGAGGTTCGCTTTCAATCCTTGGTTAGCTATTAGTTTTATGCCTTCCATTACGTCTTGGCTTACTGTTGGGTATCCTACTTCTATAAACTCAACTCCAAATTCATCCAGCTCTGTTGCTATCCTCAATCTCTGCTCAGGGGTAAAATTGACCCCTGGTGACTGCTCTCCTTCCCTCAATGTTGAATCCAATATTACAACAGCTCTTAATAGGCACCACCGGATATAGGTTTAGAGATGGATATATAAATCTTTCGGAAAATTCTAAGATTTTTCGAAAATGATTCCTAAAATTCTAAAAAAGTAGAAATATTTTCGAAAACAAAACCATAAATCCAAAGAAATTTTTGTACATTTTAAGTTGGGCTTTTAAAATGTTAAGAAAAGATTTGATAAAGATAAAGAACATTCCGTAAAGCTTTCAATCTAAAAGACTCAAATAAGCTCTCCCACAAGGAATACTGACGACTTTGTGGATATCTGCCATATAATATTCGCTTAGCTCTTTGAACTCAAACTCGTTCTCCTTGGCCCAAGAGAGAGCTTTTGAAATCTCATAAGCCAAGTTTGCATCTAAGACAATTGGGACATTCAAATCAACGGCAGTTCTCCTTACCTTGTAATCCTTGTCCTTTGCATAGCCAGAGGTCATCACTAAGTCGATCTTACTGCTTTTCATTAACTCTACAGCTTTCTCTTTGCTTATTGGCTTTCCAATCCCTAAAGCATCTTCAAGCGTAAATACTTCATAGCCGAGAGATTCAAGAACCTTAGCTGTTTCGCTTAGCTTCTCTTTTTCTCTTCCATAACCATAAATCAATACACTCCTTTCGGGCATTTTGTTCGGCTTCACTGAGAGCCAGCTCTTAAGTAGTGCATCCTCGAATTCGCTACCGAGAGCTGCTACCTCTCCCGTGGAACGCATTTCTGGCCCTAAGAAAGGATAAGCGTTTTGGAGCTGAGACCACGAGAACTGTGGACTTTTCACAGCGAAAGCCTTTGGAGGTATCTCATAGTATTTGTAATCCTCTCCAATCAAGAGCGTTCCATCAAATACCGCTTGAGCCGCTAACTCCATTAAATTCACGCCTCTTGATTTGCTTGAGAATGGCATCGATCTGCTCGTTCTTAAGTTTAGCTCAAGGACATAGACGTCATCGTTTACCAGGAACTGTATGTTGAATGGACCCTTAATTCCCAAAGCCAAAGCAAGCTCTAAAGCGATTTCTTGCATCTTTTTAACTTGCTTGGGTTTTAGATAGCGATAAGGCGTCACCATCGTAGCGTCTCCACTATGAACACCAGCTTTTTCTACGTGCTCCAAAGTAACACCGACAACCCTTTTTCCATCTGACACAGCATCTATCTCAGCTTCCATGGCATCTAAGAATTTTGAAACCACCACTGGGTGCTCCGGAGATACCCTTGCCGCTAAGGAGAGGTATTCTCTCAGCTCTTTCTCGTTGTAGGCAACCTTCATTGCGGTTCCGCTCAAAACATAGCTTGGCCTTATCATAACCGGATACCCAACTTCCTCAGCGAACTTTAAAACCTCCCTAAGGCTTTTCGCAGTTGTCCAAGGCGGCTGCTTTATTCCTAAATCTTCGAGAAGTTTGGAGAACTTCACCCTGTTTTCAGCTACATCAACACTCGTTCCTCTCGTCCCCAAAAGCCTAACCCCATTCTGCTCAAGCTTTTTGGCCAAGGAATTGGCTAACTGTCCGCCAGCAAAGGCAACGACACCTTCAGGCTTCTCAAAATTGTAGATGTCCAAAACTCTCTCGAGGGTTATCTCCTCAAAATAGAGCTTATCATTAATGTCCCAGTCTGTTGAAACTGTTTCGGGATTATAATTAAGCACAATAACCTCATAGCCCCTCTTCTTTGCTGAATTTGCGAAATTAACAACTGCCCAATCAAACTCAACGCTAACGCCTATCCTAAAGACTCCGGCACCCAAAACCAAAACTTTTGGCTTTTTCGTGTGAGGAATGTCGTTTTCTTGGGCATCGTATGTCATGTACAGATAATTTGTCTTTGCCGGGAATTCGCCAGCCAAAGTATCAATCTGCTTCACGAAGATTTTTGACTTCTTCTTCAACTTCTTACCCGCTAACCTCTCTATTTGCTTATCGCTGAAGCCAAGCTTCTTCGCTTCACTTATAAGCTCTTCAGTTGGGTTCCTCTTTAGCTCTTCCGCCACTCTAACAAGGTCTTCGATTATGTAGAGATAAAAGCGGTCTATTCCAGTGATTTCATAAATCTCATCAACACTTACCCCAAGCTTTAATGCTTTAGCTATGTGCATTGGCATGTAAGGTTCATAGTTCCTTATTCTCTTCATAACTTCTTCCAAGGGTTCTTCCTTTTCGTAATATTCACCAATCAGCTCATCTCCAATATCAACCATTCTAATTGCCTTTTGGAATGCCTCATGCAAGTTTCGTCCTATTGCCATGACCTCTCCAATACTCTTCATCTCTGAATTTATCCTCTTGTTTGCGTTTTCAAACTTCTCTAAGTCCCATCTCGGAACTTTAACGACAACATAATCTAAGCTTGGCTCAAAAGCCGCTGTGGTAACTCCAGTTACACCATTCAAGAGCTCATCTAAGGTATAGCCCAAAGCAAGCTTTGCCGCTATATATGCTAAGGGGTAACCCGTTACCTTGCTTGCTAACGCAGATGAGCGGCTCATCCTTGGATTTGTCTCAATAACATAGAATTCCTCTGATTTTGGATTTAAGGCCAGCTGAACATTACACTCACCAACTAAACCTATTGCTTCAGCAACCTTTATTGCCGCGCTCCTTAGGATTTGGTACTCCCTATTGGTGAGAGTTTGAGAAGGAGCAACAACTATGGAATCTCCAGTATGAACTCCCATCGGGTCAAAGTTCTCTAAGCATGCAACGGCAACAGCATTTCCGTTTTTATCCCTCACAACCTCAAACTCTATTTCCTTCCAATGATAGAGATATTTCTCAACTAAAACCTCGCCGATCTCACTCTGAGCGAAAGCCCTAATTATATAGTTTTCAAACTCCTCCTTATTCCACGCAACGAAAGAACCTCTACCGCCGAGGTTGAAGCTCACCCTAACGATGACGGGGAAGCCAATCTTTTCCGCTATTTCAATTGCTTCTTCAACGCTTTTAGCCGCTCCGCTTGGTGGTATTGGGAGGCCAGCTTTTATCATTGTCTCCCTAAACCTTTCTCTATCTAGGGCTTTCTTTATGCCCTCTATGGGTGTGCCAAGGACTTTAACACCGTATTTATCCAAAATTCCGTTTTCATATAGCGCCACACCCAAAGATAAGGCACTTTGCCCACCAAAGCCTAACAAAATTCCATCTGGCATCTCTTTCTTTATAACCTCCTCAACAAATTTGACATCCAGGGGAAGAAGGTAAACTTTGTCAGCCATCTCATGGCTTGTTTGAATTGTAGCAACGTTTGGGTTTATTAAGATGGTTTCAATGCCTTCTTCCTTTAGGGCTTTTAATGCTTGGCTTCCACTGTAGTCGAATTCAGCAGCCTCACCAATCTTTATTGCACCAGAACCTAAAATTAAGACTTTAGAAAACATGAGCATCACCTTTGATCAGTTTTACAAAAAGGTCAAATACCCAAGTTGAATCTAAAGGTCCAGGAGAAGCCTCAGGATGGAATTGTGTCGCTATAATCGGTTTATTTGGATGATAAATCCCCTCAACGCTTTTATCGTCAAGATTAATCATCCAAACTTTAAATTCGTTCAAGCTTTCGGGCTTTACCGCGTAGCCATGGTTTTGTGTCGTTACAAAGGCTTTTCCTGTCTTTAAGTCTTTTACAGGCTTGTTAATTCCTCTGTGACCATATTTAAGCTTGTAAACCTCTCCCCCATCAGCTAAAGCTAGTATTTGACTGCCCAAACATATCCCCATTGTCGGAACGTTGTACTCAATTATGGCTTTGGCATTCTCTATCAGTGTTTTCAGCAAAGCAGGGTTCCCTGGACCGTTGCTTAGGAATATCCCATCGGCGTTAAATTCCTCGAAGGCCTTTACTGGGTCGTAGGTGTAAGGTATCCTTATGATCTTAAAGCCTCTCTTTAAGAATTCTCGAAGAATGCCATACTTAACCCCACAATCAACCACAACAACGGTCTTATCGGCTTTTTTAGGTTCGTGAATTATTATTTCTTTTGGAGTCACCTTATCGACAAAATTTGCCTCATCATAACTCAACTTTCTGACTTTTTCCATGATCCTTTCAAGCTCTTCCTTCTCATAATCACCAACAGCTAAGGCTCCCATCATAACTCCTTTTTCCCTTATCTTCTTAACCAACGCCCTTGTATCAACGCCCTCTATCCCTGGAATTCCTTCTTTTTTGAGCCACTCGTCTAAGCTCATTTCGCTTGCCCAGTGGCTTGGTCGCATGAGTTTTGAAATCACGTAACCTTCAACTTGAATTTTATCTGACTCATAGTGTAGGGAAATGCCATTTTCCTTAATTTCTTTACTTGGCACGCCGTAGTTTCCAATTAGCGGATAAGTCATGACCAGAATCTGTCCCTTGTATGATGGATCCGTTAATGACTCTGGATAACCGACCATTGCCGTTGTAAAGACCACCTCTCCGAACTTAACTCCCTCGGCCCCAAACCCTTTTCCCTCTACAATGGTTCCATCTTCTAATAAGAGATAAGCTTTCATTTGAATCACCCAGGCTAAATGATAGTGGTTATCAAAAACTTGAGCTTGCTGAAGTCTTCTTCAAGAGCTTTTTCTGCCATTTCAATGTATTCTTTAACTTTTTCTGGATTTGGAGAGCCTATAACAGGCTTTTTAATTCCCTCCTCTAAACTAACTTCAATCCCATATTTCTCCCTAACCTTGGCGTAGAATTCTTCAACACCCTCAGAGTCTTTTACGAGCTTGGCTATCTCGCCGTAAACTTCTCTGTATGGCTTTCCACTTATCAAAGCGACTTTCTCAGCAATGTCCGTTGCTAAAATAGGGAAAATTTTTGCATCTCTCAGCAAGTTCTCTTCATTGACCTCAATTTTGGCAAAGAGGTCAGCAAAAATCTTAAGCGTTTCAAGTGTCCCCTTTAAGATTTTGAAAGCGTGCTTGTTGGCTTCTTGCATATCCAGATTGTAGCCCGTTGGAAGACCCTTCAAAATTGTCAACAATGCAACGAGATGCCCTATGCTCTCAGCACCCCAAGCTCTCGCTATTTCCATTGTTGCTGGGTTTCTCTTTTGAGGCATCATACTGCTCGTTGCTAAATGCTCATTTGGAAGCTTAAGGTAGTTGAACTGTGGTGTCGAAAAAACCACTATATCCTCTGCTATCCTTGAGAGGAAGATGGACAGGTTTACATCGATTGAACAGGCTATTCCTAAGAAGTCTCTATTGCTCGTTGCGTTTATAGAGTTGAAGATTATTCCATCGAAGAGCTCTCCAGCGAGCTTTTTCCTGTCTAATGGTACACTTGTTCCTCCTACAGCTCCAGCACCTAAGGGGGAGCTATCAACTATCTCAAGAGCAAAGAATAAGGCTTTCGTGTATGTGGCCAAGGTTTCCTCTATGTAACATAAATAGTGGGCAAAGGTTGAAGGTTGTGCTGGTTGTAAATGAGTAAATGCCGGCATTATTGTATTGAGGTAATTTTTAGCCTTCTCTAAGAGAATTCTCCTAAAAGTCAGCGCTTCCTTTATCTGCTTGGTTAAAAGTTTCTTTGCTTTTAGCCTTAAAGCCGCTGAAACATGATCGTTTCTGCTTTTTCCCAAAGCTAAGTATCCCTCATCTTCGCCAAGCTTTTGCCTCAAGTAAATCTCAATCGCCTCGTGAACATCTTCAGCTTCAATTTTAAACAGCGAAGAAGGGTCTTCAAGGAGGTTTTTTAACTCTTCCAATATTTTCTCTCCCTTCTCTTTGGGAATAAGATTTTGAGATGTTAATACCTTTACATGAGCTATTAAGCTCTCGATAACCTCATCAACAAGCTCTTTATCTTCTTCCATTGAAGAAATATAGGAGAGGATTTCAGAGTTTATATCACCGAGCAGATTCTTCCTGTACATAACACCACCTAACTGATAGCCTTCTCTGCCTCCAGCTTTTTGCTTCCGAAGGCTTCCATAGCTTTGGGCTTGTTAGCTATACTATAAGCTAAAACACTCTGCATTCCAAAGAGCTCAATGAAACCTATGGCAAGTTTTTGATCGTAGTCAGACTTTTCGAATGTAGCTAAGTTTATATCATAGAGCGCATTTTCCGATTTCCTTCCAACAACAATGGCGTTTCCTTTGTAGAGCTTTACCTTGACAGTCCCGCTGACTTTTTCTTCAACTTTATCTATGAATGCATCTAATGCCTCCCTAAGCGGCTCGAACCAGAGACCATTGTAAACGAGCCACGACCACTTGGAATCAACAAACTCCTTAAACTCAAGAACCCATTTTGTGAGAACAAACTTTTCAAGGTCTTTGTGGGCTTTGATTAGAGTTATCGCAGCTGGTGCCTCATAAACTTCCCTGCTCTTTATTCCAACAGCCCTATCTTCAATGTGGTCTATCCTCCCAACTCCATGCTTTCCAGCTATGAAGTTTAGGGTTTCTATAAGCTCAACTAAGTCCATTTCCTTCCCATTCAAGGCAACTGGTATCCCTTCCTCAAATTCAATTGTTACGTACTCAGGCTTTTCTGGGGTTTTCTCTGGTGAAAGCGTCCACTCAAAAACTTCCTCGGGCGACTCTTCAGAAGGATCCTCTAAAATTCCCCCTTCTATACTCCTTCCCCAAAGATTCTCGTCAATGCTGTAGATTTTTTCCTTAACTGGAATGCCATTTTTCTTAGCGTATTCCATCTCCCAATCCCTTGTTAGACCCCACTCTCTTACTGGAGCGATTATCTTAATTCCTGGATAGAGTGCTTTAATTGCCAAATCGAACCTCACTTGGTCATTTCCTTTTCCAGTACAGCCATGAGCTATCGCATCGGCGTTTTCTTTTTTAGCTATCTCCACTACCTTCTTTGCTATCAAAGGCCTTGCCAAGGCATGGGCTAAAGGATAAGCCCCTTCATAAAGGGCATTAGCCTTAATAGCCTTAGATAGGTATTCCTTCGCAAACTCTTCCTTTGCGTCAATCATATAGTGCTTTACTGCTCCAAATTTCAAAGCCTTCTCTTTAATTTTTTTGAAGTCATCTTTTTGCCCGACATCAACTGTGACTGTTATCACTTCAGCGTTCAGCTTCTCTTGCATCAGCTTTAGTATTACTGAAGTGTCCAACCCTCCCGAATACGCTAAAACTACTTTCACGTAAAATCACCTAACATCGAAATAAAGAGAACGTTTTTATATTTTTTGTAACTAATATATCAAAATTAAAAAATTTTGTTGCAAATATAACAAGCAACAAGACAAACCTAATTAGCGAATTTTCAGCATGTGAACTTGTGAAGTTGGGACAAAATGAAAAATCTCAGGAGCTAACGATAAGTTTTGCTAAAATCCTTATCCCCTCTCTTATACGTTCAACACTTTCAAAGGTGAAGTTCAGCCTCATCTGATTTTCTCCACCCTTTACGGCATAAAACACTTTTCCGGGAACATAAGCAACTCCTCTTTTGACAGCCTCCTCAAGCATTTCTTTTGTATCAATGTTACCATCAATGGTTAGCCAGATAAACATTCCTCCATCCGGCTTTGTCCAGCTGATGTTTTCAGGCATGAACTCATTTAAGGCTTCAAGCATTGCATCCCTCTTTGGTTTGTAGAACTCTATCAATCTTTGGATGTGTCTCTTTAACAGGCCTTTCTTCATGAATGCCCAAGTAACGTACTGTCCAACCGTGTTTGAAGAAACATCAGTGGTTAATTTTCCAACTTCAAGCTTTTCCATGAGTTCTTCGTTTGCTATTAACCATGCCAGCCTAAACCCTGGAACGAAAATCTTTGAGAACGTTCCTAAGTTTATTACTCTTCCACTCCTATCAAAGTGCTTTATTGCCTTTACGGGGCTTCCCAAATAGCGGAGCTCTCCATATGCATTGTCCTCAACTATTATGAAGTCAAAATCTTCCGCAAGCTCCACCAAGTGTTTTCTCCTTTCTTCGCTTATAGTGACTCCAGATGGGTTTTGGAATGTTGGAATTGTATAAAGGAGTTTTATCTTTTTGCCATCTGCTTTTAACTTCTTCAAGAGACCTTCAAGCTCTTCAGTCTTCATACCTTCTTCGTCAAGTCCAACTTGAAGGAACCTTGCTTCATAAACTTGAAAGGTGTTTAGAGCAACAAAGTAGGTTGGTGCCTCAACTACAATCATATCTCCCGGATTAACAAAGGCTCTTCCAATGATGTCAATTCCTTGCTGAGAACCGTGGGTTATCATTATTTCCTCGAGCTTTGCGTGGATTCCTTGACTTTCCTTTAAGTGCTTCAATAGCTCTTCCCTGAGACCTTCGAATCCCAGAGTTGAGCCATATTGAAAAGCGTCGGGTATTTCTCCAATCTCAAGGAAAGCATCCTTTAACTCTTTAAGAGGAAAAAGTTCTTTACTTGGCACTCCACCGGCAAATGAAATCACGCTCCCACCTTTTACTAAAGCCACCACCCGTTTGACTTCACTCATATCAATGTCAAGTATCCTCTGGGAGAACATCTCATCACCTAAGCCCACACTTATGTTCATTGATGAATATAAATTTTCCCCTTGTGTTTTGGATTTTTGACAACTTATATTTTCCTCATCCTCAAAATGAGTTCCTCAAGGATTTGATAGGCCTTTGGAGCAACCTTTCTGTCAAGAACGAATATTGTATCCTTATGACATGAAATTACCTGAGTGATATTTATGCCATTTGAAGAAAGTGCCGATGTCACGAAAGCTACTATTCCCGGAGTTTCAATTATTTCCTCCGGGCTTATGAGGATTATGGCAGTTTGTTCTTCAATGAGATCAACTACATCCTCTTCCAAAATCTTGAGTACCTCCTCTTTTTCCTCACTCGAAACGACAATTGTAAACGTTTCAACACCCTGTGTAAGCTGGAAGAAGCGGGCTTTTTCCATAACCTTCGAAAGCCTTTCAATTCTATTCAGGAGAATTCTTTTTTCAACTGTCACAACTGTTAAGTCTGATTGAAGCTCAATAACTGTTTTGGCGATAACATTCTTAATTTGCCTCTCAAGGAATTCTCTCTCCCTCTTAAGTTCTTCCCCTAATCTTATCAAAGCCATCTTTACAGCTCCAGCTGAGGTTTTGACACCCTTACTCTCTAATTCCTCTAACAAGAGTCTTGCCAGAGCACTGTAGTTTACAACATCTAAGATCATGCACTCCCTAATCGCTGGTTTTGACATTATGATTTCTTTAACAATTCTTGTGATACTACGTTTATCTTTTTGCATAAATCTCACCGAGAATTAATTTTGAAGAATTTAGATAATAAGTTTTGTGTTAATTTGTGTTCTCCTCAATCTGATTCCTGAAATATTTCCAAAAAATTTGTTTTGCAATACCCCTCGCTTGAGGCTGAAATTCAAGCTTTTGGGCGGTCTTTAAAGCTAACCTTTTGTCAACTCCTTTTATTAGTTCTACTCTTTTCATAAAACTCCCAAACTACTTGATTTCCCCTCTAAGCCTTTTATAAAGCAACTCATGTATCTCATTTCCTCTCTTAACGTAAAATCTCATTTATACGAAATCTACTAACTCAATCCACCCTTATTTATAGAACTTCTTGTAACTTTCCTCAATGTCACATTCAAACTTCTTTCTCAGCATTTCAATGTCAAATTCTCCCCCTTCTGCAAACTCAAGAAATTCCTCAATTTTATCCTTCGAGAACTCCAAAACCTCTTTAATAAACTCTGGCGAGTCATTTAACACAGCTTTTGCATAAGTGGTCAAATACTCAAAAGATGTGCCTCCAAAGTTTTCAACTCCTCCAAACTTCGAGAGGAAGCTTAGGAATGAGATGCCAATGAAGTATGGAATTCCGATGACAACTTTCATCATCTCATCGTGAGTTTTAGCATCTGCAACGAAAACCTCAGCTTTAAATTCCTTGAAAAGATTTATCACTGGATTTGTATCTTCCTCCCTCCCCTCAACTGGAATTACTATGAACCTTCTCCCTTCGAAGCTCTTGGCTCCGGCACCAAACATTGGATGAACACTACATACATTAACGCTCTCCGAAAATCTTTTGTAAATCTCTATCACGTCTTTCTTGAATGTCGAAATATCAAAAATAACCTTTCCCTCGCTTTTTTCACTCAATTTTGCGAGCGTTTCTAAAACTTGAGGCGTCTCTGTGAGGGATTTTGCAACAATAATCACATCTGCCCATTTAAAAAGCTCCTCTATTGAGCCAAACAGCTTAAACTCACTATCCTGTGCATGCCTTGAGTAAATTCCAACTTCATGCCTTTTGCTGAACTCTTTAGCAAACAGCTTCCCCATCTTCCCATAGCCTATTGTTCCAATGCGCATAGCTTAACCTCCTTAATTATTTTGAGTCCTTCTTCAAGCCTCGAACTTACCAACGAAATTCTGATAAAATCTCTATAATCCCCAAAAGCAATCCCTGGAAAAACGGAAACACCCTTCTCCAAAAGCTTTTCAGCAAAGCTAAGCCCATCAATCCCTGTTTTAACGAAGAGGTAAAACGCTCCATCAGGCTTGTAAAATTCGAAGCCTTTTAGTATTCTTGAGGCAAGTCTTACTCTCTCCTCGTAGATTTTAACAACCTTCTCTCTGACCTCTTCCCTAATTTCCAATGCTTTAACTCCAGCCCTTTGAATGAAGATTGGAACGCAAGTTGTTGTTATCTCTAAAAACTTCTGCATGGCTTTAATATCTTCTCTTTGCGCTATTGCATACCCTAACCTAAATCCTGTCATGGAGAAGAGCTTTGAGAAGCCTTTAATGGTCACAACGTTGTCATAAAGCTCCCTCGCTGGTGTGAAGGGTTTAAAAGCTATGTCAGAGTAAATTTCATCAGATAGAACTTTTACATTTTCATCCTCAGCAATCTCAAGAATTTCTTTAAGCTTTTCTCTTGGCAAAATTTTTCCCGTTGGATTGTTTGGATAGTTTAAGATTAGTAAGTCAACATTTAAGCTTTCTATCCTTGGCTCCCAGCCTTCTTCAAGAGAAGTTTTAAAAATTTTGACCTCTTTTCCAAATACCTTAGCTGCGCTCTCATAAGCCTGCCAGTGAGGGGAAAGTATGCCAATCCTCTTAGCCCTTAAAATCTGCGAAGCAATTAAAATCTTTGAGCCATTGCCGACTATTACGTTCTCCTTCTCAACTCCCTCAACTTCCGCTATCTTCTCCCTAAGCTCATCTAAGCCAGGGGTTTTAGTATAGCCCGTTTCGCCTCTCTTTAAAGAGCTCACGGCCTCTTCTATTATCCTTTCATCCACCTTTATATCTGGCTGTCCCGCATCTAATCTTATCTTAGGATTAAGCGAAGAGATTTTATTAAAAAATTCATAAACGTTGAACATCCCTACAGACCTCCACTATCTTCTCGAAAACCTCCCTAAACTTGCCAGCTCTCCTGAAGACTTCTTCCTCTCTTTTTTCATCCCTTATGGGCAAGTTTAGCTCTCTCTTTATTCCCCCAATCTCCTTAGCAATCCTAAGCCTCTCCTCCAAGAGTTTAATTATTTGTTCATCAATCTCATCTATCCTTTTCCTAAGCTCATGAAGCCTTTCCAACTCAACCACCTCAGCAAATGGTCTGCCAAAATCAGTGCCATCATTGCTTCAACAACTGGCAGAGCTTTTGGCACTATGCATGAATCAAAGCGGCCTCTGAGCTTTATCTCAGTCTCTTCCATCTTTTCCAAGTCAACCGTTCTTTGAGGAATATAAATGGAAGGCGTTGGTTTAAATGCAATTTTCGCGACTATTGGCATTCCATTGCTTATTCCTCCTAAAACCCCCCCGCAGTTGTTAGTCTCTGTCATGACTTTCCCATCTCTAATAACAAAGGGATCGTTTGCTTCACTTCCCTTAAGCTCGGCTATCTTAAAGCCTAAACCAAATTCAACCCCTTTAACAGCTGGAATTGCAAAGAAGGCTTTAGCTAAATCCCCTTCCAAATCTTCGTCATAAGGCCCACCAAGGCCAGGAGGAACGTTTATAGCAACAACTTCCACAACGCCACCGACACTGTCTCCCTCTTCCCTTGCTCTCTCCATTTCTTCGAGCATTTTTTGAAACGCTTCTTCATCTGGACAAAAGCTGTTTTTTGAGCTAAAGATTTCTTCAACGCTCAAATCTTTCGCTTTTACCTTTCCAATGGATTTTATGTAGGCTTTCACTTCTATTCCGGCTTTTGCTAAAATCTCCTTCGCAAAGTAGCCGGCTATTACTATTCCTCCAGTTAGTCTGCCAGAGAAAAATCCACCACCCCTGTAATCGTTGAATCCAAAATACTTAATCTTAGCGGTGTAATCACTGTGTCCGGGCCTTGGGGTGTTTTTTATTTCCTCATAATAAGATGAATCAATATCCTTGTTCTCAATGATTACAGCTATAGGGGAACCAGTTGTAAAACTGTTGAAGATCCCTGAGAGAATTATTGGTTCGTCGCTTTCTCTTCTTTTAGTTGAGAACCTCTTAGTACCCTTTCTCCTCTCAAGCTCAGCTTTCATCTTTTTCATGTCAACTTTAATCCCCGGTGGAACTCCCTCAATTAGAACTCCAACAACTCTTCCATGGCTCTCGCCGAAGAACGAAAATCTAAGCATTTTCCCCATCATTGGTTAATCAACCTCCTCAAATCTTCAAAGAAGTTTGGATAAGACTTTTCGACGCATCTTTCGTTTAAGATAAGGCTTTTCCGTCTTGCGCCTAAAGCGGCAATTGTTAATGCCATCGCAATCCTGTGGTCATTTTGCGGATTCAATACAGTGCCTCTAAGCTCGCTCTTGCTTATTATCAAACCGTCGTCGAGCTCTTTTACTTTTGCACCCATCTTTGCCAAGTTCAAAGCCATAGCCTTTATCCTGTCGCTTTCTTTGTAGCGCAAATGTTTTGCCCTCAAAACCGTTCTTCCTTCCGAGTAAGCTCCTAAAACAGCTAAAATTGGAAAGAGGTCGGGAAAATCCCTGCACTCAACTTCTTGACCCACTAATTCGTCCCTCTCAACTTCAACATAATCTTTGCCCGTTCTTACTTTGGCCCCAAACTTCCACAAGAGTTCAACTATTGCTTTATCAGCTTGAACATCATCTCTATCCAATCCTTCAACTCTAACTTTACCAAATATTGCTCCAGCCACTAAAAAGAATGAAGCGGAGGAATAATCACCGGGGATTGAGAAGTGCTCGGCCTTTATACCTTGGTGAACGTGGAAAACGGCATCATATCTTTCAACCTTAACATTAGCCCACTTTAGCGTTCTAAGCGTTATCTCGAGGTAGGGCTTTGAAACTGGGTTTAGCACTCCCACGCTTAACCCAACTTTAGTTCCCAAGAGAAGCAGGGCAGTGATGAACTGTGATGAAATGCTTCCATCCACTCTCACGTAATCCTTCTTTATCCCCCCACTAAAAACCCTTACTGGCAAAAATCCATTTGATTTAGTTTTTACGCCTAAATCATTCAAAGCTTTGAGCAGGGGCTCCATAGGACGTTTCCTTAAAGATTCTTTTCCATCTATCACGCTTTCTCCATTTGCTAAGGCACTAATCCCTATGGCTAACCTTGCGGTTGTTCCTGATTCAAAAGCGTTAATTTTAGCTGGCTTAACTTCTCCGGAACTTTCGACAAAGTTCCAATCGGCTTTGGCCCCAAATGCTCTCACAGCGTTCAGCGTTGCAAGTGTATCGATGCAGATTAGCGGATTCTCTATTTTTGTTTTTCCTTCAGAAAGCAATCCCAAAAATAGTGCTCTATGCGTGTAGCTCTTTGAGGGGGGAGCCTTAATTTTTCCATCCAAAGTTTTTATCGGAGTGATTTCTATCATGTTTGGATATTCAGATTTTCCGTAAATTTATCGTTTTGGCTCGGTGGGGCTGGCTAAGACATAACATAATTTTTAAATCCTAAAGCAAAAACCTAATGAAGGTGAGATATAATGAGATTTATTGTCAAGAATTTTGGCCCAATAAAGTATGCCGATGTGACCCTTGGGGATTTCACAGTGTTTATAGGACCCGGAGGAACTGGAAAATCTTATTTAGCATATTTAATTTGGATGCTCCAAAGGATGGAACCTGACTGGAGTACCTTATCCCTTAACCTTTTATCATCAGAGGAGTTCATAAATATATTTGTAAAAATCCAAGAAGAAAAAGAGATCACAAGGGAAGACTCCAAACGTCTTCTACTTAAACTTATGGAAATTACTGAGGGAGCACATAAAAAGACAATTGGGGAATATTTCAAAGAAACATTCAGAGTAAGTAATGTAGGAGAGCTCATATATGATGGAGCTCAACGAGCTGAGATTGAAATCTGCAATGACAAATGCACAAAGAAGATAAAAATTGAGATTAGCAGGGATGGTGAAATAAACATAAGTGGCTTCAGAGAGCTATTAGAGGGAGAGAATTTTTCTATAAAGTACTTTAGAGACCAAAGAAAGATAATATTCCTCCATAACAACGAAGAACTCGTTTGGGGAATTATACCCCCAGATGCCAATGAAGGAAAAATTCTTGACGTTCTTAATGATATTGTTATAACGGCGATACCCTTTGTTCTCATAGAAACTTTAGACAATTTTGTAACTGCAAAAGCTGAAGATGCAAATCTTATATTAACCGACAGTAAATCTGGTTTCTTGAGATTTGCTCCAAGTCTAATTAGGTATTCTTTAGTCAGGAAAGAAGGATTTCCAATGAGCCTCCCCGATAGAGAAATGCTGTCCAAACTTATAATAGAGAAAAAGGAAATAAAGGATGAAGAACTCAGCAAAATTGCAGACTTTTTGGAAGATGAAGTTGGGGGGCGAATCGATATAAAGATATTAGGCTTGTTATTTCCAGAAATTTTCTTCAAAAAGGGTGATGTAACTGTTCCCATTCTCCGAGCTCATTCAGGCATAAGAGAATTGTCACCATTAATTATTTATTTAAAATATGTCCTCAAGCGAGAAGATGGCCTCTCTTTCCTTACCATAGAAGAACCAGAAACTCACCTTCATCCTCATTTACAGAGCATCGTTACGAGAGCTTTAGCTATGTTGAGCAAACACGTGAAAGTCTTAATAACAACGCACAGTCCGATAATCCTCGATGAGCTGAACAACCTAATAAAGCTCAACAAACTGAATCCAGAAGAAAAGAAAAAGCTTGGATACCGAGAATCTGAAGGTCTAAATTGGGAGTCTTTGAGAATTTACAGATTTAAGCTTGATGGAACCGTTGAAGAAGTAAAAGTCACGGAGGAGGGAATAGAGGAGGAAGAATTTTCTTCTGTTGTTGTGGAGCTCTCAAACCGATATGCAGAAGTTGAAGAGCTCATCTGGAGGAAGCTCTATGAACAAAAAGAATGATATGGGGGCTTTGATAGACAAGATAACAGACAAGGTTAAAAATAAGGACTGCTTTGAATTTAGCCACAACATAGATGGATGTAAAATTAAAGTTATTTCTTACAAGTTTAAAGTGAAGTTTGATGGATGTGCAGATGCATATTTCGGAATCGAAGGTGGCTGTGACTGTATCTTTATTTTCCCCCATAAGGTCTGCATAGTGGAATGTACAACCGGAAAGTTTGGAAGTAGAGATGCTAAAAGAAAGCCAAAGCAAATAAAGAAATGCTATACAATTGTTAGAGATCTCGGTTATCGAGGCTTAATTGAAGCTGTTATCTATTACGAAAAGATAGATAGCACGTCAAAAAAGAGGGTGGAAATTGAATTAAAAGATATCAAAAAGAAGGATAGTGGATTTATAGTCAAATTCCTCAGATGTGGAGCAGATGTCCTATGTTAACTATCTCACCCTTGTTGTCAAAACTTCCCCATAATCTCTCCAAGCCTCTACAATTTTTTCGGGTTCTTCAGCTATTGCAAACATTGCAGGACCTTTTCCAGAAGGTCCGGCAACTGCTTCAACCTCTAAAGCTTTAGCAATGGGCTCGAGGTTGTATCCTAAGAAAGACCCATATATCAGCCCGTTCAAAACCAAAGCTTTTTTCCACTCTCCTCTTAATGCCAACTTAAAGGCTTCCTCAACGTATGGAGCGAGGACTTTAAAGTTCCTCCCCCTCAGACTTGACGTCAGGAGGGTTTCTTGGGGAATTAGCAAGACGACGGGTAGTTTTTCCACGTCCTCCCTCTTCAAGAGCTCAAGCTTCAGGTTGTCTGTCAAACACAAACCGCCAAAGTAGGAGGCACAAGCATCGTCAAATGCTCCCGTTAAAGTTACACCAGCTCTTTTCGAAGCATCAACGCCGAGCTTAACAACTTCAATATCGGGCAACCTAATTTTAAGCTCTTTTAAGATTGCCCTTGTTAAAGCGTTAGCTACAGCTGAACTGCTCTTCAATCCCTTCCCAACTGGAATCTCCGAATCTATCTTAACTTTAACGCCAAAATCTAAGCCGAATTTATCTTTAATTGTCTCCAAAACTGCTTTAACTAACGAAAAATCCTCAAACTTTTCCCCTCTAACGAAGATTTCACCACTAACTCCTTCATCAGTTAGCTTAACCCTAACACTAACCTTCAAATC
>Ga0190313_1000494_pt1 | contig 23525 bp, 20 predicted proteins | sample 4870071011_MG_FD_169989 | JGI IMG/M metagenome (GOLD analysis project Ga0190313, IMG submission 169989) | Hydrothermal vent sediment bacterial communities from Southern Trench, Guaymas Basin, Mexico - 4870-07-10-11_MG | ecosystem: Environmental > Aquatic > Marine > Hydrothermal vents > Sediment ... | reverse complement strand
GGGTAATAATATCTTATAATCGCAATTACACGAAACCGCTGGCAAGAGTTTACATAGAAGGGATATTAGATCCCCGTGTAAGGAATGTTATTCAATATAGGAAGGGTGCTTTTGTTTTTCGCTCTCTTCAGTTTGTTCTTGGTAATGAGACTTTCTTTGAAGGACTGAGGGAATTATTGAAGGAATGTCATGGCAGGGAATGTGACCTAACTGATGTTCAGGATGTTTTCGAGAAAGTCAGCGGGCAGGATTTGGACTGGTTTTTTGAGGAGTGGTTTTATACTGCAAAGTTGCCCGATTATGAAGTAGAAAACTTAAGTGTAACTCAGAGGGGCGATAAATACTTCCTAACTTTTGAGATTATCGACAAAAATAACTTCACAATGCCTCTTGAAGTTGAAGTAATAAGTTCGAAAGAAAAGCTCGTTAAAAAAGTCTGGATTAAAGGGGAAGCCAAAGTAAGTTTTGAATTAAATGATGAACCAACAAAAATAACCCTCGATCCAAATGAATGGATGATAAACGAGAACAAAAAATATAATGCTAAGGAAATAGAGATAGAAATAAACTGACCTTCTTTTATCATTTTTATGTCTAAAAATACTTAAATATATGCTCAATTTTAACATAATAACGTCAATATTTTGGGTGATGCAGATGATTGAGATTAGAGATGAAATTGGAACTCCCTTAACAGACTCCGCTGTTAAGATTCTTCTCCTTGGAAGCGGTGAATTGGGAAAGGAAATAGCCATTGAAGCTCAAAGATTGGGAATTGAAGTAATTGCGGTGGATAGATATCCCAATGCCCCAGCCATGCAGGTGGCTCACAAAAGCTATGTTGGAAATATGAAGGACAAAGACTTCCTGTGGAGCGTCGTTGAGAGGGAAAAGCCCGATGCAATAATCCCAGAAATTGAGGCAATAAACCTTGATGCACTTTTTGAATTTGAAAAAGAAGGCTATTTTGTTATTCCAAATGCAAAGGCCACGTGGATTGCTATGCATAGAGAAAGGACGAGGGAAACACTTGCAAAGAAAGCAAAAGTTCCAACATCAAGATACATGTATGCAACTACTCTGGATGAGCTTTATGATGCCTGCGAAAAGATTGGTTATCCTTGCCACACAAAGGCAATAATGAGCTCAAGCGGAAAGGGTTCATATTTCGTCAAGGGTCCAGAAGATGTCCCAAAGGCTTGGGAAGAGGCTAAAAAGAAGGCAAGGGGAAGTGCTGACAAAATTATCGTTGAAGAGCACATAGATTTTGATATTGAAATTACAGAATTAGCGGTTAGACACTTAGATGAAAATGGCAAAGTTGTCACCACTTTTCCAAAGCCCGTGGGGCATTATCAGATTAAAGGGGACTACCACTCAAGCTGGCAACCTGCAGAGATAAGTGAAAAGGCCGAGCATGAGGTGTATAGAATAGCTAAAAAGATTACCGATGTTCTCGGAGGTCTTGGAATCTTTGGTGTGGAGATGTTTGTCAAAGGCGACAAGGTATGGGCGAATGAGGTTTCACCAAGGCCTCACGATACGGGAATGGTGACCATGGCATCCCATCCTACTGGCTTTTCAGAGTTCGGTCTTCACGTTAGAGCTGTTTTAGGCTTGCCAATTCCAGCTATCGAAGAGAATGGTATTAGGAAATTCCCAATCCTAACTCCAGCGGCAACTCATGTAATTTTAGCAAATCAAGAAGGCTTTAGTCCAAGGTTCAGGAACGTTTTTAGGGCATTGAACATTCCGAATACAACTGTGAGATTATTCGGAAAGCCTTCAGCGTACAAAGGAAGGAGATTAGGAGTGGCTTTAGCCTGGGACAGAGATGTGCAGGTCGCGAAGAAAAAGGCAGAGCAAGTTGCCCATATGATAGAGCTCAAAACAAGAAGTGGGGAATGGCAAAGCCAAGAGTTCATAAAAAAGAAGCATCTTCTTTGAATTTTTTAAGGTTCCTTTAATTTTTTCACTAAATCAACTTTAACATCTTTCCAACCGAAATCCTTAAAAAGATTCTAATTAGAATCATTCTCATGAGAATCATTCCAAGAAGAATTGAACTTGCACAGCTTGAGGGTGAAGGCTGGAAAATGCTCTATGGAAGAAGAAAGACGGGAAAGACCTTTCTCGTTCAGCACTTCGTTGAACATGATAAATTCTACTTCGTAAATCGTGATGGGACTATACTCGATTTAACTTCAGGCAAGTACATGAACTACGATGAGTTTCGGAAAGAATTCCTTGACCATCTTGGAAAAGAGAAAATTATAATAGATGAGTTTCATCGCCTTCCAGATGGCTTTCTTGATCTCCTTCACGCTTACTCGACCTTGGAAAGCGAGCTTATTCTCATAACTTCGACCCTATGGCTGGCAGTGAGAATTCTCTCAATGCGTGAAAGTCCCCTCCTCGGGATAGTGCTTCCCGTCAAGGTTGGTCTAATCGACGAAAGAGAGATCCTCGTAGAGCTGTCAAAGGAAGTGGATGGAAAAGAAATTATTGAGGCTTCAACGTACCTCCGTGAGCCAATGCTCGTACCCTCTTACAAGCCTCCACTCAGGGAGTTCCTGACTGATTACCTGCACTCTTCAGCGCCGGTCATTAAGGATCTCATAGGAGAAACTTTTACTGAAGAAGAGGTTTTCTTCTCCGAGGTTTATCAGGGTGTTCTTCATTCGATAGCGGATGGAAAATCAAAGAGCGGTGAAATTGGAAGCTATCTGCTTTCCAAAGGATTAATTGAATCCCCCTCCAGCATCCAGAAGTATCTCAAAGTGCTGTCCTCGATGGGATTCATAAAGAAAAAGCCAATCCATGGAAAGAAAAGGCGCTTCCGCTACTCAATAGCATCCCCCCTCCTTGACCTCCACTTCTATCTTGAGGCAAAGTATGCCTACACCGAGCTTGAGACACCCAAAGAGTTCATTAGGAAGGCTGTTGATGAGAAGGTTCCAAGACACGTTGAGGACTTCATTGAGAGTCTTCTGGCTAAGGCTTATGGGCTGAGGCCAGTAAAGGTTGAGCTCCCAGATCTTGAGCTTGATATCGCACTAATGGGCTTCAGCAAACTTGAGCTGATAGGAGAGGTTAAGTGGAAAAGCAGGGTTAAGCGTGAAGAAGTGAAAAAAATTGAGGAAAAACTCTCTAAGTTCAGATGCAGGAAGGTTCTTGTTGTTCCATCTGAGGACGCCCTCGAAAGAGAACCTGAAGGGATTGAAGTATTAACTCCCGAGGAACTCATAAAAATTGCAAAAAGAAGCTTGGAAGCACTTGTTTAACTTCTCATCTTTTCTCTGTATTCCTCAAGCTTTTTCTTTAAGCTCTCATCTTTTAGCGCCAAAATCTCAATAGCAAGCAAAGCCGCATTCTTTCCATTGTCTATTCCTACCGCAGCAACCGGAATTCCAGGAGGCATCTGAGCTATGCTCAAAAGAGCATCTAAGCCGCCGAGCTTGGCAGAGACTGGAACACCAATAACGGGTTTTGTTGTGTGGGAAGCTATAACTCCAGGCAAAGCTGCGCTGAGTCCGGCAATGGCTATGAAAATGTCGTAGTCTTTTTTTGCCAGCTCTTCAACCTTTTTAGGGTTCCTATGGGCTGAAGCAACTTCAACATCGTATTTAACGCCAAATTCATCCAGCACTTTTGTGACTTTTTCAGCTATGTGAGAGTCACTTTTGCTACCCATGACAACGAGCACCTTCATTCTACCACCAGCTCGCTTTTCTGTGTTCAAGCTTATAAAATTTTCGACATATTTATGTTAAAATAAAGCTTAAAAAGTAAAAATTTTAACAAATTTTTGGTGAAGAGTATGAAAGTTCTCTTGGTTGGTGCTGGTGGTAGAGAAAGTGCAATTGCCGAAGCCCTCGTGAAGAGCGGAGCTGAACTTTACGTTGTAGCTAAGCATGTTAACCCTGGAATAAGAAGAATGGCAGAGGAATATGGAATAGCAAAAGAAACTGATGTTGAAAAAGTCTTAGATTTTGCTCTAAAGTGGAATGTTGATTTGGCTTTTATCGGTCCAGAGGCTCCTTTAGAGAAAGGCATTGTCAACCGTTTAGAAGAGAATGGCGTTCCAACGGTTGGGCCATCAAAAGAGGCTGCGCGGCTTGAGACTAACAAGGCTTTTGCGAGGGCTTTGATGGAAAGGCATAAAATCCCAGGAAGAAAGCTCTTCAAAGTCTTTGATGATGTTGCAGAAATGAGAGCGTGGGTTGATGAGTTTGGAAAGCCTGTTGTGGTTAAACCCCTTGGCTTAACAGGTGGGAAGGGGGTTAAAGTAGTTGGCCACCAGCTTAAGGACAATGAAGAAGCAAAAGCTTATGCAAAGGCTCTCATAGAAAAAGACGGAAAGGTTCTCATAGAGGAACGCACAGATGGCATTGAATTTACTTTCCAAGTCTTCACAGATGGGAAGAAGGTCATTCCAATGCCTTTGGCTCAAGATTATCCACATGCTTATGATGGTGATGTTGGGCCAATAACAGGCGGAATGGGTTCTTATTCTTGTGAAAACCACTTGTTGCCTTTCATACCAAAAGAAGATTATGAAAAAGCCCTTGAAACGCTCAAAAAGACCGTTGAAGCTATGAGAAAAGAAGGAACTCCTTATAAGGGGATTCTCTACGGCCAGTTCATGCTTGCTAAGGATGAACCGAAAATCATTGAATATAATGCCCGCTTTGGTGATCCGGAGGCAATGAATGTTCTGCCTATTCTGAAGACTCCACTTCTTGAAATAGCTGAGGGAATAGTGGATGGAAACGTCAAGAAAGCAGAGTTTGAAAAGAAAGCTACTGTTGTGAAGTACATTGCACCAAAAGGCTATCCAGAAAATCCAGTGAAAGGAGTCCAAATCCAGGTTAATGAAGCTAAAATTTTGGAAGGCGGAGCAAAGATTTACTATGCATCGATTGATGAGAACCTCACTCTTCTTGGTTCAAGAGCTTTAGCAATTGTTGGAATTGCTGATTCATTGGAAGAGGCAGAAAAGATTGCTTCGGCTGGAATAAAGCACGTCAAGGGTGAAATCTTCTACCGCAAGGATGTGGGAACTAATGAAAGCATAGCTAAGAGAATTGAGATTATGAAAGCGATTAGGGGGTGAATGATATGATTACAAGAGAGCAGATTTTGGAGGTTCTGGAAAATTACAATAAGGAGAACATAATTATCGGAGCAATTGGGAGTCATTCAGCTCTGGATATAGCCGATGGAGCCAAAGAGGAAGGCTTTAAAACACTTATAGTTTCCCAAAGAGGGAGACACAGAACTTATGCTCACTACTTCAAGGAAAAGAGGACAAAAGATGGCTTGACCAAGGGTTTCATTGATGAGGTAATAATTTTAGAGAAATTTGCCAAGATAATTGAGATTCAAGAAGAGCTCAGAAAGAGAAACGTCATCTTTATTCCAAACCGTTCGTTTGTTGTCTATACGGGCATTGACAAGGTTGAAAACGACTTTTTAGTGCCACTCTTTGGAAGCCGTAATTTGCTCAGAAGTGAAGAAAGGAGTGAAGAGAAGAGCTACTACTGGCTCCTTGAAAAAGCTGGTTTGCCCTATCCGGAGCCGATTGGAGACCCAAAGGATATAAACGAGCTGGTAATAGTTAAACTTCCTCATGCAAAGAAAAGGCTTGAGCGCGGTTTCTTCACCGCTGCAAGTTACAAAGAGTTCAAAGAAAAGGCTGAGAAGCTGATGAAACTCAGTGTAATCACAGAGGAGGACTTAGCCAAAGCGAGGATTGAGCGCTATATCATTGGTCCAGTCTTTAACTTCGACTTCTTCTATTCGCCCATTGATGGGGAGATTGAGCTTTTAGGAATTGACTGGCGCTTCGAGACAAGCTTAGATGGCCATGTTAGATTGCCAGCTCCACAACAATTGACTTTGCCTGAACATCAATTCGAGCCTGAATATACTGTCTGCGGTCATGCAAGCTCGACTTTGAGGGAGTCTTTGCTTGAGAAGGTCTTTGACATGGCAGAGAAGTACGTTGAGGCAACACAAAAGTATTACCCACCCGGCATAATTGGGCCTTTCACTTTGCAAACGGCTCTTGACAAGGATTTGAACTTCTACATCTACGATGTAGCCCCAAGAACCGGTGGCGGGACGAATATTCACATGGCAATGGGGCATCCCTATGGCAATGCCCTATGGAGAAAACCGATGAGCACTGGAAGGAGAATTGCGCTTGAGATTAAGAGAGCTGTTGAGCTGGATGAGCTTGAAAAGGTTGTTACATGAGGTGATGCTCATGAAATATAAGGCAAAAATTATCGTTCGCTTAAAGGAAGGGCTCAACGACCCAGAAGGAAGGGTAATTGGAAAAGCTTTGAAGAACTTGGGTTACAAAATTGCAGACCTAAAAGTCCCGAAATACTTTGAGGTGGTTTTTGAGAGCGAAAATCCAGAGAAGGACGTTGAGGAGATGTGTAAACGCTTACTAGCGAATCCAGTTATCCACACTTATGAATACAGCATTGAAAATATAGGTGAGTGAGATGCCAAAGTTCGCTGTTATAGTGTTTCCAGGGACAAACTGTGACTTTGAAACAGTTGAAGCAATCAAAAAAGCTGGTGGAAAAGCGGAGAGAGTTTGGTATAAGGAAAGCTTGAAAGACTTTGATGGTGTTGTTTTGCCCGGCGGTTTTAGCTATGCTGATTACCTAAGGGCTGGAGCGATAAGCGCGAGGGCTGGGATAATGGAGGAGGTTAAAGAACTTGCCAAAGAAGGAAAACCAGTGCTCGGAATATGCAACGGCTTTCAAATTCTAACTGAAGCTAAGCTTCTGCCCGGTGCTTTGAGGCCAAACAAAATTCCAAGATTCCTATGTAAGTGGGTCTATCTTAGAGTTGCAGACACTGAAACAGCTTTTACAGGCTTTTACAAAGAAGGGGAAGTCATTAGAATGCCAATAGCTCATGCTGAGGGCAATTATTACGCCAATGATTTGGGCAAAGTTAGGATAGTCTTTCAATACAGCGATGAGAATGGCGACATCACAGAAGATGCTAATCCAAACGGTTCTCTGTTAAATATAGCGGGAATAAGCAACGAGAATGGCAACGTTCTTGGCATGATGCCTCATCCAGAAAGGGCAAGTGACAGATGGTTAGGAAGTGAAGATGGGCTAAAGGTGTTCAAATCTATGGTGGAGTATGCTAAAAGGTGATTTTTGATTTTTATTCAATTTCTTAATTACTTTTCGAAGTTTTACTTCATTAAAAATTGTGAATTTGTTAAAATGGGCTTTCTAGTGGCATGCTTTTTTAAAAAAATTAAATACCTCTCGGTGTTCAAAATGACAAAACCGAAAAATTTAAATACAGGTTACTTTGTGATATAATAATAAAAGAGAACAGATTGAAAGTGATAATATGGGTAAACATCATGTAGATTTAAAAACACTCCTGTGGGATATAACCTCCAAATGTAATTTAAGATGTATACATTGTTACAACACAGTAAAGTATCCACGTACAGGCATTAAAAATGAACTAACAACTGAAGAAGCAAAAGAAGCAATAGAAAAAATCAGCAAATTTGGCTTTAGGCATATACACTTGCTAGGAGGAGAACCTCTTGTTAGGCATGATTTGTTTGAATTAATAGAATATGCCAGAAATTATGAAATGGAAGTTACTATCAATAGTAATGGAATTTTACTTAATGTAGATAAGATCAAACGTTTAATTGAATTGGGAGTCTCTCAATTTGTATTTAGCTTAGATGGTGCCACGGAAGAGGTGAATGATAAGATTAGAGGGAAAGGAACATTCCAAAGGGTTATAAAAAACATAAAATTATTCAAAGAAATTAAAGAAGAGTACCAGTCCCCTATAAAAATTGGAATAGCATTTACTTTAACAAAATACAACCTTCATCAAATGGATAAGTTAGTAGGTCTTGCAATACAATTAGGCATTGATGCTTTAGGTGTGATGGATTTATACATATCTGGAGATGCACTTACTAATCGGGATAATCTATACTATAGTGATGAGGAAAGGATATTTGCATATGAAGAACTTGCAAAAAGTTGCTGGAAAAACAGGGATAAACTACATGATGTTACCATTCAAATAGATACCCTGCCCTCATTAGGTGAGTATCTAAACAAAAAATATGATCTTGATTTGGCAATTCACCCGCGGAATGTTGGATGTGGTGCAGGGACAATTCATTGGTTAATGGAGGCTGATGGCACTCTTCATCCCTGTGGAATGGCAGATAATCCATTTTACAACACTAAACCCATACAAAATGGCTTATTAAAACTAGAGGATATTAATATAAAAAATGTCACTTCTGTAGAGGAGGTCCTGAACTCTGAGTATTTCCTAAGCTTTCTAGAGTTTAAAGAAAAATTTGGCAGAGCAAATCGTAGCCCATGTGTTCTATGCTCTTTTAGGGATACTTGTATTCAGTGTCCATTTAGATATTACAATCAAATCAATGTAAGGGAATGTCAGGAAGTAGTCAAACAAAAATTAAGGTTCATTCAGAGTATTAAGAATAGAAGATTCCATATAAATAACGATAAGATACTTACAAAAAATGGGGCTCTTTATGTATATGATCCAATTTTTAGGAAATATAAACAAGTTAATCATACGGGAGAGTTGGTTATCAAGAAAATAGAAGAGGGAATGACCCCTGAAAATATTGCAGAATGGTTAGTAGCTGAACTAGAAAGTGAAGGACTTGATAAACGTGTTGTCTTAGAGGATATATGCTTTTTTGTAAATAACCTATCTCTCATGGGTATTCTACAACAAAAAGGAGGTGATGCTGCATGAAGAAAGTCTACAAGCCTCCAAAAGTTGAAGAGGAGAATGAAAAGGACAAAACCTATACCTTGATGACAATAAAGAATGGCATGGGACAGTGCAAAAATACCTACCTTTGAATCTTTACCTTTTCTTTTTTATTATTTCTTTATTATTTTTGGAGGAGGTAAAATGACTTTAAGAGTTCGTGAAGCAGAAAAGAGTGAATGGGAAGAGTATGTTAAAGCCACAAACAGACACAAATCATGGAACTATTACTCTTGTCTAGACGCTGAGTCTGAAAAAAGATGGATAAAACCAAGGCGATTAGTTATTGAAAATAGAAATGGACCTATAATTATGATTCAAAGCAAAATCATGATGGAAGAACTTAACGGGAAAAAATATGTATTGGAGGAGATTGGGGGTGTTTATGGTTCTGGCATAGAAATCTTTTCTAATAACTGTAATTTGGTAAAGAATGGCATTAATGCACTTATAAACTTTTTAGATTTTTCATCAAAGAAGTTTGATTATTATCTACTAAGAATATACACAACAGAAGAAAATATCCTGCTAAATGTTGCACTCAGAAAGCTGGGATTATACCCAACAGAAATACAGACCCCAATTATAATACTCAAGGGGAGAAATGAAAACGAAATATTTAATTCTCTAAAAAGTTCAACTAGAAGGGCAATACGGCAGGCAGAGAAAAGAGGCACCAAAGTTATTATTAAAGAGAACAAATTTTCTATTGGTAACATAGAACATTTAATTGACAAGAAAAAAATTGGGAGTTTGATGTCCGATAAGGCAATATTATCTCAAGTAACTGAAAAATCAATAAAAAACGGCTATTTAAAGGTATTTTTAGCAAAAGTTGATGGAAAAGTTGTTGCTTTTGCGTATATCACCACATATAACAGTGTTTTAGGTTACCCATTGGGCAATATGGATAGGGAGTACTCATATTATAGGCCAGCAAATGCAATTCAATGGAGCGTTATTAAATATGGAATTAAAAATAACTACAAAGAGTACAATATGGTAAATGCTCCACCAGAAAATAGTGAGGGGCATTCTATTACTAAATTCAAACTAGGTTATAAACCAATTTTAAAACGGATTTATGAGTATAGTTTATCTCCATAAAATCTGGAGGGCTGAAATTATGGAAATTGTAAATTCAACTTCCAAAAAAGAACTCCTTACACAGAAAAATTTCCTTTATCTCCTAAGCAATCAGCTAATCTCACGAATTGCTGAATATCTCTTCTTTATTGGTGTAGTATTTTACATCTACAATCAATTATCTACAGCAAATACCTCTGGAGTCTTTATAGCAAAAACGTTATCGCTTTTACTGCTTTCACCAATAGTAGGGGTAATCGTGGATAGATATGGTAGAAAAAAAGTTATGGTACTTTCAACTCTTTTCAAAGCTATTTTTGTTTTGTCAATTGCTACTGTTTTTAAGTTCTCTTTTAGTATCTACCTTCTGCTGTATTTATATTTGGTGACATTTTTGCTTGATGCCTGCTCATTATTTTTTGGAACTGCCCGCTCTGCAATAATCCCTTCAATAGTTAAAACTGAACAGCTAAAAACAGCTAATTCATTTCTGACTCTAGCAGATGATCTAATAGATACATTAGGTCCCACACTTGCCTCTATAATAATCCTTGCAATTGGGAGAGAATACATGCCCCTTTTGGCGAGCATAATCTTTGGAATTTCAGCTGTACTTATTACAAAAATAGATATAACTGAGGAGTTAAATTTTGACCAAGACAGAAACTTTCTGGAGGAGATAAAATTAGGGTTAGCGTTTGTTAGGACATCTAAATCTGTATTCATGCTCCTTCTGATCTCAGGTGGGATTATGATAGGTGGGGGAATAATAAACGTGCTTTTAGTTCCTTATTCCTCAAATCTAGCGACTTCAGCTGAAGTTAGCTATGGTGTGTTGCTTACAGCTCTTGGTGCGGGATTTTTCATTGGGAGTTTTCTCATGAGTCTCGTAGGAGATAGATTCTCCGATGATATAACATTTATTTTGGGCCTCTTTATGACCGCATTGGCTCCTATAATGTGGAGCCAAGTACATTATTTACCTCTAGCGGCTGCCATAGCAATCTTCAATGGTATTGCAAATAGTGTCATCAATATTTCCTTAGAGACATTATTTCAAAAAATTGTTCCATCAAACTTTTTGGGAAGGGTTTTGTCATTCGAGTACTTCATAGTTTCAGCTTTCTCTCTTATTTCAATAGGGGTGGGTGGAATGCTTGCAGATAGAATGGGAGTTAACTTTGTGCTTCTTGCAGCAGGTATCCTAGAAATAATCATAGCTTTATTTGCATTTTGTTTTGTAATGCATTATTTTAGAAAGAAATCCTAGATAAATCAAATTTAGAGGTGTAATGTTTTAACATTTTTCTGTCAAAATAAACCTTAAAAGCTTTGAATTTTTACATATTTCTGACAATAAGAGAGGTGATTCTCATGTTCCCTCACGAAGAAAAATTTATCCGCGAAAAGCTTGGAAGAGACCCTAACGAAGTGGAAAAAGCCATGATCGAAGTAATGTGGAGTGAGCATGCCTCATATAAGTCAAGCCGTAAGTGGCTAAAGCTCTTACCTACCAAGAACGAGCACGTAATTCTGGGCCCCGGAGAAGATGCTGGAGTTATAAAGTTCGATGAGAATACTGCAATAGTCGTTGGAATCGAAAGTCACAATCACCCTTCAGCTGTTGAGCCTTATGGAGGCGCTGCTACAGGCGTTGGCGGAATTGTGAGAGACATTCTGTGCATGGGAGCTAGACCAATAGCTCTGCTCGACCCAATACGCTTTGGCCCATTGGAGAAAGAGCGCAACCGCTATTTGTTTGAGTATGTTGTTAAGGGAATAGCCGACTATGGAAACAGGATAGGAGTCCCTACTGTTGGCGGCGAAACGGAGTTTGACGAGAGCTTGGACAGCTATACATTGGTGAATGTTGCATGCATTGGCATAATGCACCCCGATGAGTTAGTCCACAGCTATGTAACTGAGAGCGGTCTGCTTTTGGTTTTAGTTGGGAACAAAACTGGAAGAGATGGCATTCATGGAGTGACTTTTGCAAGTGAGGAGCTCAGCGAAAATGCCGAAGAAGAGGACCGCTCCGCTGTGCAGATCCCTGATCCTTTCACTGAAAAACTTTTAATTGAAGCAACCCTTGAGGCAGTAAAGACTGGTAAAGTCAAAGCTCTCAAAGATTTAGGCGGCGGAGGCCTAACTTGTGCATCCTCAGAAATGGCTGGAAAGAAAGGCTTTGGTGCAGTCATTTATGCAGATAGAGTGCCACAGAGAGAGCCGAACATGAATGCCATGGAAGTAATGATTTCAGAGAGTCAAGAGAGAATGCTTTTCGCTATCAAAAAGGAGGATTTGGAGGAGATAACAAAGATTTTTGAAAAGTACGAACTTGAGTGGACTGTTGTTGGAGAGATAATTGATGAGCCAAGATACATTGTTTATTGGGGCAAAGAAAAAGTCGCTGATTTGCCAATTAATCTGCTCACAGAAGTTCCAATAATAGAGTGGGAGGCCAAGCCGTATACTGTTGAAAAAGATGTCCGAACTCCTGAAATCGCTCCACAAGATGCTTTTCTTAAAGTTCTCTCAAGCCCAAACATATTAAGCAAAGAGTGGGTCTACAGGCAGTATGACCATGAGGTTCAAGGAAGGACAGTTCTAAAGCCCGGTCTGGATGCGGCTGTGCTGAAAATAAACGATGAATATGGATTAGCTTTTGTGAGCGATGGAAATCCAAGCTACTGCTACCTGAACCCTTACCACGGTGCAATGACCTGTGTTGTTGAGGCTATAAGAAACCTGGCTTCCGTTGGTGCTAAACCTTTAGCTTTAGTTGATAACTTAAACTTTGCATCCCCAGAGAGGCCTGAGGTGTATTGGAGTTTCATCGAGACGATCAAAGGGCTCAGAGATGCGGCAAATGCTTTTGGATTAGCTTATGTTAGCGGTAACGTGAGCTTTTACAATGAGGTTGGCAACAAACCGGTAAAGCCAACTCCAGTAGTTGCTGCTTTAGGAAAGGTCAAGCTTGAGCACATCACAACTATGGACTTTAAGGATGAGGGAGATCTCATTGCCGTTGTTGGAGTAACAAAGAAGAAATTGGGGGGAAGCGAACTCTATAGGATTTTGGGCATTGAAGATGGAATCGCTCCAAAAGTTAACCTTGATAAGGAAAAGAAGAACATTGAAGGGATTTTGAAGGCAATCGAGCATGGATTAGTAAAAGCTGTCCATGACGTAAGCAAAGGAGGTTTAGCAATAGCTTTAGCTGAGATGGCAATAGCGAGCGGATTGGGGTTTGAGGTTGACATAAGTAAAGTTCCAGTGGAAGCAAAGCTCTCTCCCTTAGAAGTGCTGTTTTCAGAAACTCAAGCAAGATTTATAGTCAGCTTTGAAAAAGAAAACCTTGAAAAGCTCAGGGAAATTTTCAAAGACTTTGCAGTTATAGGGGAAGTTAAAGGCAGAGAAATGGTGTTTAAGAGCAATGGAGATGAATTAATTAGGGTAAGTGTAAAAGAAGGGAGAAAAATTTATGGTTCGCTTCCAAGGCTTCTTGGAGAGTAACTTTTCTTTTTATTTTCCAACTGGATAGTTCGGTGCTTCGTTTATTATGAAGATGTCGTGTGGATGACTTTCCCTAAGTCCAGCGTGTGTTATTATCACGAACTCTCCCTTTTCTTTCAGCTCTTGAATGTTTTTTGCTCCAACATAACCCATCCCAGCTCTTAGGCCTCCAATGAGCTGATATAGAACTTCGCTAACACTCCCCTTATAAGGAACAACGCCCTCAACACCTTCTGGAACGAACTTTCTTGTCTTCATATGCCCCTTCTGATAATATCTCTCGGCTCCTCCTTTCATCATTGCCCCTAAAGAACCCATTCCTCTGTATTGCTTGTATTTCCTTCCGTTGATAATTACCTCTTTTCCTGGGGCTTCCTTTGTCCCGGCTAAGAGATTCCCAAGCATCACAGCATCGGCTCCAGCTGTAATGGCTTTCACTATATCTCCAGAATATTTAATTCCCCCATCTGCAATGACCTTAATTCCGTATTCTTCTGCTCTGTCTGAAACCAGTGCTATAGCCGTGATTTGAGGAACACCAACTCCAGCTACTACTCTTGTTGTGCATATGCTCCCCGGCCCTATTCCAACTTTAACAGCGTCTGCAAAGGTTAAGTCATCAACTGCCTTTGGATTTGCAATGTTTCCAACTATTAAGTCAGCGTCGACTTTGCCCCTAATCTCCTTCATGGATTTTATTGCCTTAAGGTTATGTGCATGAGCAGTGTCAATAACTATGACATCGACCCCTGCTTTGTCTAAGGCTAAAGCTCTCTTCAAATCAAAAGGTCCAACAGCCGCAGCTACCAGCAAATCACCGTTTTCATCTCTCACAGCATTTTTGAACTTCTTCCTCAAAACAAGGTCACTCATTGTTATTAAACCAATAAGTCTACCTTCTTTGTTTATAACTGGTAATCTGTCAATTCTGTTTTCAACCATTATTTTCATGGCCTCTTCAACGCTTATGTCTTCTTCAACTGTTATCACTTCTTCCGTCATGATATCACTGACTTTCTGCCCTTCTTTTGTTGCAATGTCTTTCTTAGACACTATTCCAACAACTCTTCCATCTTTGATAACTGGCAGTCCATCAATGTCGTGCTTCTCCATTAAGAACAGTGCATAGTCTAAAGTTTCCTCTGGGCTTATTGTTATGACGTCTTCAATTATAAAGCGCTCTGCCCTTTTGACCTTTTTTACCATCTCAACCTGCTCTTCTATGCTCATGTTCCTGTGAATAACAGCTAAACCGCCTTCTCTTGCCATAGCCACTGCCATTTCCCATTCTGTAACCGTATCCATCGCAGCGCTCAGAATTGGGATATTGAGCTTTATGTTTGGCGTAATTTGAGTAGAAACATCAACGTCTTTAGGCTCAACTTCAGTTGCCTGGGGGATCAAAAGAACATCATCAAAGGTGTAACCCTTAATTGCATTAACAAGTTTTTGCTCAAATTTTCCCATGTTCTCTCTTCCTCCATCCCCTTTTTAACATAAACTTGACAAGGGGTTTTTAAGGTTTTTGTATACAAATTGGAAGCCCGTGAAATCCCTCAGAGAATGACGAATTCATGAAAAATAAATCAACTGTCTGGGTTTCAATGCAAAACAATTTTTAACAACAGTTTTTTGGCATAATTGATATTTCTCGAAAGTTTTTGCACAGTTTGACAACTTTACAAACGTAAAGCTTATAAACCCATGACAATGCCTAAGAATGAACATTCCCTCGAGGTGAGGATAATGAACAAGACAAAAATAATACTTGCCCACATAGCACCAATCGCAATCGTCTTAGCATTATTAGCACTCGCATGAAAATCTGACAATCATGCTCATTATTCACTCCGAAATTTTGTCTTTTTTCTTCCTATCTTCCTATGCATTGAATATCTGACAACAAATTCGCCAAAAAGTATAATAAACAACCGGCTTATCCTTTAGCGGTGGTTTCCATGGTAAGGGGGGAGTACGAAACCAATTAGGAAAGAAATTAGAAAAGCCTATTCTGAAGTAGAGATTTTGGGAGAAATTTTAAGAGAAGGAATTTATTGGGCTTTTATGGGCCGTCCGTTTGAGGTGCTGCCGTTTTTGAGGGGGAAGCTTTCGAGTGAAGCAGCAAAGCTTAACGGTGCAGGTGAAGATAAAAGGCTTGAAATTGAAAGGCTTTTGAAAGAGCTTGAGGGGCTTTATAAGGAAATCAGCATGTCAAAAAAGGTTAGCGAAGAACAGATAAAGGCTGTTTTATCCTATAGGGAGAAGCTCGTTAAGAGTGTATATGGCTGAGGTAGGTTTATAACTTCCTCTCTTCTATTATTCTTGGGATGATGACGGAGATTTCGCCCGATGGATGAGGACACTCGCATGGGCTGACCTATTTCCATACAAGCTTTTTCTTTCTTGAAATTTGGCTAAGTTTGTGTATCTTTTAAGAAGGATCCTTTAGCAATGTTTTCTTATCTCAAGCATATAGTTTAAGCTTTGTTTTCTTATTTTTGCGCGTTAGCGCATTTATAGTAAACTCTCAAAAACATGCCAATTACAGAGAAAACATTTTACAAACAGCTTTTTTAGAAGGATACACGAACCTTGATCAAACTTCGCCTGCGCGAAGTTTGCAAATAGAGAAAGGTTTATAAATACTCCCCATGAACAGCCTAAGGAACTTCACGATAATGGGAATTAAAAACTCCGCTTCTTGGAGGTGTTAGAAATGGAAGCTGTCAAAATACCAGTCTGTACATCATGTGGAAAGGAGATAAGCCCAAGGGAGCACGCGACACATTTCATATGCCCCAACTGTGGGGAGGAGATAATCTGGAGATGTGAAAGCTGCCGCGTATTGGGAGTACCATACAAATGCCCCAAGTGCGGATGGGAAGGACCATAAAGAGGTGATTTAAATGAGCGATTTCAACATTGTTGGTGTTATTAAGGTTATGCCCACAAGTCCAGAGGTTGATTTGGACAAGCTTGAGGAGAACATAAAGAAGGCAATTCCAGAGAAATACGGTTTCGTTAAGATTGAAAGGGAGCCAATAGCCTTCGGCTTGGTTGCATTGAATGTCTATGTCCTTGCTAAGGACAAGGAGGGTTACTCACTTGACGAAGTTGCCGAGGCATTTAGAAAGGTTGAAGACGTTGAGAGCGCTGAAGTTACAAGCGTCTCGAGGATTTGATAAATGAGGGGCAAACGCCCCAAAATATTCTTTTTTAAATTTCAATGTTTAGAAATGTGGGACTCTTTAGGTCTTCTAAAATCTCTCTTAATGATTCGTTGCTGATTTTGCTGTAAACTTCCTCAAACTTATTCTCTATACCCTCTTTCATCTTTGCGAGTTCTCTGATTGCCATGAAGAAGTCCTTGAGTTCTTCATCTTCCTCGAAGGCATTCACCAAAACGTCAATGTTCTCATAAACCTCTCTGTAGAGCTTCTCTTTGAACAAATCTTCTACAAACTCAATTAATGTGTCAAATGCAAATTCAAAGAGCTCTTCACTCTCTTCAGCTTTTACAAGTGCAAGGCTTAGCGACTTGAAGGCATTCTTATAATCTTCTCTGCCTGCATATATTTCGGCCTCTACTAACCTTGCATTTATTTCGATATCTGTATCTCTTGGGGTCTTTAAGACTTCCTTAACCAGTTCTTCTGCTTTCTTATCTTCCCCTTTTTCATAGTAAAAGTGGGCAAGATCAATTAAGCTTATTAGGTAGTTTTTCTCATCCCCTAATTCCTCAAACAATTCTCTTGCTTTGTTCATAAGTTCAATTGCCTTCTCTAAATCTCCAAGCTCTTCGTAGTTTATTGCCATATGCGCTAAGGTTAACGCTTCCTCTTTTTTGTCCTCTCTTTTTCTTTCCAGCTCTAATAACTTTTCATAGACTTCAATTGCTTTTTCTGGAAGTCCAAAATGCTCGTAGGCATCTGCCAAGTAATACAATGCCTCGCTGTACTTCTCTTCATTTTCTCTATATTTCTCTGCAATCTTCTTGTAAACTTCAATGCCTTTTTCAACCTCATCAAGGTGTGCATAGATGTGTGCAATTTCATGAGCAAGCTCATAGGCTAACTCATCTTCACATTCCAAAGCTAAATCCTCAAGTCTTCTGAGTAGTTCTCTAAGTTCCTCCTCTTTTTCAATCTCTTCAAGGTAATCGTCAAGGTACTCAAGAACTGCTTCACAGTCCTTCCTTTCTAAGGCCTTTTCAAACTCCTTCACCTTTCTCACCAAAGAAAAGTTTATTTTCTTAGGGTTAAAAACGTATGCCAAGGTGACGTGCATGAAGGTGTTTGTCATTCCACACTTCCACTACGACTTGGAATGGGTAAGGACAAAGGAAGAGTTTGCAGAATTAGCCCTCAGCAACATGGAAAAAGTTCTTGAAATAATGCGCAAAGACAAAGAATTCAAGTATCTCTTTGACCAGCTGTTTCTCCTGGAGCTGTTTAAGGAAAGAAAACCAGAACTCTGGAATGAACTCTTGGAAAGGATAAGAGAAGGTAGAATTGAGCTTGTTGGTGGAATTTACCTAATGCCTGACAATCTAATCCCAGGATTGGAGACTCAAATAAGGGAAATACTTTATGCAAAGCCTGTAATGGAAGGGTTAAGCGGAAAGAAAATTAAAATCGGATGGATGATAGATTGTTTTGGTCATCACTCTCAAATTCCTCAGATTTTTAAAAAGGCCGGTTTTGAGTTTTATACATTCAAGAGAGGGTATAGAGGAGAAAAAATGATGAATTTCATTTGGGAAGGCTTAGATGGAAGTAAAATCTTTGTCCACTATATGCTCTTTGGCTATGACCCTCTTTGGCTTCCTCAAGATGACGTTGAGCTTGGAGCAAAAGTCCTCCTTGAGATGATTGAGAAAGCCAAACCCTATGCCCTAAATGACTGCATAATGCTGTTAACAGGCTCCGATTTCACACCGCCGAATCCAATTCTTTCCAAGATTGTTAAAAGGGCAAGAGGCCTGAGTGGTTATGACATAAAGGTCGCTACACCTGGAGAGTACTTTGAAGAAGTTAAGAACTGTGAAGTTCCAATTGTGAGGGATGAGATGGTATTTGGAAGATACCATCCCGTTCTGCCAGGATGCAGAAGTTCGAGGATGAACATCAAGATTAAATTCAGAAAGTTGGAGTTCCTTCTTCAAAGCGTTGAGGCTTTAAATACCTTCGTGTCACTTAAAGGTGGAAAAAGCGAGGAGGAGAAGCTTGAAAAGGCTTGGAAACTCTTGTTAATGAACGCTTTTCATGACACGATATGCGGATGTGGAATAGATGAGATTTATAAGGAGGCTGAAGAGAGGTTCAGAGAAGCTGAGGAAATTGCTTTGGAAGTTCTTAACTCATCACTGAGCTTCTTCAGTGGAAACAATGAGAAGTTCCTACTTTTCAATCCTCTACCCTGGAAGAGGAGGGAGATAATTGAACTCGCTGATGGAAAAATTGTAAGTGCAGAGCTTCCTCCTTTGGGATACATAATTACAGAGGGAGAAAAAGAAGAGAAAGTGAAGAAAAAGAAACTCGAAATAGAGAACGAGTTTTTCAGAGTAAAGCTAACTGAGAGAGGAACCCTTGACATATTTATGGACGGAAAGCTTGTAATTAAGGATGGCAACGATATTGAAATCATCTCAGATGGTGGCGACCTGTATTATTCCAGAGTTCCAGAGAGGAGCTATAAAACGAGGATTAGCGAAGCGATTTCAAAACCTGAGTATTTGAGGGATATGAACGAGATAAGGTTTGAAGTTGTAGATGCAAAGGCTGAAAAGTCAAAGTTTAGAGAGGTTTTAAGCTACACAATTAAAGCTGAATGGAGAAAAGAAACCATCCTGAGGCTTTCATTTGAAGTTCAGCTCACTAAGGGAATTCCAAGAATAGACTTCAAGGCTAAGGTTTACTTTAACTATCCTCACACGGATTTAATGATTCTATTCCCAACGGACATTGAAGGAAAGGCCTATGCAGAGATTCCAGGAGGGGTATGTGAGGTTGACTTAGACGTTGATGACTCCGATTGGGTGGAGAAGTACGATAACTTTGCTGTTCAGAACTGGATGGCTTATGAAGACGGAAGTAGGGGAGTTGCACTGATAAACCTTGGTATCCCCGAGCACAGGATTGAGGAAGGGATAATAAAGATGACCCTCCTGAGAAGCGTTGACTTGGTTTCTTGGGGGGATGCCGGACCAAAGCTGTACACTCCAAAGGCTCTGATGATTGGGGAGCATGAGTTCAGATATGCGCTGATTCCATACAAAGGAAGCTGGAAAGAGAATGACATTCCAAAGCTCGCCTATTCACACAACGCTCCAGTATTCATTAGACATGGCGTTAGGGAGCTACCTGAGACGGACTGGGCTCTTGAGCTTGATGATAATCTGGTAATGACAGCTTTCAAGAAAAGCAAAGAGGGAATTGTTCTTAGGTTCTTTGAGACGTTAGGCAAGGAAACAAAATCAACAATGAAGACAAACTTCGATTATGCAGAGGTTTATAAGGCAGACCTCTTAGAGAGTCCCTTGGAAGAGTGGAACTTTGAAGTTAAGCCCTTTGAGATTGTTACACTTGAATTTGATGTCCAAAAGGCAACGAATGAGAAAGTCAATTGACAAAATGCCAAAATCCAAGTGAAGTGCCTGATTCATTGAAAGGGACTAAACACCAAACCTTGATGTCTATACACATTGTCTTTAAACACGTCTGTCATTTCAACTTTTATTTGGCATTTCCATTGCCAACTATTTGCTGTAGTAATCAGCAATCATTTTAACGTCTGGAAGAGCCTTTTAATGTTGGATAAAATATCCAATAGGTGATAAGGATGGCAGAAAGTATAGGGGTTTCTCCAAGAAAGGAAGCGATAGAGGAATATGCAAGCTGGAACAGCTTGGATGTTCTTGAAAATGCCAACCGTTATCCTGGACCGACGGGATTCTTCTCCTACATCTTAGATAATGCCCTCAGCGAGCATCTTGCTCTCTTACCTAAGGAAATTTTAAAAGCCCATAGAAATGGAGATATCTACATCCACAAGCTTCCTCATAGTCTTTACATTCCTTACTGCACTGGACACTCTATTTCCCGCTTGCTGATGAAAGGGTTAAGAACTCCTACTGTAGTTTCACGGCCAGCGAGGCATTTTGACACTTACGTTGATCATATTGCCAATTATCTCATAACCATGCAGCATTATTTTACCGGTGCTCAGGCTCTTTCAAGCGTTGAGTGGTACGCTGGGCCGTTCATAAGGAGGAATTTCCTTGATAAGAGGAAGGTTAAACAGCAAATTCAACGTTTAATTTTCAATCTCAACTATCCAAGCAGAGTGGGGATGCAGACGCCTTTTACCAACTTCACAGTTGCTCTTGATGCTCCTAAGAGAATGCTTAGCGAAGATTGCGCCATAATAGATGGCAAAAAAGCTGAACCTCTGGGAAGCTATGAGGAAGAAGCCAAAACATTCATCATAGCCCTTTCCGAGATTCTCCATGAAGGCGACAGCTTAGGTCAGCCCTTTACATTTCCAATACCAACGCTGATGGCAACGGCAAAGATGATATGGGATGATCCAGAAGTCTTTGAGGTAATATTTAAGACAGCAGCGAGAAGGGGAAGCTTTTACTGGCTGAATACAAGGGTAGTTGACCCGGATGCGAGCTTTTCGATGTGTTGCAGACTTGTTATCGACAAAAATGAGCTTTCACATGCTTTTAGTTTCTCCGTAAAGGATGTCGAAGAGAACTGGGCAAGACAAATGGAGCGCCAGAGATTTGGCGGCATATGGGCTATGCCAGATATAACCGGTTCTGTAAACGTCACGACGGTGAATCTCCCCAGAATAGCACTTCGATCTAAGGATGACGATGAGTTCTGGGAGCAATATGAAAAGATACTCGAGCTTGTAAAGCTCAGTGAAGACTGGTTCAGGAACAGGTATGTGAAGCTGATAACGAAGTACAAATCAATGTATGATATGCTTCATAAGTATCTCGGTGAGTTTCCTGCCAGCCATTTCAACACAATTGGAATCCTCGGCCTGCCCGAAGCTGCTGCCATATGCCTCAACAATCCAAAGCTCTGGTTTGAAGGATCAAGAAGAGAGTGGAAAGAGGCAACGATGCTAATGAAGAGAATGGTTGATTTTGCCGTTGAAAAAGCGAGAGAATGGATGAATGCAGACGGAATACCATGGAACGTTGAGGAAGTCCCTGGCGAGAGTGCGGCTGCTAAGCTTGCAGTAAAAGATGCACGCGAATATCCAGAGGTTCTTGAATATCTAAGCGACCCAGAGAACCCAATATACTCAACGAGCATAGCTCCCTACTACGGTGCGCTTGAGCTCTCAGACAGGATTGCAATTGAGGCAAAAGTTCAGAAGAGCTTCACCGGAGGCGTCATGATGCACATCTTCCTTGGGGAGGAGGCGGAGCCGGAGGCACTGGCAGAGCTCACAAAGAAGCTGATAAAGACGGATTTGGTTTACTGGAGCTACACCCCAGCAATAACGGTGTGCAGTAAGTGCGGAAAGAGCTTTACCGGACTTTACATGCACTGTCCTTCATGCGGAAGCGAAAACGTTGAAATTTGGAGCAGAATAATAGGCTACTACCGCCCGCTTAAAAACTGGAATCCGTTCAGGAAGAAGGAGTTCTGGACAAGGAGGCACTATGTGGCTTAGCTTTTTATTTTTAGCCTTGGAGGCCTCAAGATGCTCATCGCTGGATGGAAAACCATTAGCTTGGTTGATGTTCATGGTAAAGTAACATTTACGCTTTGGCTCTGCGGGTGCAACCTCAGGTGTCCCTTCTGCCACAACTGGAAAATTGCCGATAGGCTGGACTGTCAGAGGCTTGACAAGGAAAAACTACTCGAAGATTTGGAAGCGTCAAAGTTCCTAATTGACTACTTTCATGTGACCGGAGGAGAACCCCTGCTCCAGTGGCGCTCTCTGCGCGGGCTGCTTATGGAGGTTAAGGGGACAACCGATATCAGCCTGAACACCAACTGCACCCTGAAGAAGCCTCTGGAGAGATTAATTTCCGATGAGTTCATCGACCACATAGCAACTGACCTGAAAGCCCCACCTCAAGAGCTCTATGGTCTTCCACTTCATGCTTCCAAGAGGCTCTGGAATCTCTTTTTAGAAAGCTTGGAGATGATTTCAAATTACGGAATTCCGCTTGAGCTTAGGATTCCAGTTCCGAGAAACATCACTGGGGTGGAGAGGTATATCGAACAGGCAATTAAGAGGCTGAGGTACGATGATTTCTATGTCGTTGTGAACCCCCTTTTGGGATTTCCGCTCACGAGTCCAAGAAGTGTTGAATGGAGCAGAAAGCACTGCAATCCAAGCAAAGAAGAGATTGGGAGAATTTCAGAGTTCGTTAAATCCTTTGGAGTCATGGTTTTTGTTAAATCTTACCACGAGCATGGATACTGTCAGGATAACTGTGGCATCACCTCCTGAAGCCATTCAGTTACATTGCCAGGCGGCTCACCGAACCGAGAATGAACTCTAACAAAATTATACCAGAAGGCAAACAGGAAAACAAACCTGTGAACTCTCCGCCAGTCATTACTCCTGAAAGTATTCCAGAAGCGCTTTGTCCGTTCTTTAACAGTCCTGAACCAGCGTTCAATACTGTTCCTCGGCCCGAAAGTTACATGAACAAAATCCAGCCCCAGGGACTTAAAAGCAGACTTGTACCACTTTGCCCCATCAGCCAGAAAAACTGGCCGCCCCTCACAGGACTTTAAAACAACTAGAATAAATTCCCTGGCAACCCACCAGTTTCTGGTTGTTGTAATCCAGACTGCCAAAACTTCCCTGCTTTCAACATCAATGGCAGCCCAGAGGTATCTCCTCTCCCCGTTGATTTTTATCGCTGTCTCGTCAACTGCGATGAAATTCCTCTGTTTTTTCACTGCGAGGAGTTTTGGCTGGTAAACTGCTTTAGCTAGTTTTTGTACTGTCTCCCAGACTGTCGTGTGGCTGATTTCCAGGATTTCTGCGACTTGCCTGTAACTGAGGCCTCTCAAGTATAATTCTGCTGCCCTGACTTTCTTTTC
>Ga0190313_1000493_pt1 | contig 23535 bp, 15 predicted proteins | sample 4870071011_MG_FD_169989 | JGI IMG/M metagenome (GOLD analysis project Ga0190313, IMG submission 169989) | Hydrothermal vent sediment bacterial communities from Southern Trench, Guaymas Basin, Mexico - 4870-07-10-11_MG | ecosystem: Environmental > Aquatic > Marine > Hydrothermal vents > Sediment ... | reverse complement strand
AATTTATAGAGGAATTAAGACTAAATTGGAAGAAGTTAGAAAAGGCCCTTCCCTACCAGTAATAAACAGTTTTTTCAAGAATGAACATAGAAAACTAAGCGCACAAGCAGGAAAAATAGCAAAAACAGTACTCGAAAGAAAAAGAACTCAACTTAGAATAATAGAGAGTGAGCTTGTCATAAACATTTACAAAGCCAACGCTTTCCAGGTCAAAGACGCTATATCATATATAAGCGATCTCATGATTCAAAAAATGAATGATCTAAAACAAATAAAACTAAGAATAGTCAGCACATTACATAGCGAATACAAAGTTCTAAGCGAAACAATAGAAGAAAAGAAAACATTCAACAATATTTTAAACAGCATAGAACAAGAACAAACCCTAAAAAACATACATAGAAGCGACAAAACAATACTCTCAAGAGTCTATGGGTACCAAATGCTAAACAACAAGTACTACATATTCGTCACACTAGACTACACCCTAATAAACATGTTCGAAGACATACTCTCAAACAACTACATGATATTCATCTCAACACCCCTATACGCAATATACAAAGCACTAGAACTCGAAAAAGAACTTCCTCCCCAAAACACATACACAAACTACAGATCAAGCATATGGTGGAAACGAGTACAACAAGAAAAAGCACAAAGAGAGAAATACATAATTTAAACACATAAACCATAAAACCCATTAAACCAAAGAACCACATGAAGACCTTTTCACGGGTGTTTTAGTTACCTAGGGAAAAACTGAAATCTATGGTGTTCTCGGGGAGTTCAAGAAAAAGTCTAAGACATGAATAATGATAACTGGAAAATCACTACTACCAAAGACCTTGTTAAAGAACTTAAAAGAAAAGGTATTGCATCGATAATTTTAAGGAAACCAGGAACTTAATAGGAAACTAAATATAGAACCCGAGAAAACTCTTAGAACACTTATGAGGGAACCCATTATTTTCGAAATTGGAGAATTTAAGGTTAGGGGTTCGGGTCTTATGGTAAGTGTCATTCCTTCATTTTTTGTTCTCCTTCATCCCTTCTCGGGTTTGCATCTGGTCGGGAGCGTTTAGGGCGACCCCCAAGCACCCCACATCTCGGGATTAAATTGTTAGGAAAAGCCTATAAACATTACCCTACAGCACCCCCAAATAAAAACACAACAAACAATATAAAAAATCATAAATACCAAAACAGTTTAAAGAGGCGTTTAAGAGCAGGAAGCTATAGGTTATTTTACATAATTGATCATAAGAGAAAATACATCATATTTTTCGACATTAAACCCCTATAGAAAAGCTTGCAGGAAAAAGTAGCTGTAAAAATTTACTCATTCTCGCCAACGTTTTCGCTTAGCTCCTTTACCTCGATAAGCTCTTCCTTACCTTCAATAACTTTTAACGCTTTCTTCAACATTTTCTCATCAAATTCTTTAAGATCATGAACTCTAATGGTAAGAGGTTTCCCGCTCAAACTTCAACCTTGTAAACTAAGCAATACTGTCCCTAATTAATGCTTCGCACATATAAAGATTCTGGAAACACAATTTACATATACTTCCATCGCTAAATTAAACTAGCAAGCTTCAAAATTTCCTCAGCATGTTTCGCATCTTCACTACTTTCTCTGCTAAACTAATAAAACCATGTACCAGTAGTCCCTCATCGTAACGTTCCTTAATAAAATACATCTTCTTTGAAATCTTAATGGCTATACAGATAGTTTTCTAATGTAAGTCAGTGTTGTAGCATATAATGTGGGGCTCTTAAGAAATTAAAACATATCTTAGTTTTAAGATAGAAGAAAGTATGTTCTTAATGTTATCGTGAACCGCTTCAAATAATTGGTTATTGTTAACTATTGGTCCCAGAATCCACTTAAGCATATCAGTTACTAACCTTCTTTCCTTAAGCTACTTAATTCCTGCTTTCTCGTTTAACGGTGGTGACATGCCATGCGTTTTCATGTATTCTCTCATTAGTCTTTCTTCTATTTTAAAAGCTTCTTCACCTTTGCTAACTATTTTATACCCAAATTCTATATCCCAGCCCACAAGTCTAAGCGCTAGAACACATGGAAATATTGTATGTCGCAACCCAGCTAAATCAGCAAATCTCGATCTAATAGTTCCTTTACCCTTACCTGTGCTGCCGATATAAATAGTAGGACATGTTAAGGGATCTATTCTCTTAAGGCGTTCAATTCTAGGTCCCCAATATTTTGTTAGTCTTTCCCATTTAACCTTCTTAAGAATAGCCATTGCAGCGCTATAGGCTTCTAAAACTCTTCCCTTAAGAATTAAAGGATTTTCATCCCGACTTATAACAAGCCTTAACACGTAAGTTCCGGGCTTCTTAGGTAATTCACTATCTAAAGTAGAAGCTAAATTAACCCATACAAAATCTCTAAACAAGAAATCACAAATACACTTTCTCCTATAAACACCCAACATAGTAGCCTCCACTATATGAATTATTAAAAACTTTCTATTAAACCATGTACTAAGCTAAGTTAACACGTACTTCGAAAACATACCTACCTTATAGCCTAGCAGGAAAGTTAATAGTGAAATAAGGTAAAAAATAATGGTTGGAGCTTGAGAGCTTTGGAATGGAACGTAATTAATAAACGTATAAAAGAATGCGAACAACAATATGAAAGTCCTTTAGATATTATTAAGTGTTTAAACAGGTTAATCGATGTGTATGGAAGAGACGGAATGATCCTTTACAGGATCGGTGTATGGTATGAAAACTTACGTATGTATGATAAAGCAATGGAATACTATAGAGAAGCTATTGAGAAGTTTCCGCTTCCCAAATATAGGAGACTAGCTGAGGAAAGTTATAGAAGGGTTAAGCGCATTGTTGAGGGAAAGCCTTCTGTTTCTAAAGAAATTTCAACTCTAATAATAGATGATGACACATTATTCGTAGTTAACTGTACGAAAACAAAAACATGGAATTTAGCTAAAAGCCTAGGCTGCAAAGTACCAAAACAATTACCCGCCATGTTAGCATATCAGGGAAAATCTTTCCATGAATTCCTAGCTTTAATCAGAGAAATCGAAAAGTCCATCGGAAAACGTGTACACTGGGTCATACTTAGTGCTAAATACGGCTTCCTAACACCCTGCGACATTATTATGGATTACGATGTAACCTTTGGACAAAAAGGCAGCATAAGCGACGACGAGCTTGCAGAACAGGTAAATTATAAGGAAATAGGTGGAAGAAAACTCTCAACCTTCAAAAGAATATACGTATACACAAAGAACCCTCAATACTACAGAAAAGCATGCAATGCTTTCAAAAACGCTACCGAATGCATACAGTTATCAACATTGCATCCATCACCAATAATTTCAACTAAACATAGTACTTAACTAAACAATGTTCCAAGCCTAACAAACACTACGAAAACAAAGTAAAAAAACATAAGTAAAGACCCCATAACAAACAAAAACATAAACTACAGATGCATAAAACTAATAAAAATCACGGCAAAACCCTAACTGTTAAAACGTAGCGTAATCTAGATGCTTGGGCCTTATTGATTAATCAGTTTATCAGTTTAGTAGAGACTTTACATATTCTTTTGTTTCCTTATCTTCAAAGTATATGTAAACACCTTTTGTCCCCCTAGTTAGTAGGATTAAATATCTATTCTTAAGAAGATCTAATGCTCTCTTGTAATTTCTTCTAGCTATATGTGCTAATGAATTGGGTCCTCCTACATCATCTGTTATTGGTTGAGGATTAACAACCCATTTACCTCTCCATATGAGGTCTCTACCCCATATAACACCTACGTATTCTGCTTCAAATCCTTGGGCTCCATAGACTGAAGCACAATAGCTTAAGGGATCTAACTTACCCATCCAATATGCTGGATACTCTGTTCTTTCATCCATAAGCCAATATATTTCCATATTGGCTTCTTTATATATGTTTAAGTCTGAATACTCCTCGCATTTCCCTAATTTAGCATTATATTTTTTACATAGCGGATAACCTATTCTGAGATTATCGGGAGCTCTTCTATTCACCTTATTTCCGGGGGTCTCAGTAAAAGCGCAAACCAATGCAACCCTATATCCTTTTCTTTGCTTTTCCCTTAAAGCATCGATCATATCTTTTATGTTGTCAAAGATCCTTAAATCTATTCCTTTACATTTAAAACCTTGACCTTTTAAAAGACTTCTAACAGCCTGCAAGTACATAGGAGGTATTCTTCTTGGAACCGAAAACTCGTACTCTAAATACTCTTTACCTTGAGCTTCAGCAGCCTCCACGAAACTTTCTCTTACACCAGCTTCATCGCCAACAAGTACTTGTTCATCATCATAGAAGTAGACCTTAACTCTACTTCTCCCTAAGCTAATTTCTATATTTTCCTTAGTCATTCTCTGCGCTTCATCATATATCACTAAGTCAAGTTTCCCCCATCTCTCCGATGGAAAGTTCCTTTCAGCAACACCTCGATATTTACCTTGAGGACCCATAGAGTAGAATCTAATAAGCCCAGAAAGTTTTCTATCAAGCGCCTGTCTTAAAGTGTTAAGCAACCTATTATTCCTATAGGTAAGTAATGTTCTGTACCCTCGGCTAATAGCTTCAAAGAACAATGTTAAAGCAACAAGTGTTTTACCTGACCCACTAACGCCTCTAATAAAAAATGCCTTGTCTTCGCCGCTTTCTAAAGTGTGTAACACTTCATCTACTACTTTAAGCTGGTCTTCTGTTAATCCATAACCTCCTCCTAAAAGAGTTCTAATAGCATTTTTCAATAGCTTACTCTTATTCCTTAACACGAAGTCTATAAGGCTTTGAGATATCTGGAACCTACCTTCACATATTGCGTTTACATCTTCTTCACCACCAGGTTTCCCTAGCCAGCTAACGGTCTCTTCTAATTTCTCACATGCTGAAACAACCCTACATGAGCCAGCATAGTCGAACCCATGGGTGAAAACTAAGCCATCAAACTCCATGGTTTCCGATGCTGAGTGAAGAAGCCTAAACTTAGCAACGTAATTTTCCAGCTGATAACATGGATCAAGCCTTAGCTCGCCATCTACTTTCACAAAGAAATTCCCCCTGCTAACACGTCCACGCCAAGCCTTAAACTCAACAATAATCGCCCTACCTTTACCGACAACAATAAAATCCACTCTTTCAGGACCGCCAAGAACAGGATACTCAATAATAACAGGGTAGCCTTCATAAACACTAAAAATTAACGGTAAAGAAACCTCCCAACTAAAAACCATGTCCTCAGAAGGGCTTTCACCAAAAAGAACCCGATAACCGTGAACTAAAAGATGTAAAATACCCCTAACAAAGTTTTCCCCAAACCTAGCACCCCAAACAACCACAGGTAACCCATCACCACGAACCTCAATATCAACCAACAACCTACACCACAAAGAACTATAACCAAAACACACTTATAAAACCCAAGAACACAATACCCAAGCAACACCCTTCACAAAGCAACACATCTAACCAAAACACCTTAAAACACAACACCCAATCATAAATACAACCAGCCTAATTAAAACCAAGAAGCAAAAACATAGCACGCCAAAAAATTATTAATAGAAACTACTTTAAAGAAACAATAATAAGCTTAGCATCCTCTTCCGGTATTGGCCGTTTAAGGTTTGCTGGTGTACCTACAAGATACGCGTTGGCTCTTTCCTTGTTCTTAATGAAGCTTAGCCTAGGCACCAGCTTGTCGAAATCCGCAACACCGAGCTTAATAGGTTCAAGCCTTACCCTCCAAGGATATTTAACTTTACCCTCCCTAACCTCATCAGGCCATAAAGGTTTGTCTTCTCTAAACCAGGAAGAAGTAACCCTAAAAGCGCCAACAAACTTCCCTCCAAGACTCCTAGCATCCCTCTTCTTAACATAGAATATAGCAACATCACCAGGCCCAACAAGCCTAACAGCCAAAGAACCCTCAGGAACACCATGAACACAATTTTCCTTAATAACAAACCAATTCTCCTCAGAAACAACAAAAACCCAGTATTTGACCACTTCACATCACTGACTATATAATTATTAAACTCTGTTATATAAGCTTCAAGAATAAAACCTTTATTAAATCCTTGTATATTGGGTTGGGTGCAAAGACCACATTGGCGAAGACTGTTCCTTATTTTTATAAATAAGGCAAAATATAGTTATCATAGGGTTACTGGTTGAGAATAAAGCGTGAAGGCCTCGCTGCGCATATTTAAAGGTACTATGTTTAAGTAGTGATTATCCTTAACTTTAGGTGGAAAATCATGACCCTGCCCAAATCACCTACAATTGAAAAGTACTTTCCTGTTCGAGAGGTCAGTGAAAAATCTAAGAGAGAGAAGGCTAAGGGAGCACCAATATTTGACATGTTATTCTGGTGGACAAGGAAGCCATTAACAGCTTGTAGAGCCGTTATAGCTGGAGCAGCTACTGATATGGACCCTGAAAAGTTTAAGAAAGCTATAGCTCTCGAGAGAGATAGACCATACGAAGTTAATCCCAGCATTAGAGTTGAAGGTATTAAACTTCTTGATCCCTTTGCCGGCGGAGGATCCATACCTTTTGAAGCACTTAGAATGGGTATAGATGTAACAGCAGTAGAATTACTGCCTGTAGCATACATATTACTCAAGGCTACACTTGAATATCCCCTAAAATATGGTAACAAGCTTGTCAAAGATGTCGAGAAATGGAGCAAGAAACTAATAAAGAGACTAGAAGAGAAATTAGGGCACTTATATCGTAAGGGAGACCTAACATATATAGGAACATGGTTTATCAAATGTCCTAGATGCGGCTTTTGGGCACCTCTCATAAACAATTGGTGGCTAGACAAAAAGAAGAACATATGGATGAAACCGATAATTGAAGGAGAAAAACTCAAAATAGAGATAGTGAGAGGAGAAGGAGAACCACCAAGTGGAACAATAAGCAGAGGAACCGGAACCTGCATAAGATGCGGAAACACAATAAAGGAAGACTACATAAAGAACGCCTTAAAGAAATACCTAAACGGTGATAAATCATTAGCTGAACCAAGACTGTTAGCGGTAGTGATTAAAACACCAAGCGGTCGAGACTTTAGGCCAGCAACAGATGAAGATACAAGGCTACTATTAGAAGCAGAAAAAGAAACTAGGGGGCTTATAGAAAGAGAGGACCCTGATATACCGACGGAACCCATAGCACCATATGACCCAAGAAATCTATTAGTTGTCCGATACGGCCCTGAAAAATGGTACCAACTCTTTAATCCACGTCAATTACTGACATTGGTCATCCTTGCCAAGTTAATAAGAGAAATAGGGAAAAGGATTGAAGAAGAAAAGATGAAAGAGGGCTGGTCTTCTGATGATGCAAGGGAGTACGCCAAAGCTGTGATGACCTACCTGGCTCTTACACTATGTAAACATGCGGACTATAATTCTATAGTTACCGCATGGCATTCTTCTAAGCTGCTCATAGCGCACACTATGAGCTTTCGCGGCATATCTATGACGTGGAATTTCTGCGAGGTAAATCCATTTGAGAAAACCAGTGGTTCGTTGACTAGCATATTCAATCAGGTTTTAGAAGGATTAAGATATGCTAGCGAGACCTTGAACATTAGTAGTAGTAAATCCAGTTTTGTTTTCTCAAGTACTAGGTCAGTTAACACTAAAAGACCTTCTGTGAAGATCTTATGTGCTTCTGCGGTAAGCTTACCGCTGGATGAAAAATATGACTTGATAATTACAGATCCACCTTACTATGATGATGTGCCATATGCTGAACTTTCTGACTTCTTCTATGTATGGTTAAAGAGAGCTTTAGGAGAGTACTATCCTGAAGCTTTCCATTATAACACGCAGTGGGAGGAACTTGCATTACAAGAAGTTAGTGTTAATCCTGCTAGATTTAATGTTCCTAGTGCTAAACAAAGATCCATAGATCACTTTAGAGCATTATTAAAGAGATCTATGAAAGAGTGTTATAGGCTTCTAAAAGATGATGGTCTTCTTGTAGTATTCTTCGCACATTCAAGTGTAGAGGCATGGAGGGATCTTGTAGAAGCGTTACAAAGTGCCGAATTTGAAATTACCAGGACATGGCCTGTTCACACAGAGAAAATGGAGAGAGTAACGGCAGCAGGTAAAGCTGTTATTGACACTTCATTAATAGTTGTTGCTAGAAAAAAAGTACAAGGCGAAGGAATCGGTTACATTGAGGAGCTAAAACCTAAGGTTAGAGCTGCTGTCAGAGATGAAGTCAAAAGACTTGTTCAAGAATTTAACCTTAAGGGGGCTGACCTTATTAATGCTGCTATGGGCCCCGCTTTAAGAATAATTACTCAGTATGATAGGATTGAAAGAGCCAGTATTGGAGGTACAGTTGTTGATGTTTTGAAAATTGTTGAAGAGACTGTTGTTCCAGCATTCTTAGAAGTAAAACTAGGTTCACAAATGCTGGCCAGACTCGATCCCTATACTTCATTCTATGTATATACGAGGATATCCTATGGAGTTCATGGTAGAGAGAAGAAGCTAGTATTGCCCTTTGACCATGCTAATAGGATTGCCTTAGCATTAGGTGTTGATATAAATGAGCTCGTTAAGGCCCGTATAGTGAAATATACCAAAGGAAGGGGTAGGAAGGATGTAGAGGTTCTCCTGCCTAGAGGTAATATCAAGAACTTCCTTAAGGAGAGAGATTTAGATCTTGGTGAACCTGTCCCTAGAAGCATTATAGACGTTACACACCTATTAGAAGCAGCTTATAACATGAAGGGGCGTAAAGGAGTTGACGAATTATACGGTAAGCTCAAAGGGTTTAGAGGCTTTGATATTGAGACTATAAAGACCGTGATTCAGGCGCTATATACAGGGCTAGATGAGGATGACCCTGAGAAACCCTTACTTAAACCGCTTGTTAACTTAGATTTCAGGGGATCAGGTCTGATGACTCTTGACAAATTCTTTAGGTGATCGCATATGGGCTTCAAAAAATGTGTGACTCCTAGGACATGGGTTCTAAAAGGAGAAATAGAATTTGCTCCTTCACTTGGCGACGTATATCAGGGAGTAGCTCCTGGGGTATATAAGAACCCTGACAAATTCTTCAAAGTCACTTATATAACATATACTATGAGAGAGATTCTGCGCAATATATCCTCTGTGCTTTCTGGACGTGGCGGTAATAAGGTATTTCCATTAGCTACAGTCTTTGGTGGCGGTAAAACTCATACCCTGATATTCTTATACCATGCAGTTAGACATCCTGAGAAAATACCTGAAGGCTTACCGAGACCACCTAAATCTAATGTTGTTGTACTTGACTTTACAAAGCTTGAGGCAGGTCCTAACATCAGGGGTTCAAAGGTTATTTACACTCCTTGGGGTGAACTAGCATATCAGCTTGATAGTTATGGTGGTCTTATAAGAGAACTTGATGAGAAGATGATTCCACCAGCGGAAAAAGTGTTAATGAAATTACTAGAGCCTAGACAACCTATTCTCATTCTAATGGATGAGATAACTCACTATCTAAGAAGAGCTTCAGGAGTTAAAGTTGGTGAAACAACCTTAGCAAGACAAACAGTAGCGTTCCTGCAATCTCTATTAGCAGTAGTGAGGAAGCTTGAGCGCTGTGCGATCGTTTTAACATTTCCAGAGGCTGAAGCAGAGTACGAGAAGGAAAGTAAGGATGTTGCCGAGGTTGTTAGAGAGGCTGGACATGTAATTCTTAGAATAGCTAGTCCTGAACAACCATTGACAAAGGAGGAGCTTAGGGAGATAATAAAGAAGTGGTTGTTCGAGGATGTAAAGGCATATTGTGCTTCAAATACTGCATCAAAATACTTCGACTACTACAGGGAGAGAGCCGATGTATTTCCTGACGAAGCAACCAGACCTGAGTATAAGGACCTTATGGTGAAGTCTTATCCCTTCCATCCTACACTAATCGATATACTATTTGAAAGAATAGCTGCTATACCAAGATTCCAGAGGACCCGAGGAGCTCTTATGTTACTGCATAGAGTTGTACAGAGATTGTATGAAACTCATGGGGATCCTGAGCTCATAATGCCTTATCACATCGACTTATCGGATGATAGAATTAGAAGCATATTGTTAAGAGCTACGGAAAGCGAGGAGGCTCAAAAGTATGTAACTATAATACAACAAGATATAGTGAATAAGGAAGGTACTGCAAGAGCTCAGCGAGTAGATCCAGAGCTTGGGCCTAAGATTGCGACATGTGTATTCTTTAGTTCATTCACACTCGCTGCTAAGGATGTGCAACGCGTAAGTCCCACAGCGAAGGACATAGCATTAATGACTTGTAGAGCTGGTGATAACCCGTATGAAATATTAGATGTATTAACGAGGCTTGCTGATAAGCTCCATTACATGGATGAAGCTGAGGGTAGATACTTCTTCAGAACTAGACCTGGATTAATCAAGTTAATTGAGGATTATAGAAATAGTGTTACGTCAAGGGAGATAGAGGAGGAGATCGAAGATACATTAATGAGGATTAGAGGACGTAGCGATATATTCAAGATAGTATGGTTGGAGCAAGAATATCCTGAAGACAAGGCTGAGTATAGGATTGTAATATCTAAAACACCATTAACTTTAGAGGAGGTTAAGAGAATATATGAGTTCAAGAGCGCTAGAGGTGGGGAATTCAGGGTAAATAGAAACTCTCTTGTTCTTGTTGTGCCAGATAAGGCAAGTCTAGAGTTAGCAAAGGATGCTGCAAAGACCGTTATAGCCATTACAAATCTTCTTGAAGAGATTGAGCGTGTAGTACCCGAGGAATACGTTCCAAGCTATAAGAGGAGGCTTGATCTAAAGAAGAAACAAGCAGCTGCAGATCTCTCATCAAAAGTTCTTACAGCTTATTCATACATAGTTTACCCATATGTAGGTGAGAAAGGGACTGTTGAGTTAAAGTACGAGAAAATGACAGCACAAGGAGGTACTATTGCTGAGATAGTTGAAAGATACTTAGAGAACGTTGGTAAGCTTATGAGAGGAGTTTCACATAAATGGCTATGGGACCGTGTAATAAGTAAGGCAATAAAGTTAAAGACGGAACCAGTAAGTATCCTAGGTTGCTCGGTGAAAGCTATTCAGGTTAAGGACTTAATAGCCATGTTCCATGAGGATCAGAGGCTACCTATAGTGCCTGAGTCTGCTATAATGAGGGCTATACGTGAAGGTATAGGTGAAGTATTTGCTATAGCTAATGATACTAGAGTGTACTTAACCGAGAAACCTAATATAATTAACAAAAACTACTGGATTTTACCATTAGAAGCTGCTAGGGAAATACAAAAGAAGCTTAAAGAGGAACGAATTAAAAAAGAGAGGGAGATAGGACTTCCTCCCGTAGGTGTAGAAGAAGAGAAAGTTACTGAAGAGAAAGTTAAGATTGAGGAGGAATTAATAAGCCCTTCAAAAGTAAATGTTGGAGATATAGTTGTAGGCATCGAGATAGAGGATAGGAGTTCTCTCGGAAAACTAAGATATTTACTTGCCTTGGTACCATTAACTCCTGAATGCAGGTTTAATATTAGTGGTAAGAGACTAGTCCTGGGACAAGGAGAACTCACTATAGGTTATGATGGACCTGCGAGACCTGAACCTACGTTTAATATTGTGAATAAAATGGATGCAATGCTAAGACAGTTAGAAGTAATTAAAGGTGAGTGGGTCGAATTTAAGGCAACAATTAGCGGTTTAAAGTTCAAGATTGAGGAAGAACATGTACCCTTAATTAAGCAGATCAAAGGCAAAGTAGTAATCCAGAGAAAGAAGATCTAACATGGCGATAGAGGTTGATGGGTTGAAGATGCTTCCATCATATATGCACTTTGAGAGAGTTGAAAGACCTGAAATAACATACAGTTTAATAAGGAAAAATAGTAGGGCTTATCTTTACTTGAATGTAGGCAGAAAGAGTGTTAGAATAGCCAGCATATCTGTAAAATACTTCGAGGATGTTATGAGTTTCGCCACTAAATTAGCTAAGAAAATAGGTGAAAAACGAGCGATATTAAATGAAGAGAATGGTGATAAGTTATTAATATTCATGAGAGTGAGGCCGATTATATCATATGATAGGATTGTGAGATTAAAGAAGGTAATAACTAACCTAGAACCTGCCGAACTATGGTTTTGGGCTTGGAAAATGCGTGTAGAGCCCAGAAGAGCCCCGGCAGCATTTGTTAGGCTCTATGGGGTCTAGTATGGCCCAGGTATCATCCCCCCAAGAGGTAATTTTTCACGTATGGGCTAACCATCTCTATGCAATGTACACTTATGAACCATTCTTCTCCTCAAAGAAAGCACTAATTGATCCCCTACCGCATCAAATAGATGCTGTTGCAACCATAGTAAATATGAATCCTATTCGAATACTCATTGCAGATGAGGTAGGGTTAGGCAAAACCATCATCACGGGTATGGTTATAAGCGAGCTTCTTGAGAGAGGCCGCATATTTAATGTGTTAATAGTGGTTCCTAAGGCTATAATTCATCAGTGGATAAGAGAATTTAAAGAAAAATTTGGACTTGAATTTACTGAAATAACTAGGGATAATCTTTCTAATCCTCCTAAGTTTGCAATAATATCAATGGATTTAGCTAAGAAAGATGATGTACTTGAAGTATTACTAGGTATTAAATGGGACCTGCTTGTGATAGATGAAGCACATAAACTCACGGTTCATCCTAAAGGTGATAGAGTAGAATACACGCAAAGGTATAAAATGGCTGAAAAATTAACGCAGGCTATTCCTAATGTAATACTGCTAACTGCCACACCGCACAATGGCATAAGAATAGATTTCGCATACAAACTACGTCTCTTAGACCCAAGCATATGTGGTTGGTTAAGTGAGATAACAGATGACTGTCTTCAAGCAGCAACACAAAGACTTATGATTAGGAGAACAAAGGAGGAGGTAAAAACAATTGATGGTAAGCCATTATTTCCTCCTCGCAGCGTTATCAGGTTACCCATATACTTGTCAGATGAAGAAAGAGTCTTCTATGACTCAGTAACAGAATACGTTAGAAAATACTATGGTAAAGCTGGTAGAAATAGAGCAGTTCAGCTAGCGCTGATAGTTCTTCAAAGAAGAGTTTCATCAAGCATAGAAGCTGGTATAAAATCGCTGGAGAAAAGGCTAAATAAATTAGGCGAGGTCCTAGCTAAACATCTACAGATACCGGAACCGCGTTCTGAATTAGTTGAGGAATACCTGGATGCTATAGAAGAACTTGATGAGGAGAAAATTGAAAGAATTGAAGAAGAACTAGCATCACTTACTGCTGCTAGGACATTATCTGAGTTAAGAGAAGAAATTGAGGAACTAAAGGGTATTCTAGAGCTAGGTAAATCTCTTTTAAATAAGCCTGATACTAAGCTTCAGAAAGTTCTAGAGATTGTCAGGATGGAGGTTAGCCAAGGAAACAAAGTGATAATATTCACAGAATTTAGAGACACGTTAAATTATCTTGTGAAAGCACTTACAAGAGAGGGATTCATTGTAGCATCTATTCACGGGGGCATGAGCTTTGAGGAGAGAAGAAACCAAGAGGAAATACTGAGGAAGGTAGCACAGGTGATGGTTGCAACTGATGCGGCTGGTGAAGGCCTTAATCTCCAAGCCGCTAATGTCATTATAAACTATGAGATTCCTTGGAACCCTAACAGAATTGAGCAAAGAGTAGGGCGCGTACATAGGTATGGTCAGAGGAAACATGTAAGGGTATACAACACCATTTCGACGAATACCATTGAAGGTTACATTCTGGATAAACTCTTTGAAAAAGTTGAAGACATCAAGAGGTTCTTAGGTGATAAAGTATTTGATATGATTGGTAGCATCCTATCTGAAACCGACATTAGAAGACTCGTCATTGAAGGTGAACCGATAGACAAGGTACTTAGAGTCATTGATGATAGAGCATACCAATTAATTAAGGAGTATGGTCTACTTATAGGGAGATACGTAAGATCTAGAGAGATACCGAGAGATCAGCCTCCACCTCTTGTTGAATTCTTAACTGCATGGACTATTGAAAACGGAGGTAGGGTGTACCCCCTAGATAATGCTATACAACTAGACATCTCAGGCAAAGTATTCACAATTAATGTAGCAAATCCATGGTCCCACGAGTTTGTGCGCAAGCTAATAATTGGCTATAGACGAAGGCCGCCAGTTATGGGTATTTTTGCAGATATCAATGGAAGAAGCGGAGTTATCTACATATATAGACTTCGGGTTGAAGGCTCTAATGGCACCTTATGGGAGGGACTTAGAGCGTATTACGTTAATCCTAGCGGGCATGTAGAAGGGTTACTTGTAAGTTACATTTACTACAATTTAAAACCTATAGAGGGAACATCACTAATTATTAGCATGAGTGAGAACCCCCATGTAAAGCTTAAGGCTATTGAGGACGCTTACACTAAGGCTGAAGAGTTGAAGAGAGAGGAAACAGAAATCGCTTCAATACTAGAAAATGAAATTACAATGAAGTATGAGCTTAAGATTAGAATGCTTAAACAATCAACTAAAGTAAGTCAAGAAATAATTAGTAAACTCATTAAGGAATGTAACCAGGAGATAGAGAAATTAAGGAAACGTGTTGAGGCTATAAGGGTAGCTGAACCTGAACTTGTGGCAATTATTCATCTCATCCCTGCACGTTTAGAGACTAATGAAGAGCGTAAACGTGAAGTAGAATTAGCTGGTATGAAGGCAGTAATGAAATATGAGATTATGAATGGACGTATACCTAGAGACGTGTCGCAGCTTAACCTTGGTTATGATATTGAAAGCTATGACCCAAGAACTGGTGAAACTAGGTACATTGAAGTCAAGTCCTTCAAGACTACAGGCGTTCCAGAACTAACGGAGCACGAGTATGAGGTTGCTAGGACTTTAGCATCGAAGTATTGGCTCTATATTGTCAAGAATGCGCTTACTAATCCCCGCATAAGGATAGTCAGAGATCCAGCCCATACCGCCATGATAATCAAGGTTAGCAGGGAGAGCTACAGAATCGTAAAAGTCATTGAAAATAGATATATTGTAAAGCTAAGAGGCTAGAAGATTTGCCATTAGGAGATCAGGAGCTTGAGAGAATACTAAGTGCTATCAGGAAAGCCATCATTGCAGAGGTTAGCAAGCAATACAGCATTCCCGCTCATATAATATGGGTTAGAGAAGTAGCCACATGTATAAGACAGTCATTCTATAACCGTATTTACTACAGGGACTTTTGATGAAAAACTAGCATTCATACTGCTTAGAGGAAGAATACTACACGAATTTATTCTTGAAAAATTACCCTTAGGTATAGCGGAACCTAATATATAACCTATGGAAGTAAGGTTAGATAATGAAGTCATTCTTAGAGGCAGAGCCGATTGGATTGTAGGCGATTATGTTATTGAACTAAAGTATAAAATATATTTACCCAAGGAAGTTAGCCTCCATGATAAAAACCAAGTTCTGCTATACATGTACTTATATAGTAAGCCCAAAGGATTGGTTTTATACATTAATCAATATGGCGGAATAAGACCATTCTTTATCCCTAGAGATGAAACCTTGACAAAATATCTCTTGGATAAAGCTATAAAGCTTTACAAGGCTTTTGTCAGAAATTGCCCGCCAGAACCTGAAGTTGCAGAATGGTGTAATTGGTGTCCATGGGCTGATAATAGTTTCTGTCCAGAAGGCTATAGATATGTTCAAAAGTATAAGAGAAGAGAGGAAGTATTCTATGGAGAGGAAAGTGAAGACATGTTTGTTATCAACGTTAAGAAGAGGCTAATAGATGCTACAGAATTAAGGAACACTGTCGTGAGAACAGGGTACTTAGTGGGCAAGGATTATAGAGGAGAATACGATAATAAAACAAGAGGGTAGATTATAACATTATATGAAGGATTGAAGGATTAAGAGGTCCGAGAAAAGAGGAGTTGTTTGAGGAAATTATTGAAAATATCATAAAGAGGTTGAAAATTAAAGCTTATACAAAATGGATCAATACCCGATAAACCAGAGCTTAGAAGGTCTTCTTCTAGTTTTCTTAAGCTCCTCAAGCTTTTTTCAAACTATTCTCAGCATATCATGGCCAAGCAATACAGTAATAGAAAGACCATTATCAACTATTAAACTAATACAGTACAAGACAAGATATCTCCAACTATATCTTAGTTTTAGTCAAAAACATGAAAGTAATTATACACACTTATGAAAACGTGCAAATATGAATTTAACAACAAGCCACCATTATCTACCACGGAATGCTGCACCGCATGCAGCAAAGCGTTAAAACAACAAAAATGGGCATTAAAGAAGGACAACTGCAGGAATATAAAAAGATTGAAGAGGAATGGTTACTACGAACATACGATGAAATAAGGTCAAAGAAAATTTATTATACACGTCTTATATGTGTAATTTTTCTTTTATTGCCTCTATGTATTTTTTCTTCTTGAATGTCAAATAGCCCTTTGCTGCAGGCTCCTTTAAATTTAAAAATGTTATAGCTTCTACAATCATTCTTTCTGGGAAGGGACCTATCCATTTTTCATCCCTCTTTACGTCTCCTAAGGTGTAGGGATCATCTACTACTACATAGTTTCTAAAGAAATTCCCACTTGTAACATTATATAAGAAATCAATGAGTTCATCTACTGACGGCGCTTTACGTAATGCTATACGGTATTTAGTCCATGTTCTTATAAGTTTTTCTCTACTTTTTCCTCGACCAGCCCTTAAGAATTCTCGTGTCGCTTCTAAAGCTTTTTTCACTTCTTTAGGTAGTGCCGCACTGATACATTTCTCTATTCCGACTTTGACATTTACATTGACTTCTTCTACTTCCAGCATATTCCAGATTCTCTCTAACAAGGCTACATCTTTTAACATGCAACTTAACCAATATCTATCGTAATCCTCTGCTTGGTCTCTATTTATTGCTGGCTGAACTCTCACTATGCGATTTATGAAATCTCTTGGTACATTACCTTCAAGCACTATGAGAAAGCGTTCAGAAGATGGAAGTTTTGAAGCCGGTAAAACCCATTTTTCCTCTTGACGTTGCCATAGAGTCTCTATACGATTAAATGTTTCGTCTCTCATTTCTACTATACTATATCCCTGATATGATGGTATCTCTATTTTCAAGATCTTTCGTCGTAAATCGTTTGGAACGTGAACTACTAATTCTATTCTACTCTTACATGTCTTGTAGTTTATTGTTATACTCTTCGTATCTGGCTTGTATGGTCTAAGGCGCTTTAAAATTTCATCTATTCCCTTGATTATTATATTACTTAGTGTTTCATTATCAAACATTTACCTTGCCCCAAATATTTTATCTTTTACATTTTTTAGAGGGTTGCTTTTCCATTTTTCTATTGTTATATGAAGTTCTATTTTATGCTTCCCTCTTTTTATGTTCCTTAAATCGTTAACTTCAATTTGTACTTCATCTCGGTATTCATTACCTATTTTATCTCTATATTTCAAGATAAGTCTTATTTCTTCAATAGGGGTTTCTATTTTAGCTAATAAACTCATTCGTGAATCGCTTAGCTCTACTGTATCTAAAGGATGTCTTTCGAAAATATCAAGTAGTATGTTTATAAGGGACTCGTGAACTTGCTCATAAAGAAAACTCATAAGCTCGTTTTTCCTATCAAGCTCAGAAAAACGTTTTTTAACTTCCTTTAGGGCTTTCTCATCAAAGACACCAGCCAATAATTCTGGATTTGTCATGTACTTACGTACTTTTTCGGCTAAGTTTTTGACATACAGGGGATTGACTCTTATTGATTCTTCTAAATCCTTTTTTCGTTCATATTTATTTCTCTCACATAAACGCCTTATTATTTCGTATATTAGAGCATCTCCCCGAGATATTATCCTACCTCCAATTATTCCTTCAATATCTAAGGTAATGTCGCCAAAACCTAAATACTCTAGTTGCAGAGGTATTTTCGTGATTTCATCATCACGTATTTCGATTACTTTAGGATAGTTTATGACATTTATGATAGGCCTAAAGACCCTTGCGTATATGGTCAAGGTCTTTAAAAGTTCATCTTTATAATCAAAGAAATCAATAGTTATTTTACCTAAGTGAATTATATTCTCGGGGATTTTGCTGTAACTTATTACCACACCAAAGTATGAGGGTGTTTTAATAGTCTTAGTTCTCTTAATATCTAATATCTTTATTTTCTTACCTTTATTCTCTTCAACTTCATATTTACTAACATTAAGCACTTCTTTTACAATAAACTCTTCAGGTATACTTACGTGAACTTTGGATATCATTAATGAGGGAGGCCATGTAACAAAGAGGGGCATATCTTCATTAGGTAATGCCCAAGGTACAATATAAGCCCTAATACCGGAGCAATCGATGACCTCATAGTCTGAACGATTCCCGGAAACCACTCTAACACCAGTATTTTGTCTCTTTAACTTATTTTTTATTTCTTACTACAGAGTTATCGTTAACTTGATTATGCAAGATGCCTATTACTTTACAAAGGAAAATCCTCGCTATAAAAATAAGCTGACGCTAATATTATGTTCTTCAGATTTTCTTTCTTGATGTCAATAATGAATTGTATGTTTTAAAATAAAAACTATCATCAACACAGGATGTCAGTTATTTACACACCTATGTTATTGTCGCAATATATCTGAAAGATCCCTTAAGCTTAGAACAATAACTTTCTCATAATATTTTTTAAACTCTGATATACTTAAGGTACATGATTCACCTTTCCGTTGTATAAATACTAATTGAAACCTTACTTTTCTTATACCTGTGGCTTCCAGTAGCTTAACTAATTTCCAGAGAAGCCATGATTTCTTACTGTTTCTGTCTATGTACGCTATATATTTCTTCACGTTTTCACGTCCTTTCCCTACGCTTTTACAGTAATCTTTCTCCCAATGCTTTGTGTCTATAACCCACAATATTGCTTCTTTATCTGATTTTTTAATTGGAATCAGAATATCGGCTTTTCTTCCTCCGGTCTTATAATTTACCAGAAACTCTTCCACCTCCCTGTTGAATTTGTTTCTAACAAAGACGTCTATTAAGAACAATTTCATTATTTCTTCGAACCATTTTGAAGGACCTTTCCACTTTTTCCTCATTCTGACTAAGGCGTACCTTTTCAGTATATCATCCAGTTGCGCAAAAGATACAATGAATTTTGACCAAAACCTCTTCCTATATTCTAACGCTAGCATATATTCGTCTGCAAAATCTTTTTGCTCTCTCTTCAGTATCCCTTTCACTTCGATAATGGACTTTTTGAGTTTAGTAAATAAGTTTAATTTTCTTTTTCTGCTAGGTATCTTTACTATCTCCGGATAAGGTAGCACTATAGGGAATGAAAGGATACTTAAATTATCCAAGTATAACTTACTAAGCACACGTACAGCTTTATCATGTTTTTCTAAAATGTTTCTAAGCTTCTCAGACATAAATACAAAGGGTACGTGCGCATACACTGCTCGTATATGCTCATTAATAGCTCCTTGAAGAAACTCTAAGAAAAAACCAATATCGCTCTTACTACTATACGCCGGATTCACAAAGTAGAATCCCATGGAGGATGTAGATGTAATATTTTCAATGTGATAGAATACGCCTTGATGCTTATGAAGTTCTGGATTCTTTATCCCTAGTTCTCTCAATAAATGTCTTATGAAGCAGAAAAGATTAAGAACATATTTCCCATGCCCAACATGTTTTATTATACCTAGTTTAACTAGGTCATTTGTGTATGGGAATTCCTCAGTAAATTCGATATCGCCAGCTATGTTAATATGACTAGAGACTTTAGACAAAAGAAGCTGCATTTTCATGACGTTTAACTCTCTGAATTCCCCTTTTTAAGTGCTTCAGCTATTACATATGCGAGTTCTGATACCAGGTCTCTGGGTAAATTATTGTAAATGACTTCTTCTTTGTCTATTATTATATTAGCCTCTTTACCATCGATTTCTCCTCGAAACTCTAGCGATAATTTCACATCTGCCCCTAAAGGCTCATAATATTGTCTGAACTCCTTGAATGAAGCAAATATGTGTTTTGCCTTATCTATAACCTCTTCCTCAGCAGCTTCTATACCCAATGGTGCTCCATACTCTATTTCAGCTTTCAAAATCGCTAATTCCCGCTTCTTTTTTATAGCACGTAATGTCACACCAATTAATCTCATACTTTTTATAAACTGAATTATGGCATCCCTATTTGTTAGAACTTTATCTTCAACCTCCCTAAGAATACTCTGCTTCAATCTTACAATAACATTCGCAGTTGCATTTGGACCTTCAAGAATGCTTTCGCTAATCTCATCAACAAACGAAGCAGTATCAGCTTTATAGATCTCAGATTTACTTATAAGTTCCCCGTAATCAATGCCGACAATCTCTTTAAGTGTTTCCTCAACAGCATTTTGCTCATTTTCTCTTAGATTTCTGAAATTTTTATTTGAAAATACCATATATTCCTCTCCTTCAGCATCCACTAATAACTCCATATAAATTGTTGTATGCAAGCGAAGCTTCAAACGTTCACGACCAATAATGGTACTTATGTGTGAGGAGAACTTCTCAATACTTACAGGGTACATAGTAAGAATTACTGAATTCCATTTCTTTCCAAACATCTCTCTATACGTTTCCCTTAGCACGGGTCTTGATACATCATAAGGATATTCTTTATAGCTTAACTTTTGTCTAAAGTCCCAGTAAACCTTGTATATGTTCCTCTTCATTTCATCATCAAAAATTCTTTTCAACAAATTAACAATATTCTTATCATTACCTCTTAGTATAATATGGGGTTTTCTCCGAATATACAAGTATGGAGTAATGAAATCATTACTATAGCTATCCACTAATTCCACTATTTTCCTATAGGTTTCCTCCGAAGACCTAATGTTAAGTACATTCTTTAATACTCCTTCATTATATGCTTTCATTAAGTTATATACATAACATAGGAACATTAACCAAAAGGTGTCCTCTGCTCTTGGCTCCCTTATACTAGGCAACATTTTCCCAAGTTTTCCCACTTTCTTTTCATAACACTGATAAGAGTTCAATACAAGATTCGAGTAAAGTTTAGCAATACCATGAGCGGTCTTTAGCTCCTTGACATCTTCAATTGTAGGTTTTAGGGATCCTTTAAAATCAGCGAAACGTACATACCTGGCATCTTTAGCAATATTCTCTATATACTTAATAGCATCTTTAAGCTCTCTTGCAAGCTCTATTTTCTCCAAATATGAAATCTCATCGCTAAAAAGCCGTAGCTTTATTTTAGTTATACCCCTAATCCCTGTCCCAACAAGTATTCGGGTTCTAACTAATTTTTTAAAGAACTCAGAAATTTCATTACTCATAATCTAATTTAACCTCCTCATTAAATAGATAGTATTTTAGAATCATTATAAGAATTAACCTCCTCAAGCTATTGCCACAACCCAGATAACACTGCTTCCTTTAAAAAGAGGCAAGAGATGAACTGCTGGACCAATTGCGGACGTAAATTTCTATGGTTTCTACCCAAATGAGCTATTACCTTGAAACCATAATCCTGCACGAATTTGCACAGTTGGGTTTATTAAGGAGTTTGTACGTTTAAGTTGTAGCTCGAGGGTAAGAGTAGGTATAGTGTAGGGTGTTGGCTGTATGGGTAAGAGGATTCTTGTGCAGCGTGCGGGTAGGGGTTCTCCTACTTTCCGTAGTCGTAGCTGGATTCACGTTGCTCCAGCCAGGTACCCTACTTTGCCTTCCGAGGTTACTTTGAAAGGTAGAATAGTTGAGATCGTTCACGACCCTGGACGTTGGACTCCTTTGGCTAAGATTGTTTTGGAGAATGGTGTTTGCTTCTACAACCCAGCCCCTGAAGGAGCATATGTTGGACAAGTAGTTTACGTTGGACCAGAAGCACCAATAGAAAACGGAAACGTACTGCCAGTAGGGAAAATCCCCGAAGGAACCCAAATATACAACATCGAAAAACTACCCGGCGACGGAGGAAAATTCGCCCGCCAAGCAGGATCATACGCACTAATCGTAGGGAGAACAGGAAACAAAACAATAATACAGCTACCATCAGGAAAAACCACGGAAATACCCAACCACGCAAGAGCAACAATAGGAGTACCAGCAGGAGCAGGAAGAACAGAAAAACCACTACTAAAAGCAGGAACATCATACCACAAATGGAAAGTAAAAGCAAGAAAATGGCCAAGAGTAAGAGGAGTAGCAATGAACGCTTGTTCGCATAAATTCGGAGGTGGAAGTCACCAAAGTGTTTCATTCCCGTCTACAGTTAGCAGACACGCAAGTCCCGGTCAAAAAGTAGGCCACATAGCTGCTAGGAGATGTGGAAGAAAGAAAGGAGCTCATTAAAAATTTCTATTTAATTTATTATGAGCAATCGCATGGTGTGCATATTTTCACTTCGTATTTTCCAGGTATTGGCTCTATAGTTATAGCATCTACATTTCCTCTATAAGTTATTACTATGATATACCGTGAATATGCTCTTAAGGTTATGGTAAGTTCTCCGCCAGTTATTGTTCCCTTATGTACTAGTGGACTGCATTGATTACGGTCCTTGATAATGGCTATGTCGCACTTCTCGAGCGGTCTCTCTTCACCTTTGATTGTTGTTTTCATGAATACTCTTATTGTAATCTCTGATACTGGAAAACCATGCTCTTTTGTTACATCATAATATTTGCCTTGTTCTTCAGCTAAAATTCTCGCTATAGAGTAATAAGCTTCCTTAATATTGGATTTAAGATACGTAGCGTACTCTTGTACACTTATTGTTGTATTCTTAGACCATATGTATTCTCTAAGGGTGTAAGTTGGATCGAGAATAAACCATGTATTATTGACGAAGAATTCAACCATATTATGATCTATGCCTCTAAATATTACTCTACGGCATTTAATGTTTAACTTTTCAAGCAAGTACAACATTAAGTCCGCATGTTCGCCGCATGCTCCATGTCTCTGAAGAATTATCTTATGTATGTAACTAATGTGAGGTAGGAACATAGAAAGCCCGTTTCTATCTAAGAAAATTGAGAAAGGCTTACCATAACTGTCTTGCAGGTAGCTATCCACTTCTCTTGCTATACATATAGCTATATCATACTTTGAGTTACCTGTTCCTGTCAAACACTTAGTTAATAATGTATGTTCTAAACTTGTAGCGCAAATTGTGGGTAATGCTGTTAAAAGAACAAGTAAAGATATTACTGACGCCAACGCTAATATAGTCCATTTTTCCTTTTTTACTATTTCTTTAGCTTGCGATAGTCTGTACTTCTTTACATAACGAATAAGAGAGGAAAACACTATGATAGCTAACCCTGCAATTAGTATGGTTAACGTATAAAACGATATGGTACTTAGAAC
>Ga0190313_1000492_pt1 | contig 23544 bp, 19 predicted proteins | sample 4870071011_MG_FD_169989 | JGI IMG/M metagenome (GOLD analysis project Ga0190313, IMG submission 169989) | Hydrothermal vent sediment bacterial communities from Southern Trench, Guaymas Basin, Mexico - 4870-07-10-11_MG | ecosystem: Environmental > Aquatic > Marine > Hydrothermal vents > Sediment ... | reverse complement strand
ATGAAAAAGAAAAGGGGGGAACGAACATCTATTCTGATTGATCTGCTATATCCGTATTTTGCCATCTGTATTTTTTCAGCGAGCATTGCCAATTTAAGAGATGCCGGATTCTATGCAGGAGTCTTTTTTCTTTGTGCGTGGGCGCTATGGTTTATCCGAAGCAAAGAATTTTCCTTGTTTACCTGGATATTTCTATTTTTTATAGCCGGTTCTGCCGGTTATATCGGCCATATAGGACTTCATAATCTCCAGCTTGTTATAGAAAAAAAAAGCATGGAATGGTTTATTGGTTTGATGGAAAAAGATTCTGACCCTTCTAAAAGTAATACAGCAATGGGAGATATAGGCAGACTTAAACTATCTAACCGTATTCTTTTTAGAGTAAAACCTGATTATGAATATAAACGTCCCATACTTTTAAGGGAAACAAGTTATAACATCTACGGATCATCCACCTGGTTTGCCATGCACTCTGATTTTAATGCTGTTTTGTCAAATAAAGATGGACGAACCTGGGAGTTTGGATCAGACTTGGATCTTTATCAAAAAATCACCGTTAATTTATACCTCCCCAATGGAAAAGGTATGCTGAAACTTCCCAGCGGGAGCTTTAAAATATTAAATCTGCCTGTGTTGCAGGTGGAAAAAAACAGGTTGGCAGCGGTCAGGGTAGATGGTGGTCCGGGTTTAATAAATTATCAGGTCCATTTTAACCGGAACAGATCTGTTGACAGTCCACCGAATAAAAAGGATTTAACTGTTTCTTCGAAGGAAATGCCTGTATTGGCTCAAATCATTAATGAACTGGAGCCTGATGCAAAGTCATCTTCTGAATTTATAGATAGACTGGATTTCTTTTTCAAAGAAAATTTCAGGTATTCAATTTACCATAAAGATAAAAGGAACAAGGGGGGAGCGTTATCCGATTTTATGCTCAGGTCGAGATCAGGCCATTGTGAGCATTTTGCAACAGCCGGTGTACTTCTTCTTCGTACAGCCGGTATCCCCGCACGTTATGCCAGCGGTTATTCGGTTCAGGAATTCAGCAGGCTGGAAAACAGATTTATTGTCAGATCAAGGCATGCCCATGCCTGGGTTTTAGCCTATGTTGACGGCGTCTGGCGGGATTATGACTTTACACCATCCTCCTGGGCTCTTATGGAGAAAGATGCTTTCTCTTTTTTGGGAATTTTCCCTGATCTGTTATCATGGTCAAAATTTATTTTTTCACAATGGCGCTGGCGCGAAGAAAATGAAGAAACCAGAAAATATATTATCTGGCTTTTTATTCCCCTGGGTTGTTTTTTGATATTCAGGCTGTATAAACAAAGGTCTGTAAAGCGTGGAACCACAGAACAAATCGAAGAATCCGTATCAATAATTATGCCTGGAGCAGATTCTGAATTCTATTTAATTGAAAAAAAAATAGTAGAACTCACTTTCCCCAGGGATAAGGGCGAAACATTGCTAAACTGGCTTGTCAGGATTGAAGAATCAAAGCCTGCGTCTTTATCAACAGAACCTTTGCGCGGAATTATTAAACTCCATTATCAATACCGTTTTGATCCCCATGGTCTGAATCCGGAGGAAAAAAGAGTATTAAAGTCGATGGTCGGTTCATGGATGGGGTAGTTATGGAAAAATATAAAAATATTAGCAATGTTGACATGTCCTGATCGACAGCATAATGCTTGCTCAAAAGGAGGTGTTTAATGAAAACAATAACGTTAAGGAACGAGGACGAAATAACTTGGTATTTTAAGCGTTGGTCCATCCTGCCTGACTGCGTTACAAAAGCGTAGCAATATCTTGATATTCCTACACTTTCGCGCCTTGCCAGGCAGGCGCCTCAACACTTAAAATTGCGAACTTATTTCGTCCCCGTTCCTAAGAGGCCTTGATGATGAGACTGCAGCCATTTTGAAAAAGCAGGCAAAGGAGTCATGTACAAGTGTTAACGCAACTGTGTTGTATTTGATAAGAGAATCGATGGGCTTGGAAAAAAAACGTACAAGGGTTTACAATGATCTGGATGATCTTGCCGGAGGCTGGAGTAAAGAGGATGAACAGGCGTTTAATGAAACAATCCGAGCTTTTACCAAAATAGATGAGGATCTCTGGAAATGAGACGGATTCTAATTGATACCAATATATAGCCTTTAGTTGAAATAGAATTAGGGGTTGGCTTTATTTCCAGGAGGAAAAAAATAATGGAAAGAAAAATAATTGCGGATCTCCATAATCATAGTACCGCATCAGATGGGGAGTATACACCTTCAGAATTAGTGGCAAAAGCAAAAGAGATAGGTCTTGAGGCGGTTGCCCTGACAGATCATGATACATTAAAAGGATTAAATGAGGCAATGCTAACCGGAGAAAAAACAGGGATTCTGGTTATTCCCGGCGTGGAAGTCTCTCTTGGATTCAAACGTTCATATTTTACAGGGACGCTCCATTTACTTCTTTATTTTATGCCGGAAAAGTTAAATGATGATAATTATGTAAAAGAATTGGAAACAATTTTAAAAAATGGAAGAGGGGAAGCACTTGTAAAGGCCAGAGTTGAATCGATTAATAATGAATTTGGTCCCGGGGGAAAAAATCCTGTTTTAAACCGTAATATGAAATTCGATGAGATTGCATCTTATGCTTCAAACATTTCCAGGCGGCATTTTGCCAAGGCATTAAAAGAGATGCATGGTATTAATGACAAAAATAAAATAAATTTTATTATTGGAAACAACAGCCCTGCCTACATTCCATCGGGCATAAAGAGTGATTTAATACGCCCTTTTATTGAGAGGTATTCTCCCCTTGCTGTTTTAGCCCATCCTGCTGCAGGTTCATTTCCAGGCCCCGGCCATTATAGTGAAGTTCTGCCGCCAGTTGATATTATTGAAAAAATATATCCTGAATTTCTTGATCTCGGGATTAAAGGGATTGAAGTATTCTATCCTGCCCATACACCTGAATATATAAAATTAATCCTTCACTGGGCAAACCGTGATGGTCTGTTAATTACCGGTGGTTCAGATTGCCATGATAAAAATGAAAGGCCTTTGGGAACAGCCGGTATCACCAGAGAGGAATTTAACAGGTTTTATGCTGCCCTATCCGGCTTAGGAACGAGGACGAAATAACTTGGTATTTTAAGCGTCGATCCATCCTGCCTGACTGCGTTACAAAAGCGTAGCAATATCTTGATATTCCTACACTTTCGCGCCTTGCCAGGCAGGCGCCTCAACACTTAAAATTGCGAACTTATTTCGTCCCCGTTCCTTAGATGGTTGAAACAGGATTTTTTCTTAATCATCTTAAATGCTTTAGGAACGAAAATTTTATAAGTTGAACGAAATAGCTTGTCTTTTGGCCCATCTACTTCGTTGCATCAAAGGCCGAATACGTATAGTATGCAACCTTTAATGCGCCTTGCATATGGGCCAAAATCCTGCGCTATTTCTGCTCAACTTATTTCATCTCCGTTCCTTAATTTAAGTTCCCACATTTCTGCTTGTATACCTGTCTTGGCAAAACGTAACTTCCTATAGTAGTTAAAGCCGATATGTATAGCAACAGGTATAACCTGCTTAAATAATGAAAAACTCACCTCATTATTCTTTCATGATTTTTATAACTTTTTCGTTTAAGCAGGAACGTAGAAAAGTATTCATCTGTTTTTGATCACCAGTTTCGTAAAAAGTGAGCATCAATTGATTAAACTCCAGTTGTCTCTTCGCCGGAAGATTAATAGCAGGGTATCCACAACTTAACAGAAGCCCATTCATGATAAAACGGCCCATACGTTTATTAACATCGTAAAAAAATTGGGATCTTGCCATTATAAGAAACAGGTGGATGGCTCGATCATAAATGTCTGATATCCTGGACGCCTCATCCACCATTTTTTCAAATAACTCCGGTAACAATTTTGCCTGTGGCGGCATATAGTCTGTTCCCGCAATAGTAACCCCGCCGGATCTAAATTTTCCCCATTTTAAAGCTTCGGTCTTGGCAGCTATCAGGTGAAGAGCGCAAGCTTGTTTAAGGGTGATCTCAAACTGATTTTTTTCTATTAACTCAAATAACGTCCGCCATGTATCAGCTTGATTCAGTACTATTTGCTGGTCAGTTAGTCTATGTCCGCCAACTGTAATACCATCTAATAATGTCTGGATTTCCGGCAGGGTAAAATTAATCCCTTCCAAGTTCACTGCATCACATACCAATTCAGCTAATTGACGCTTGGCAAGCATTATTGCTTTTGCTTTATTTGGTTTCATGTTCCAATGGGTTTCTTTCATTATGCTCACCAACTTGTTTATATTTGTGCCAGGTTTTTTTGAAAAATAATAGAGGCCAAAATCAATGGTATGCATTAACAAATTTCTGTGATCTCTTTAATCTGCTCAATAAGGGGCATTAATGTTGATTTGTCTCTGGCTGAAACCGGGATGCCGTTAAATAGAGCGGAGTAATTTTCCACTGTTTCTTTGTCAAGTCTGTCCTGTTTGTTGAGAACTCTGATTAATCGGATATTTTGCAGGTTTAGTTCCAGGAGGATTTTTTCCACCGATTCAATCTGCTCTTCAAATCTGGGGTTGCTTATATCTATCACGTGTAAAAGAGTATCTGCTGTTTCGAGCTCTTCCAGGGTTGCGCTAAATGATGCCATGAGATCCTTTGGAAGATTTTTTATAAACCCCACAGTATCTGTGATAATTATTTCAGCATCATTGGGAAACCTGAGACGTCTGCTTGCGGGATCAAGGGTGGCAAAGAGCTGATTCCTGGCATCAACCCTGCTGTTTGTAAGTGTGTTCAACAGGGTTGATTTACCCGCATTTGTATATCCTATAATGGAAATAACAGGGATCCCTTTTTTGCTTCGTTTTGATCTTTGTTCCCGGCGTTGTTTTTTTATCTTAGATATTGATTTTTCAAGCCGTTTGATACTCTCTCTGACCCTTCTCCTGTTTATTTCGAGTTTAGTTTCTCCGGGCCCCCTTCCTCCAATTTCTCCTGTTAAACGGGACATGGCTGTATTTTTTGTTGTCAGGTGCGGGAGAAGATATTTCAGCTGGGCAAGTTCCACCTGAAATTTCCCTTCTTTTGATTTTGCCCGCTGTGCAAAAATATCAAGAATCAATTGTGTTCTGTCGATTACTTTCAGCTCGATCTTGTCTGTTATGGAACGTACCTGGGAAGGATTTAAATCCTGATCAAATACTATCAGGGTTGCACCGCTGGTGAGGGCTAAAAAGGATAATTCCTGGAGTTTTCCTGAACCGAGGAGAAATTTTGAATCGATTTTTTTGCGCTGCTGCAGTATTGTTTTAATTACTTTTATACCGCAGGAGGCGGAAAGGTCTTCAAGTTCTGTGAGGCTATCTGTTGCTATCTGCTTGAAAGCCGTTGTAACACTGACCAAAATAGCACGTTCCTGATCTGTATTACCTTTAGATGCTGAACTTATTTGGTTTAGTTCAGATTCGATTTCCATAATAAGCTCGTGGCAGTTAATGCTGAGCTGACCTGGGTATATGGGGGGAAGAATTCGAAAGGGCTTTTTTGTACTTCTTGGAAGAATGTGGGCAAGATGGGCCTGATGCATCATTGTGTCATTGTTTATTGTGAGGGCGGCAATAATGTCCAGGTGCAAAAATGTTAAATCTGCAAGGTCATCCTCTGTTAGATATTCTCCATTAATATGGGTATGTATGCACTTTAGCCCCCTTAAGCGGCCTGTGGAGGATCGATAATCACTAAGATCGGGTATGAATATTTTTTGACTGGTACCTATTATAACATATATAATTTTGCCGTTACGGTTGATCAACAGGCCGATTTGACGGCGTATCTCGTGGGAAATACTGCAGATTTCATGGGCAAGATCAGGGGTAATAATAAACTCGGGGGGAATATGGCGCTGATAAAGTTTTTCAAGCCTTTTAATCTGGTTTGCTTTAAGTTTACCTTTGTTTCCATGTAATTTGTTCATATTTTTGTAGTTAAAGGGGGAGGTATTGACACTTGATTGATAAAAGAAGATGTGGCCGGATATTGACAGTCGATATCAGTCAAATGTCAATACCTGGCCCCTTTAACCCTTTTAAAAAAGAGATGTCTTTCTCCGCTGCGGCTTAGTACTGATGCCGATAATAAAACCTAAAAGCAATATCCCGGCTCCGCATAAACCTGCAGTAATATATTTATGCGTTAATTCTTTGTTAAGTTTTTCGATTTGTTCGGTATGCTCGGAAAGGCTAAGGGCTGTTTTATCATAATTTTTTTTAAGTTCAAGAAAACCTGCAGCCTCATCTTTTAATTTATTGTATGATTTCTGGAGTTCCTTATTCTGTTTTTGATAGGTGTTAAGTTTTTTGGTGAGATCTTTGCTCTTTTGCTGAATCTCCTTGTTTTCTTCAAGTATGACAGGAAATTTGGTTGCAAGGGCTTTGTGGAGTTTACGCAGTCGTTTCAGCTCAAGATAATTCGGTTCGGTGGAGGTGATAAATCTTGTTAAAATCCATCCTTCACGTTCATCATGGAGTTTTATCTGCGACCACTCGGTACCACGTTCGAGTAATTCTACGGCTTTGCCTGGTTTCAGCATTGCTATTATATTGTACTGTGTGCCTGTCCCTGTTCTTATGTTAACCTTGACATCATTGGTAATATAGTAAGTTTCGGCTGACCCGGTCGCTGAAAATAAGAGTATAAAAGCTCCCAAAAGAATCAAGTGTTTCATAACTTGTACTCCTGTGAAAAAATGTTATTGATTCATTATTTTTGTATGCTACAGCTATTTGTAGAGTGATTTTATTACTTTGCAGCATAAGAAAAATTTAATGTAATGTCAAATAGATAACATAATATTATCTAATGCTTCAATGGAAAATATTTTTTTCGTTGATATCCTGTGTCGACTGAATGTTTTGTACGATGGTGCAGTGAAATTATTTATATGGAATTCCATGGCTCATGTCAAATAAGCAGGAGACTTTTTTTCATGCTTGAAAGGAAGGTTTTATTGTGTCATAATTCAAAAAAATTTGTATTTATTCAGTTGATATGTACGGTAGCCGGTATAATCTGTTCAAACAGTTTCAACGTTTTAATCAGGTCATACCTGAAGCGTTTCTGAAATTTGCATTTTTCAAATAGTTGAATAGTTACCAAAATTTTTAATATAAACTGGTTGCGGAGTTGTTTGAATTTATAGATGTTCATATAAATAATTTCACTGCGTTATCGTCGCCGGCGTATTATAATACGCCGTCCTTCCTTTGGCCTTGTGAAATTTATTGTCTGAACATCTTCTGAAACATCTATGGAGCTTTTAAATGTTGCAGGAATTTTGAACCTCCCGCTTTTTTTGGTGTAAAAGGTGTTGTATTGGGTGAATTTGGTATTTTTTTTCTCAGGGCTGTTTTAGGGGGAGTATTTGCGGTGATTTTATCACGTTTTTTCTACCCTGATGCCCAGGTTATTTACGTGATGATCCTTGGAATTATATTGGTTGGGCTGGCTTATTTTGCCGATTATCTCAGGAATAGGAAATCACGGTGAACACAAAAAATGACAACTTACAGCAGGAGCAAATTCATTGAAACAGATTATTCTTGGTACGGCAGGGCATATTGATCATGGGAAGACAACTCTTGTTAAAGCTCTTACGGGGGTCGATACTGATCGATTAAAAGAGGAAAAGCTGCGCGGCATAACCATAGAGCTGGGGTTTGCATCCCTTGACCTTTCTGATGATTTGCATGTGGGGATTGTGGATGTTCCGGGGCATGAAAAATTTGTAAAAAATATGGTTGCCGGCGCTACTGGAATCGATATTGTGGTTTTGATAATTGCCGCAGATGAGGGGGTAATGCCGCAGACAAGGGAGCATATGGAAATATGTACTCTTTTGGGTATTCAGCATGGATTTGTGGCCCTGACAAAGATTGATCTTGTTGATGAAGAATGGCTTGAACTGGTGAAAGAGGATGTGGCTGATTTTACAAAGGAAACTTTTTTAGAAGGTATGCCCATTGTTCCTCTCTCCTCTACTTCCGGGGAAGGTATCCCGGAATTTATTCAGACCCTTCAAAATTTAAGCGCTGATATACCGTCCCATGCTGCTTCGGGAATTTTCAGGCTCCCTGTGGACAGGGTTTTTACGATTAAGGGCTTTGGTACAGTTATTACAGGAACACTTATTACAGGCTCTGTAAGTGTGGGCGATACCATAATGATATATCCCTCTTTAGTGACTTCCAAAGTCAGGGGGTTACAGGTACATGACGAGAATGTCCAGACAGCAGTGGCAGGGATGCGTACGGCAATAAACTTTCAGGGGCTTGAAAAGGCTTTTATAAATCGTGGCGATATTCTCTCAATGGATGGTTCTTTAAAATTGAGTTATATGTTGGATGTCTCATTTCAATATCTTTCGAGTAACAGGAAATCTTTTAAAAATCGTACTCGTATTAGATTTCATGCGGGAACCAGCGAGATTATGGGTATTATTTTGCTCCTTGATCAGGATGAGCTTTCTCCGGGTAAGGAGGCCATGGCACAGATAAGACTTGATACTCCGGTTGTTCTTGTAAGTGCTGACAGGTTTGTTATACGAAGTTATTCGCCAGTGCGTACCATAGGAGGGGGGTATGTTTTAAACCCCATCCCTGAAAAGCATAAGCGGCATAAGCCCGAAGTTTTGAAGATGCTCGACTCTATTGTTGATTCCTCTGATGATGAAATCATTTGTCATTTTATAGATGCTGCAGGTTTTAAGGGTGTTTCCTTTTCTGACCTCAAGATTATGGGAAATGTGAGTGAAAAAGTTTTGGATAACATTTTGTCAGGGTTTATGTCAAAAAGGATTGTTCTATGTGCTGACAGGGAAAATAGAATTTATCTGCATAATAACAGCCTTGAAAAGTTAAAAAAGGAAACATATGCTGTTTTAACTGAGTATCATGAAGCTCATCCTTTAAAAAATGGTATGCCGAAAGAGGAGCTTAAATCCAAGTTCCAATTTATACTTGAGCCCAGGTTTTTCAATTTTCTGGTTGCCAGGATGGTAAAGGAGAATCAGATAATATCCGAAGAAGAGTTGGTTCGCCTCCCATCCCATACTGTTTCCCTTGGAGTTGATCAGACTGAGTTAAGGGAAAAAATTCTTGCATCTTATGGGAATGCTTCCCTTACCCCGCCTTATTTTAAGGATGTTGTAAAAACGTTAAATATAGATCATAAAGTGGGACAGGATATATTGATGGTTATTCTGGAACAGGGGCATATTGTAAAAGTTAAGGAAGATTTGTATTTTTTCGCAAAATCTGTGGATGATTTAAGAAAAAGGCTGGTGGATTTTCTTAAGCAGAATAATGAAATTACGACTCCGCAGTTTAAGATCCTGGCCGGGGTGTCCCGAAAATATCTTATCCCCTTAATTGAGTATTTTGATTCTGAAAATGTGACCATACGTATCGGTGATATTCGTAAATTGCGACGTTCCTAATCTTTAGTGAAAAACCTGGAGTAATAGCATGGAAGGATTTAAAAGTTTTGCTGTAAAGCGTATTATAATCGGAGTAATTCTGGTTGTATCGATATTATGGATAATAGGTGCTGCAACAGGTTTTTTTGAGAAAACAGAATATGCAGGGGTGCCCATGAAACCGGCTGCAGAGTCTGTTGATGCTCCGGATTCCCATACAGATGGAGAACCTGCAGATATTTTGCAGATGAAAACTGATGATATTGATCTCCATCCGGTACCACATCCTGCCGAGTCTGAAAAAGTTGCTGAACACTCTGTTACGCTACCTGAAAAAGTTTTTGAACACTCTGTTGCTCCACCTGAAAAAGTTTTTGAACATCCTGCTGCCCCGCCGGAAAGAGTACCTGAGCATCTTGCTGTACCAGCAGGGGGCGATCTGTATGGGGTTCCCAGTCGGGGAAGTAATGTTACCGGAATTGAATTTGTAGCTGCTGTTATACGTCCTTTAGCCTATGAGCTGGATCAAAGGTTCTGGGGCTGGCGGCCCAATGATATTTTAGACTTTACGGATAATATTAATCATTTTCAGTTGGGGGTCCTTGAAGTTACAAGGAGAACCGCAGTTGTTCTTGCAGAGAGAATATCACGGACAGGAGCAAGCGTCTCTTTTGACGAGAATCTTGAGCGGGCCATGAACTGGTTTATGGTGAAACCGGAACGTTATTGGTTCCCTGCTCCTGAATCAAAGTATCGTGCCGGCCTTGAGGAGTTTGCGCTCTATATGGAAAAATTAAAAAAAGGTGAAGCTTCTTTTTATAACAGGACAGATAACCTTTTACCCCTTCTTAAGACCTATCAGAATCTTCTTGGAAGCTGTGACGAGAATCTGGTCAAGCAAAAAGAAGATGATGGTTCTGAAGTAAGTTTTTTTAAATCAGATGATTACTTTTTTTATGCCAAAGGTGTGGCAAGTGCGTTGCTGATAATTCTTGAGGCGGTTGAAAAGGATTTTTATGGAATTTTGTATTCACGCAACTCTTTAGACGGACTCCACCATGCTATTTTAATGTGTCGTATGGCTTCAGAGCTTGACCCATGGGTAATTACAGATAGTGACTTTGCTGGTGTTCTTGCCAATCACCGTGCAAATATGGCTGCTTCCATAAGTCATGCCCGATTTTATCTGGGTGTTATTATTCGAACTCTGTCAACATAGCAGCAATGCTGTTGTGGTATAATAGCCCTTGCTCTGTGAGTTTGCATCTGTTTTTATTTGTTTGTATAAAATTCAGTTTTTCCAGGTTTTTTATGGGCTCCTGGAATTTTTTTGAAAAATCTGTCTTGAATTTCTGATTAAAATTGACCAGATTAAACCCATCTGTTTTCCTGAGCCCGAGTAAAATTTCTTCGGTCATTCTCTGCTTTTTGGTTAACAGCTCTTTTTCTTTTACAGGGAGGTCTCCTTTTTTGAGACTTTTGATATACTCTTTTACGCTGGATATGTTTTTATAGCGGACAGGTTCGATAAATGAATGGGCAGACGGGCCAAGGCCGATGTATGGAGCCGATGACCAGTATTTTTTATTATGCCTTGATCTGTAATCTGATCGATTATCATTAAGGGCATAATTTGATATTTCATAGCGCATATACCCTTTTGAGGCCGCAAAAGATGTTGTTCTGTTTATTAAATTGCAGATTTTCGATTCCGGCATGGGCCGGAAGATTTTTTTTTGGAGTTGTTTTTCCATTTTTGTGCCGGTCTCAAATGTGAGCATGTAGCAGGATAAATGAGTGGGTCCCAGGTTGATCCCCTGTTGCAGATCCTTGATCCACATTTTTTTCGTTTGTCCGGGGATTCCATAAATAAGATCGATATTTATATTTTCAAAGCCGCATTCCTGGGCAAGCTCAACTGCATATGCACCTTCCTTTCCTGAATGGAGTCTTCCCAAAAATTTCAGATTTTTGCAATCAAAGGACTGGATACCTATGGTTAAGCGGTTTATTCCCGCCCGCTTAAACTCTTTAAGATTCTCTCTGTTTAAGGTTGCCGGGTTTGCCTCCACGGTTATTTCAGTACTGGAATCGAGATTAAATGCTGCGGCAGTATTGTCTATGATTCTGGAAATTGCCTCTGCAGGTAAAATGGAAGGGGTTCCGCCTCCTATGTAGAGTGAGTCGAATTTCAGGTGTTTGCCCGGCGATAGAATAATCTCCCGGCTTAATGCGCTGAGAAATTCTTTTTCAAATGACAGGTCGGTTATGGAAAAAAAATCACAATAAGAACATTTGCTCATACAAAAAGGGATATGAATATAAATCCCGGCAGGTTTATACAGTGGCCCTTTTTTCATAAAATTTTCTTTTAAAGGTGTTGAATTCATTCTTTTCAATTGCAGTTCTCATGGTTTTCATCAGGCTCAGGTAGTAATGAATATTATGGATGGTATTAAGACGATAGGAAAGGAGTTCTTTTGACAAAAACAGATGTCTTAAGTATGCTCTTGAGTAATTTTTACATGTATAACATGAGCATTCCGCTTCAACGGGGTTTGTGTCATCCTTAAAACGTGCGTTAACTATATTGATTTTTCCAAAATCTGTAAAGAGTTGTCCGTTTCTGGCATTTCTTGTGGGCATAACGCAATCGAACATATCAGCTCCCATCCCCACAAGCTCCACAAGATCTTCAGGGGTCCCGACCCCCATTATATATTTGGGTTTTGAATCAGGAAGCAGGGGCAGGGTAAAATCAGCAATTTCGAACATCTGTTCCTTTGGTTCCCCCACGCTTAGTCCCCCCAGAGCATATCCCGGAAAATCGATTTCAACAATACTTTCAACAGATTCAGCACGCAGATCAGTATACATCCCTCCCTGAACAATTCCGAATAACGCATTCTTCATTTCAGTTTTTTCCGCCGCCCACATGGTTTTGCATCTTTGCGCCCACCTGGAGGTTAACTCCATTGCTTCTGTAACTTCTTTTTCTGTGGCAGGGTACTTGATGCAGTGATCAAGGCACATTAAAATATCGGAATCAAGAGATATCTGAATCTCCACAGCTTTTTCAGGGGTGAGATCATGCTTTGAACCATCAATATGGGATTGAAAAATAATGCCCTGCTCGGAAATTTTGTTAAGTTTTGCCAGTGAAAAAATTTGAAACCCGCCGCTGTCTGTGAGTATGGGGCCGTTCCAGTGCATAAATTTATGAAGGCCTGAAAAGAGATCGATTATATCACAGCCGGGACGGAGATACAGGTGATAGGTATTACCGAGAATTATCTGGGCCCCCGCGCAGGTCAGTTCTTCAGGGGTGATGGATTTGACGCTCCCCAGGGTCCCCACCGGCATAAATACAGGTGTCTCTATTGTTCCATGGAGGGTTTCAATGACCCCGCTCCTTGCTCTGCCGGATGTTGTTGATTCTACTTTAAAATTGAACATTGCAAAAACCCCATTAATAATCTTTTGTAACTGATCAGGATAAAAATTTTCGTTCCTAAACAATAAACATGGCATCTCCGTAGCTGTAAAATCTGTATCTATGCTTAATTGCGGTTTCATAGGCCTGTAAAATATTTTTTCGTCCGGCAAATGCAGATACAAGCATTAAAAGTGTCGACTTTGGAAGATGAAAATTTGTTATAATCCCATCCACCATTTGAAATTTGTACCCGGGATAGATAAAAAGATCGTTGGTTCCCTTTCCAGCAGGAATAAAAGGATTATCTTTTGAGAGGTATTCCAAAGTACGAAGAGATGTGGTCCCTACGGTGATAACACGATTCCCTTTTGTTTTTGCTGTATTGATTGTTTCTGCTGCAAAATCTGAAACCTGATACCTTTCAGAATGCATTTTATGCTCCCTTATATCCCTGACCCGTACAGGGATGAATGTCCCGTATCCCACATGAAGTGTGATTTCTACTATTTGTATTCCTTTTCTCTTTATTCTATTGAGGAGAGACTCAGTAAAGTGGAGTCCTGCTGTGGGGGCTGCAATGGCTCCGCGGGAGGATGCATAGACAGTCTGGTATGATTTTTCGTCATCAGCAATCACCTTCCCCCCACCCCTTTTTACATAGGGGGGGAGTGCTGTTTCACCAATCTGGTAAAGAATTGTATCAAAATTTTCCGGGGAGGAAAATTTAACTGTATACAGTTCTTTATTGCAGTTTATGATTTTTCCTGTGACCCCCTTTTTAAAATAGAGGGTGGCTCCTGTTTTTGAGCGTTTAGATGATTTTACCAGGCATGTATAAGTCGGGTCGGTCTTATTTTTGGAGGGAGGGGTGGAATAATCAAGGATAAGGAGTTCAACTTTGCCCCCTGTATCTTTGGTCCCGTGGAGTCTTCCTGGAATAACTTTGGTATTGTTTACGACGAGAATGTCAGATGGGAGAAGTAATTCAACAATATGATTAAATTTATGATGGTTTGTATCCCCTGTTTCTCGATTGAGGAAAAGAAGGCTTGAGGAATCCCTTTGTCCGACCGGTTCCTGTGCTATGAGTTCACCGGGGAGATCATAGTCGTAATTATCTATGGAGTTCATTTTACATTGTTCCGAAGCAGAGCATTACTAATCCTGCCACTAAAAGAAAAAAGCCGGTTTTTTGTAAAGTTGCGTTGGGCATTTCACAAAATTTTTTAAGCCAGGTTTTCATTTTTGCTGGATATATGAAGTATGGCAAACCTTCTAAAATAAGTACTATACCCAAGATACATAAAAAATATTTCATGGTATTCCCTGCAGGAGGTATGGGCTTTTTAGAAAATTATTTTGAGCAGGTCAGGAACGGAGATGAAACAAGCTATTTCGTTCAACTTATAAAATTTTCGTTCCTTATTGTTGGGGATCCATTTTAGCAATGTCTCCTGCCGCCTAAAAAATTAATTTTCTGAAAAGCCCTAAAAAAGCATGTCCAGATGGTGGATGTTCCATGGATTGTCAGATAATTACCCTGTTTTGAAACCTGGCACAAGGCCAGAGGTATGAGGCAGGCGTATTATATAATACGCCAATGACTGATAAGGGAGTGAAATTATTTATGTGGAAATCCATAGCAGAATGTAAGACCTGACCTGCTGATTCTATACTTTTTCTGAGATATTGTTGATATAATTTTTTAATATGTTGTCATTATCCTGTTTTGTAATTTTTTCAGGAAGCTTGGCAATGGCCATACCAAAGGCTGTATCAATCAACTCGGAGCGAAAATTATTTTTTGCCTGTGTAATATAATTATTACTTTTTTGTTGTGCGGCCTTTAGCATCAGCATGCTTTGATTTTCAGCATCTTTTAGTATTTTGAGCTTTGTTTTTTCTCCATTTACGATGATTTTTTCTTTTATTTCAGCAAGGCGCAAGTTACTTTTTTCTATTTTTTCATTGGTTTCGTCAATGTCTGCGGATGTTTTTGTTTTTTCTTTTTCCAGCAGATCTATTTCCGATGAAATATCATCTGTACAGCCTTTAAGAAAATTTAATAAAGGAGCTTTGCCGAATTTAATTGTCAGAAAGAGAATAATTCCAAAATTTATCCACATTAAAACAGTGTCATAAACAGGTCTCCAATCGCTTTTTGCTTCAGCTGCTAATGAACATGTAGATGAAAAATGTAAAAAAAGAATAAGAAAAATTAAGCAGGGTATTGATAGAATATGTAATCTTTTCACAGTTCAAGCCTCCGGCTCAATGCTTTTTCCATTATGTCCAGAGCAAGTATTGCCGCCTCTTTTTCAATGCTTTTTCTTGCATTGGATATTTGGGAATTAACATCTGCTTCTACTTTTTCTTTAAAGGCAAGAATCTTGGCTTTTGAAATTTCCATGATCTCCGCAGCCTGAAAAGTGCCGGTCTCCTTTAGTTGTTCATTTACTTCAAAGGCTTCTTTTCTTGCTGTTGCTTCCTGATCATAGATAAGTTTTATCAGCCCCTGAAGCTTTTTTTTGTTCTCCTTTGTTTTCTCTTTGATAGTTTCAATGTGCTTATCTCTTTGTTCCATTTGAGCCTTTAAAGGGCGAAACATTAAGCGATTCAAGAGAAAAATAAAAACCAGAAATGAAATTAGCTGAATAACCAGAGTTTCATTAATAGTGATAAGGGCAACATTACTGATAATTTGCATAAATAACATTCCTTTGTGCGTAGATTAAAAATGTCAAAATCTACCAATGTTAAACAACAAACAAAAGAAGCAATGCAACAACAAGGGCATATATTCCTGTTGATTCAGTTACAGCCTGGCCAACAAGCATTGTTCTTGTTAAAAGTCCTGCTTCTTCAGGGTTTTTTCCTATTGCCTCGCATGCTTTTGCTGCTGCCATTCCTTCTCCAACACCAGGACCAATTGCACCAAGACCCATAGCAATACCAGCTCCTAAATATGACGCAGCTTTTATTATTTCGATACCTTCTATTGCCATTATTTTCCTCCTGTAATTTTATTCAAATTAAATATATAATCGTATGAAAAACCGATTTTTTACTGAAAATCAAACAATGTCCCAAGGAAAAATAGAATTTTTAGTTGAGATCAAAGAAAATGCAAAATTACTACACAATTTGTACAACTTCTTGATGATTTTAAGATAATGGTTTTGGGAAGGCGAGAGGGAGGAAGGCGTATTATAATACTCCAACGACCGATAACGCATTCAAAATCTTTACCTTAAAGTCTATACGACAAAAATTAAAACCAATGATACAACAAGGGCATATATCCCTGTTGATTCGGCAACAGCCTGGCCAACAAGCATCATCCTTAATATGACTCCTGAAGAATCTTCGTTTCTTGCAATCCATTTTACTGCGCTTCCTGCGGTGCTCCCTTCTCCAATTCCCGGACCGATCGCTCCGATTCCCATGCATAAGCCGGCAGCCAAAAGAGCCATGGCTGGAACAATTGAATCTGATGCAGGAAAGGTTTTAAATAAAAGTATAAAACCGACCAGCAGGCCGTATATGGCTGTGGTCTGTGTAACAGCCTGACCAAGCAGCATGGATTTGGTTAAAAGTGAAACTGTTGAGGGTGTTCTTGCAACCCCTTCACAGCTTGCTCCGGCAACAAGCCCTCCACCTACGCCTGAGCCGATGGCCCCGATTCCTGACGCAAGTCCTGCACCCAGAACAGCAGCCCAGGTTGGTGATACAGGGCTTTGGGAAAAATTTGAAAAAAGCAGAGCAAAAGATGTCATAAGGGCAAATATGGATGGAGTCTGGCAGACTGCTGATCCTATCAGCATATTGGTAACCAGGCTTGTACTTGCTTCAGGCTGCCTGGCCATGCCAAGGCATGCTTCTCCTGCGGGAAATCCAGAGCCTATTCCGGATCCTATGGCTCCAAAGCCGATGCACATTCCCGAAGAAAAAAGAACTATTACTGTTATAAAAGAGTCTGCTGTAAAATTGGAAAAGAGTAGTATCATGGCGACAACCAGTGCAAAAATTGCCGCTGATTCAGCCACTGCCTGACCCACCAGCATGCTTTTAAAAATATCACCGGCCATTTTCGGGTTCCGGGCAATTCCTTCGTTTGCCTTGCCGGCTGTATATCCCTCACCCACAGCAACCCCTGTTGCGCCTAAGCCCATGGCAAGTCCAGCTCCTGTAAAAGCTGCTACCTTTGCCCAAATTTCTATATCATAAACCATAGTCTATTGTACCTGTACGGAAATGTATACGATGGTTAGCATTGTAAAAACAAATGCCTGAATTGTACCAACAAAAATTCCGAAAAAAGCGTTAAGAAAAGGGGGTAAAATAATACTGTAAGTAAGATAGGAAACCACGAGTATTATAATTGATCCGCCCATAATGTTTCCGAACAAACGGAAGGAAATTGAAATTACCTTTGCTATCTCGCCGATTAAATTTAATGGCATCATAAAAAAAATAGGTTCAAAGTATGCGCTTATATACTGTTTGAATCCCTTGACCTTTATTCCCATGTAATGAGCAATGCAAAATCCCATAATTCCAAGGGCTAAGGGTGTGTTTAGATCTTTTGTGGGTTCTTCAAGGTGGGGTATTATTCCGAGCCAGTTTGAGAGCATTAAAAACATAAAGAGGGCGCAGGTAAGAGGGGCATATTTTTTCCCGATCTCTTCACCAAGGGAATCCACGGCGAGATTAGACAATTGGTCTACAAATAATTCTCCTATAACCTGTAGTTTCCCTGGAATAATACCCTTTTTTTTAACGGCAAGATAACCGAATACTAAAATGGCAGTAAAAACTATCCATGACATAATGATCGGTTCAATATTAAATGTCATGTCATGGCCTAAAAAAGGAATTATTAATTGATGTAATTTACCAAGTTCATTCATTTTTTTATAAAACCTGTTTTTTTCCTGGTTGATAATATTATCTTTGCCAGATGTTCGGATAAAATTAATATTTGAACTGAAAAAATGCCGATAACAGTAGCTATTAAACTGATTTCAGCCATTTTAATGGCAAAAAAAATTGGAATTCCCATGATAATATATCTAAAATATACGGAACCAAGAGAGATTATAAAAGTTTTTCTCCTGGCATGTCCAAGCCTTAATGGGATGGTTTCTCCCATCAATACAAAGTTTAGTATGCTGGCCAGTGTTCCCGTGATAAGACCTTTGCCGACGGGCTTATAACCTGTAATAATAAAACAGGCGGCGATTATGATGGCCAAAAACAGGACAATAGAGCAATATTTTTTTTGAGTTTTTCTGACTGGTCCCATCATTTGCTATTTTCCTGGCGGATCCTCTTTTTTCGGTTCGTCGTCAGTTATATCGAGAATCTGTCTGTAGACTGTGTTTGCGCCGCCTATTATTCCGAGTATAATAAATATTGTTGTAAAAATGCCCCTTGTTTTAAGCCATTTGTCCATATACAATCCAATAAACAAACAAAAAACAATGCAGCCAGCCATGGTAAGGCCGAGCTGCATTATGATTGTCAGGTTCTCGTAAATACTTCCGGCAGGTTTAAAGCTTATTAATTTTTTTCGGTGCCTTTGCATTTTTACAAACCATATTCTTTTAAAATTGCTTTTCCCAGCAGGCTGGCTTTGAGGACAAAATATATAAAACATCTATTTAAGTCAGATACCTATATCATTATTTTTTTTAAACGTCAAGGGGTTAAATTTTAAGTTCCAGAGCGGAGCTCGAAAATAGACTCTCTATTTTTTATTATTATTAAAGGCATGTTATTAATGGCAACCGCAGAAAAAGAAAATACATTTGTCACTATTCTTGGTTCCGGAACCTGTGTTCCATCACTGGTCAGAAGCTCCTGCAGCGTACTTTTGAATATTGAAGGGGTAAATCTTTTGTTTGATTCCGGTGCGGGAACAATACAGAGGCTTCTTCAGGCAGGGGTTAGTATTTTTGATGTTTCCTATCTTTTTTTGAGCCATTTTCATCCGGATCATTCAGGAGAGGTTGCATCTCTGCTTTTTTCAATGAAATATCCTGAGCAGCGCAAGACACCTCTTTGCCTTGTGGGGGGGAGGGGACTTGTTCAATTTTACTCCGGTCTTAAGGGGGCCTATGGGGAATGGATAGATCCAGGACCGGATATCTTAAAATTAATCGAGATGGATAATCTGGCCTTTGACAGGGTTGCTTTTGACGCTTTTACTCTGGTGTCGGCTCCTGTTTCCCACAATGTGGAGAGTATTGCCTACAAAGTATCAGGTATCAATGGGAAGTCTTTTGTATATTCAGGGGATACGGATTTTTCTGAAAATCTGATTTTTCTGGCAAAAGATACAGATCTTTTGATTTGTGAATCTGCTTTTCCTGATGATTTAAAAGTACCCGGGCATCTGACACCTTCTCTGGCCGGTGAAATCGCAACACGGGCCAATGTAAAAAAACTGGTTTTGACCCATTTTTATCCTGAATGCGAAGGGGCTGATATGGAAGAGGAATGCCGTAAAACATATGCCGGGCCATTGGTTCTTGCAAAAGATCTTATGAGAATTGAATTGTGAGGGGCGGCAGAACTTGACAATTGTTAGGTTATGCCACCTTTGCTGCTCTATTGAGCATTATTTATTCCCACTTCTTCAAATGTTTTGATTTCTGCAAGTATACGTGTGGCTGTGTCAAGAAAATCCATGGCAAGAACCGCTCCTGTTCCTTCGCCTAAACGGAATTTAAAGTCAAAAAGGGGTTGTAGGCCAAGACGGTTCAGCATGAATCTGTGGCCTGTTTCAACGGAGCTGTGGCTTGCGAAAAGATATTTTTTTGCTTTTGGAGCAAATTCGCATGCTATAAGAGCACCGGCTGTGGATATGAACCCGTCGCATACAACTGGTATTTCGTGGGCAGCGGCGCCGATAACAAGGCCTGCGATGGCACCGATTTCAAAGCCTCCCACCTTTGCCAGAACGTCAATGGGATTTTTTGAGTCGGGATTGTTTTGAGCAAGTCCTTTTTCTATTATTTTAATTTTATTTTTCAATTGATCATCATCAATCCCTGTGCCCCGGCCTGTGAGTTTTTCTGGAGAAATACCGGAAAAGGCTGCTATGATTGCGGTAGATGGTGTTGTATTTCCGATTCCCATGTCGCCTGTGCCGAGTATATCCAGGGGTTCATGGGCCATGAGTTCATTGACAATTGTTATTCCAGCTTCAATGGATTTTACAGCCTCTTGTTCTGTCATTGCCGGCCCATGTACAAAATTGTTTGTTGATCTGCGGATTTTTTTATGAAGAATTGGGAGTTCAGGTTCAAAATTATGGTTTACCCCAAGGTCTGCTACCTTTACTTCGGCTCCGTGGTGTTTTGCCAGCACACTTACAGCTGCGCCTCCATTAACAAAATTGTAAACCATTTGAGCTGTTACTTCCTGGGGAAAAACGCTTACCCCTTCCGCTGCAACCCCATGATCCCCTGCGCAGGTGACAACGATTTTTTTTTTCAATGGAACATCAATCTTTTTGGCAATCCCGGCAAGCCTGGCTGACAGGGGTTCCAAAACTCCCAGGCTGCCTGCAGGTCTTGCCTGGTTTGCCAGGCGCTCCATTGCCCTGGCATATATTTTTGCGTCGGGGCATTTTATAGAGTTAGCTGTTTTTTGCAGAAGGTCTTTTTGCAATTTTGTCTCCCTTAATATCATGTTCAAAGACTTCCATCCCTTTTTTCATTGCGCAGAAATCTCCACACATTGTGCATGTCTCTTCTTTGGCAGGTTCCCTGCTCTGGCGAATTTTTTTTGCTATGTCCGGAAACATTAAAAGGCTTTCAAGATCATCCCATCGCATATCACGTCTTGCCATGGCTGCCAGTTTCTCATTTTCCCGACGTTCCGGGTATTTTGCGATATCACCTACCCTCACAGCTAATCTTACAATTCTTACACCTTCTCGGACATCCTCTTCATTGGGGAGGGCAAGGTGCTCGGATGGAGTAATATAACAGATGAGGTCTGCGCCGTATCTGCTTGAGTTTGCTGCACCTATTGCTGCAACCACGTGATCATAACCGGCACCGGTATCAGCCGGAATAGGACCAAGAACATAATATGGTGCATTTCCGCTCATCCGTTTTTCAAGCATTATATTACCCTCTATTTCATCTAAGGGGACATGGCCCGGGCCTTCCACCATCATTTGGCAACCCATCTCTCTTCCTAACTCTGCAAGTTCGCAGTTGATGATCATTTCCGCCATTTGTGCTCTGTCGTGGCTGTCGTGAATAGCCCCCGCCCTTATTCCATTTCCCAGGGAAAGAACAGCATCATATTTTTTCATCAGGCCGCATACACGGTCAAACTGTTCATAAAGAGGGTTCTCTTTTCCTGTGCTGTCCATCCATGCCACCATAAATGTCCCCCCTTTTGATACAAGGCCTCCATAGCGGTATCCCTGTTTGCGTAAACGTTCTATGGTATACTGGTTAATTCCGCAGTGAATAGCCATAAAACTTAATCCATCGGCAAGCTGTTTTTCAATGAGGTCAAAAAGAAATTCAGGGTCTAATTTGCTTGGATTATTATATTTGCGGGCGGTTTCGCAAAAGGCCTGGTATAAAGGTACATTTCCCACAGGGAGATTGGTGTTTGCAAGAACTGCTCTGCGAATGGCATCAAGGTCTCCACCTGCTGACAGTTCCATCAGGGTGTCCGCCCCTTCTTCTTCGGCTGCTATGGCTTTACGGATTTCAAGATCAATATCACAAATATCAGAAGATGTTCCTATGGAAGCATTAACTTTGGTTCTCAGCCCCAAACCTATTCCAACTGCTTTTTGAGTTTTACGGGACGGGTTATTAGGTATGACAATCTCTCCCTTTGCAACACGGTGACGTATAACTTCCTGGGAAAATCCTTCCCCTTCAGCGACCTGTTTTATCTGGTCAGTTATGATTCCTTCTCTTGCAAGTTCTATCTGGGTTTTCATTATAAATGTTCCTTGGATTTAGAGTTTTTCGCAAAAAAAAAGGGTTCTGACAGAAATAGAGAAATTCTGTCAGAACCCTTTACCATTAAGTTCCTTCTTTTTATAGTATAACTGTCTGCTTCGTCTTCTGACTTACTGATAAATAACCAAACACGCCTTCCCAGCCATGAAAGGCCAGTGACATTTAAATAGAGTGACATTCAAATAGTGTTTGATATTTCAGATTACAGCGGCGGGACCGTTACGGATTTTCACCGTATTCCGTTAAAAAGCCAATTAAAATATCTATTTTTTTCTTTTAATATTAATTATTGAGGTAAATGTCAATAGAATATTTGTTAAAAGCTGTTTTATGGTTTTCGTGTAATTAATTTCCGGAAGCGGTCTGTTTTAATAAATCTGGTTTAATAAATCTGGAAAATAATATTTTTGGATTATAGATAAGCTATCTAATGAGCTGAATTTACACGAATAGTAGCTTCCTTGATTTTTTTACAAAAAAAATATAAAAAAATTGACTTTGCTGGGATTCCGATATATTTACGTTTAAAGTGCTGATATAAACTTGATTGCTTTTCTGCTCCCCCTCCCTCTCCCTTTTACTGCTCTTTTTCAAAATGATACAACCAGGTTCAGCCCGATGGGTTTTTTGTAACCCTCTCTAATACGTTCAAATAATTTTAAAGTTTTAATCAGATCATACCTGGAGCATGCTTAAAATTAGCGTCGCTGAATACTTACAAATCCATAAAGTTTATACATCATATTTTTAAAAATTAGTTATTTGTTTTAAGAATAAATTAATACGGTTTTTGTTTTAACTAAAAAAACAAAAAAAGGGGGGCAAGATTCTGCTCGATGTCGATTGTGTGCTAAATGCTGAAGAGTTTACTGCTATTGAAAAAGCAGCCCAGGAGGCTGTCCGAGAATAGCAAATTTTTTCAAAATCAAGGCTTGATCAAAAAATTACCGCAGACATATAGTTGATATTTCGAGGATAATTTTTTGAGCATAACGCAGAGTTTGGGAAAAAGGACATTTTCGGACAGCTTTCTAGGATAAACAAAGTTTTTAAAAGGGAGCTTATCATGAACTGGAATAACTTAACAATCGGCAAAAAAATTGCTGTTGGTTTTGGGATAACCTTGCTTCTCATGGGTGTTGTCGGTTTATTTAGCTATGGTGGTGTTGGCAGTATTGTTAAAAATGCAGCCCAGGTTATTGATGGGAATAAACTTGATGCAAACCTGGCTCAGAAAGAAGTTGATCATTTGAACTGGGCAGGCAAAATTAATGCACTTCTGACCGATGAAAATATAACAGAGCTTAATGTTCAGACCGATGACCATAAGTGTGGTTTTGGTAAATGGCTTTACGGCGAAGGCCGCAGGGATGCTGAATCTCTTGTTCCGTCTTTGGGACCTTTATTTAAGGAAATTGAACAACCCCATGCCAGACTACATGCTTCAGCCCTGGAAATTAAAAAATATTTTCAACAGGCTGATGAACACCTCCCTCAGTTTATAGTCGAAAAAAAGGTTGATCACCTCCTTTGGATAGGAAAAATTAAAGATCTTTTTTTAAAAAATTTACATAAGCTTGATGTTACTAGCGATCCCCACAGGTGTGGCT
>Ga0190313_1000489_pt1 | contig 23661 bp, 18 predicted proteins | sample 4870071011_MG_FD_169989 | JGI IMG/M metagenome (GOLD analysis project Ga0190313, IMG submission 169989) | Hydrothermal vent sediment bacterial communities from Southern Trench, Guaymas Basin, Mexico - 4870-07-10-11_MG | ecosystem: Environmental > Aquatic > Marine > Hydrothermal vents > Sediment ... | reverse complement strand
TGAGTATTGGCTGTTCGCTTCTGCAAAGCCAAAGTAAGGAATAATGCAGTGAATTTCTAGTAACTATTTTTAAGCAAGGATGTGTCTAAATTATTGGTGAGTGAATGAGACTAAGCGCAGTAATAAAAAAAGAGGGGAAATGGTTTGTGGCGTGGTGTCCAGAGCTTGACATAGCTAGTCAAGGAAAGACAAAGAAAGAGGCTATTTCTAACTTAAGAGAAGCCATAGAGCTGTATCTAGAAGACGAAGATGCAGAAAGACCAAAGCGAGCAGAGATCATAAACATAGAGGTGAACGCTCGTGCCAAAACTACCAGCACTGTCAGCACGTGAAATAATCAACATACTAACAAAGCACGGATTCAAAATAGTTGGCAGAAAGGGAAGCCACATAAGATTAAAAAAGAAAAACAAAGGTACGTCAATAGTGATCGTTCCTGACCACAAGGAACTAGCTCCTGGAACTCTAATGTCAATAATAAGACAAAGCAAGCTACCAAAGGAAGAATTTATTAAACAAAGGCGTAGGTAGTGGAATGCAATAGCGGTGAATTTCTAGTAACTATTTTTAAGCAAGGATGTGTCTAAATTATTGGTGGTTTCATGAAAGCCTTACATTTGTCCCTTCTAATACTACTCTTAACGCTGAGTTTTTCTCTAGCATCTCAGCTTGCTATAAAAAACCCAACAGGGACAGAATACTGTTGGGGAACATTGTTCGTATCCGCAAGCTTCATTGATGATTACGGCAGCCCAATATCTGATGCAGACGTGTATCTATCCTGGAAAAATTCCACAGTAAAAATGACATACAATTCAGCCACAGAAGAATACGAAACTAACATTGAAATAATAAAAATGGGGGATTACACCCTGAACGTACACACTCAATACGGTGGTGAAAACTTTTCTGATTCTAAGCAGATATACATAAACTCATCAAGAATAGATTTAGAGATTATCAAGCCGTCTGGTAGCTATGGGCCTGGAACGATCCCGGTCAAGCTGAAAGTCTTGGTGGGTGGAGAGGAAAGAGAAGATGTATCTGCGGCCATAACTGTTGGAAATATATCCAAAACAATTGAGTATCCATACTCTTCATCTGTGGATTTGGGAGCTGGAGAATACGAACTAGTAGCAGAGGTTTCTGCAGACAACAGTTATGCAAATGCATCCACTAGCTTCAATGTCTCAGAAGACGTACTAAAAGCTAGTATAGTAAACCCTAAAAATCAAACATATTCTGGAACAATTCCAATTGATGTAGACGTTTGGAGTAACGGAGTATTCGTTCATCACCTAAATGTGACTGGGCTTATCTACTCAAACGGAGAGTTAGTGCGAGCTATAAGCATACCTGAAAGTCAAGAACATTATTCTGCCGAGATAGGGTTAGACCCAGGGTACTACAAACTAGTGGTGGAAGCCAATAATGGAGGAAACATAGTTAGAGACACTGTATTCTTTGGGGTGGAAGGGATAATCCAAACAAACAATACAACAACCGTGATACCAAAAGAAAAGGAAATGAGTATTAGCATAGTATGGACTGATCTAAAAAGAAGGTATTATGCCAAAGGAGCTGAGGGGATTATTGCCGTATTGCTTAAAGATCCATTCACAGGTTTGGAGATAAAAAATGCAAACGTCACTTGTTGTGTATCATTGGAAAAAAAGAAAGAATGCTTCAATCTTGAAGGAGATGGATTGTACAAGCACAAATACATGTTTGGGGAAGAAGGATGGTACGAAATTAGCGTAAATGCCAGTGCACTAGGATATGAGACTACCAGTCTAAAATTCCCACCAATATTAGTTGGCAAGCCAGAATTAAAACCGCCTGCTGGATACGAAGAGATAAAGGATTACATATTCACAATAATGTCTCCTGAGAAGGGAATAACTTATCCTGAGGGTAAAGGACTCCCATTGAGGATACAGCTACTAACAAAAGATGGCATGCCTGTAGATAACGCAAACGTAACAGCTGAGATAAACGGATGGGAATTCCCGATGGATTATGATATAAACGGAGAATACACAGCTGAGACCGAGGCCTTGGATTCTGGAGAATACGATCTAACATTTACTGTGTCCCACAATGAAACCACTTTCAAGAGAACAATGAAGGTATATGTTTCTGCAAATAAACTAAACGTGGAAATAGTCTTTCCGACCAATGCTAGCAACATAACATCAGATGAAATAACAATCCAAGCAATGATAACAGATCAATCTGGAGACATAGTTCCAGACGCTGATGTGAAAGCAATACTGACTTCCCCAGAGAGTGGAGCACATTCAATCAAGCTGACTAGAAACTTAAAAACAGGCTATTACGAAATAAACTACACGCTGGACGCACCAGGAAAATGGAAACTAAAAGTAACTGCCAGCAAACTAGGCCTAGTCTCTGGAGAGAGTGAGACAGAATTCACAGCCAACTTTGAGAAAGAGTTCTTCATTTCCACAAAGGATATAGTCGCAGGTGCGATAATCTTGGCTTCAATAATCATAATAATCATAATAGTAAGAGCAATGATCTGATGATTAAAAGTATTCATCGTTAAAGCAAAAATTTTTATAGAAGTTAGTTCAGAATTTCCAACGGGGGAGAGGGAAATGAGAGTACTATTTGTATTCACAGTAATCTTTCTTCTTGGTGTAACGGCGTTTAGCTATGCCCATGACGCAGAGCTAACTTGGCAAGACGCTAGCGTTTCTGGTAAATGGAAGGGATATATCTGCAGATGTACAAAATGTGCATGGGACAGAAATTGGGGAAGCGCCGCAACAAAGGTGGGTTTATCAAATGGAAAAGGTGATTATTTCACGATTACATACTCATGGCCCGATCAAATAAAGGGAGACTACTACAAAGTAAAAGAAATATCTGCATACGCAAAGGAATGGTCAATCTGTAGTTCATCTGCCGGCTTACTAAGTATATACAATCTAAAATCAAGCAAATGGGATCGCATAGGTGGAGCAAATTGTGGGACAAACACGTTCGGAAAAACGTTAAATGGAGATGACTGGTTCAATTACTCTTCTAACTCAGTAAAAATCCATTTAAGCTCAACCCGGGGAACAGATAATAAACTATACGAAGTCTGGGTATCTAAAGTAAAATACTGGTACAACTATTTCCCAAAAGTAGAATTCCTACTGCCTAATGAGGTATACGTAAATCAAAGCAAAATAAACACTAACTTCTCCGTATACGACCCAGACGGAGATCCCGTAAACTATACATACCACTGGATGTACAACAACGCTAGCCTAAACACAAACTCAACAGAACTAGACCTAAATCTATCCATTGGAGACAAGATTGTCCTAGCAGTAAACGCATGTGACCAATACAATTGTACAGAAATAAATCATACAATGAGTGTCATAAACTTTAAACCACGCATGGATATGAATGCTCCATTAAAAGTCAAAGGGGATCAAACCTTTGACATAACGATAAATGTAACTGACCTTTTAGAGGAAAATCAGTCTCATAATCTCACTTGTTCCCTTGAAAATTTATCTATAGCAAAGAACGTAAGTATTGGGACAGCGAAAATTAACCTAACCTCTCCATCAGATGAGGGGAAATACACAATAATTTGCAAAGCATGCGATGACCTAGAATGTACAACAGAGAAAAAAGAGATAGAAGTAGACAACACTCCCCCAAAATTACTGAGCATAGAGATACCAGATTGCACAAATTTGAAAAACATTAACTGGACAATAAATGAAGATGGATATCTAGAATTTTCAAGTGGTCTAAACTTCGTCTCTGATCAGAACATTACTGAAGGAAACATGTACCTATGCGTAAGGCCTATAGACATCGCTGGGAACATAGGGGATGTCGTTTGCAAGAATGTAACTGTGGATCTAACACCTCCAAAACTAGTATTCAATGAATCAGAGATCTTCCTACCGAATGCTACAATTGCTATGCAAGCAGAAGACATATGCGGGATCTCCAAGCTTTCCATATCTAACCCCTTAAATCAATCGTTACTCTGTTCAACAAAAAATGAGACAATAATATGTAATTCCAGCCTGCCTAGAGGAGATAACTTTGTGGAATTCCACCTGGAAGATAACGCAGGAAACGAAGTGACAAGAGTTATCAAAATCAGGGTAAACATGCTCCCCTCAGCTATAGCTATGATCCCAGAAACATTTGCAGACTCAAATCTAACCTGTTCTCCAATCAACATATCAAACGAGCCTGACCAAGATATTAGCTACACTACCAGTTGGATAAAGAATGGCCAGCTAGTGAATATCTCTAACTACTCCCTGGCAAAGAGGGACAATTTAACCTGCATATTAAACCTGAGCGATGGGCTTGAATGGACACTAGCTAATGCGTCAACAACAGTAAAAAATTCTCCCCCCACTATCAAGGCAACATGGGATCCAGAATATCCTGCAGTAAATGAACAAATAAGCCTACTCGTCGTTACCGAGGACGTAGATGGAGATAACGTAACACTAATAACAAGAGTAGAAAACGAAACACTAAACGATTCAAAGGCAACATTATCCTTTGACAAATCAGGAAACAAGACAATATCCGTATCTGCTTGGGACGGAGAGAACCAGACCAATACTAGCTTGATAATCTATGTCCATGAATGTGGAAATGGTATCCTCGAACCTGGAGAAGAATGCGATGGGACTGCTAAGCAAGGTTATATATGCCAGTCCTGCAGACTAAAGAAAATTAAATCTAAAAGCTCTGGAAGCTCTGGAGGTACTGGGTCTGGTGGATCCTACTCAAGTTCTGGCCCATCCGGACCAGTCTCTAATGGCGACACAAAGATAGAACCAAAAATATTCAAGCACCCAACAGACTGGATAGATCTCCTTGTAAAGGAAGCAGGGTATGCATATAACAGCAACGCTAATGCATACAGAACAGAATTTAGGATAAGATTCAACATAACTCAGGATTTGGCAAATGCAAGTCTGATAGACAATGTACCAAAACTCTTTACAGATGTGGAATGCAACATTGGAAGCTGCTGGCTGGTAAACAATCAAAATAACTCAGATCTAAATGCAATAAAATGGAGAGCCAAAAACATTAACAATGGAACAACGATAGAGATAAAGATCTTGGGAAAGGAAGTCCTAAGGTCTACGCTCGCCAAAATAGTGAAAGAGTCTAGCTTACCAGAGCTTAAGGCATTCAAACTAGTGACAGAGAATAAAGGATCAAAAGCCGATGTTAAAGCTAGTAGCAGTGAAAAGGAGTCCAAAGAGCCAAAAGTAAAAAACATAAGTGAATATGTAATAGAAAAGGCAGAGATAACTGGGATGATAACTAAAAAAGAAGACTACTCATTCCTCCTACCAATAATAGCAAGTATAGCAATCCTAGTTATAGGATTTAAGCAAAGGAGCAATCTCAGAAGGTTGGGCATTCGCCTTAAAGCAATGGCTACAAAAATGAGTTCTAGAAACAGAAATGCCATTGGCAGTTAATACATCAATAAGCTTGTTCATCTTGAGCAAGGGGAGCTTGTGCTTGCTGGCTAGGATGTGATAGTCTATATAAGGCAGTTCAAATCCTGCCTCCTTCTTAGCTAGCTCTATCAATGCCTTGGACGCATCGCTAACACCTTTCATCTTCTTTACCAAATCCTCATCAAACAATTTCCCTGCCCAAACAGGCCCAAAGTTCTCAAAACTAGGATCCGGGAACTGTGAGTACCATCTATCCTCTGACTTCCTATCGTACACAATCCATCTAAGGGACCTCACTGCATCCGACGCTCTTTTCCTACCAGACCTGGCCTCTAAAAACACTCTGTAATAATGGAGAGTAGAATGCACAAACACTGGCCTCAACTCTATGTCATACTTGCTAGCTTCCCTTATGGCAAATCCAATCAATGCTCTTATCCCTAGTTCATGCATAAAACTAGTTCGCCCAACCACTGCAGTGTACTTCCTAATCGCAGATGTTGGATAACTTCCGGCTAACGCAGATGTGTCTGTGTCTGTCAAGCAGATTATTCCTTTGTTCTTTACAGAGGCTGCTGCTGAATCCATAAACCTTGAAACACTCCCAAACGGATCTATGTCTATGGCGCTAAACCTTTCCTCTCTCATCAATATATTGGCGTCCTTGTTCTCCACCCTAGCATCAAGACCATTCAGCTTCAGATTTCTTTTAATGAACTTCACAGCTAATGGGCTAATATCATTGAATACTACATCTATCCCTGCTTCATTCATGACCCTTATTCCCTTTGCACCCGTGGCTGAAAATGCATCCAAAAACTCTGAAACCCTCTTGACAGAAAATAACGAAACGGTAATATCTCTATTCAAACGCATTGCAGGATTGAAGAAGACTTTTCCTTTAGAAGGATGTCCTTTTACATCTGGGACAAACAGCTTGGTCTTTCCCTCAACTATTTGCCTTACCTTCACTCCATCAATGCTAGTCATGCTAAGTTTTATGTAAATAAACATTAAATAAAGAAACTCGTAAATACATCATGCTTGTCCTTGGTATAGATGAAGCTGGAAGAGGTCCAGTAATAGGTTCAATGATAATAGCAGGGGTCCTAGTTGAAGAAGACACAATCAGAAAACTTGATGAAATAGGATGCAAGGATTCTAAACTACTGTCTCCATCTGAAAGAGAGAGACTAGCCAGGGAGGTAGAGGTAATAGCTAAGGAAGTTAGGCTAGTGGAAACGACGGCAAGGGAGATAGACTCCTTGAGGCGGGTAATTAGTCTAAATGAAATAGAAGCTAGGAAAATAGCAGAACTTATTGACAAGTTTGAAAACAAACCTGACAAGATAATAATAGACTGTCCAGACCCAGAGCCCTCTAGGTTCATAGCTAGACTCAGAAAGTACATAGACGTAGATGAATACGAACTAGTTGTGGAACACAAGGCTGACGCTAAATATCCAGTGGTCTCTGCTGCTAGTATAATCGCAAAAGTAGCTAGGGATTTGCATGTTAGGGAATTATCTGAGAAATATGGAATAAAGCTAGGAACTGGATACTCACATGATGAAGATGCAATAAAGGCAATAGAAGAATACCTGGAAAAAGATGGGAAGCTTCCACCCTTTGTTAGAAAGTCATGGGATACGTCTAAAAGGATACTGGAAAAAAAGAGTCAAAAAAAGCTAATAGACTTCTAGCCTGATCCTCTCTTGTTTAGCGTTTAGACATTAAGCTTTCCCCTCAATCTCTTTAAAGAATTCGTCAAGAAATTCTTCCATAAATCTATGCCTATGCTCAGCAATCCTCTTGGCTGTCTCTGTATTCATTCTGTCCTTGAGTAACAAAAGCTTTTCATAAAAATGGTTTATTGACGAACCTTTTGTGGATTTGTATTCTTCAAAGCTAGAATGCATTACTGGCTTAGACTCATCATATATTGGTCTTCCCAGCTTTGCACCTGTGGCGAAACATCTAGCTATCCCTATTGCTCCTAACGCGTCCAGCCTGTCAGCGTCTTGCACGATCTTGCCCTCTAGTGTCCTTGGAACGCTTTTAACATTTGCCCCTTTGAATGATATTCTTTTAATCTCATCTATTATCAATGCTATTTCTTCATCATTGAACCCAGATTCCTTTAACAACCGCTTAGTCCTGTCAAAATTGTCAGAGAACTTCCAGTCATCTATATCATGAGCTAAGGCTATGGCCTGAGTCAGGGATAAGTCCGCTCCCTCTTCTTCTGCTATTCTCTTCGCGAGCCTCCAAACCCTGTAGACATGCCACCAATCATGGCCAGATTCTTCTCCAGAAAGCATGTCTTTAACCAAGGAAGCTAGTTTGTCTATTCTTGATTCTTCTATTTCTTCTCCCATGGACTACACCTATCCAATTAACCATACAAAAAAAGAAAAAAGCATATAAAATGGAGACGGGAGAATGGAGGTGGGGGTGTCCCGCCCAAAGGGCGGGACGTGGGGGAGAGGGAATATGATTAGGGAATGGGGATGCTGACGGCGTCTGAGGCTTCCCGGCCCGTCTCCGAGACCAGTACCACCTCAATCGCTGGGAGGCTTAACTTCCGGGTTCGGGATGAGTCCGGGTGTTACCCTCCCGCTATGACCGTCAGCCCAGTATTTTTGGTTGATGGGGTATATATACGTTTCGGTCGCTGTTCAAAGCCACAATCATTTCTTCAATTTGGACCAATAATCGTATGTAGCTAATACCACTCCAATTATTGCAACTATTACTCCCCACCAAAAAACTCCTGGGTATATTATCATTCCGCCTCCAATTAGGATCAAGATAATCCCAATAATCTCAGTCATCTCCATTTTTCTCCCTCCTTTACGTTTTTACATTAAAAAACACAATCATGTTTAAAAAGATTTCCCTATTTACCGAGGGAGACACTTGCTAATTAACAACTATTCATAGAAAAAGCCTTCAAAAGAAAAAAATAAAAAGCAATGGAACCTTTGGGTTCCACTGCTGTGGCGGCAATACGTTTTCTTAGTTGGTATTTATAAGCTTTTCGTCTGTTCATTTAAAAAGGAGGTGAAATGCAATTCTATAATCGACCTTTGCTTAACTAAAAAACCACGATTGTCTAATATGGTTTAAATAGAAAAATCAATAAAAAATGAGGGAGAAGGTGATTGAATGGATAACGAAAAGGAAGACAAACTAATAAGAGAGCTAATAGAAAGCATAAAAGCTGGAGAGGCCGGAATTAGAGACGTGGACAAGTTAGCTGGAGAACTGGGACTAGATCCAAAGAGAGCTACGAACATAAGAAGAAGAATCATTGAAAAACTAACTGGAACTAAGCTTGATAACATTGGTCACTTCTCGCTAGATGTGGAAAGGGCAACAAAGAGAAACATAGAAAACATGATTGGTGTGGCTCAGCTACCAATGGGAATAGCTGGTCCATTAAAGGTAAATGGCGAACTAGCTAAAGGTGAGTTCTATATACCTCTGGCAACCACAGAAGGCGCATTGGTAGCGAGCATAAACAGAGGATGCAAAGCTATTAGCTTGAGCGGGGGAGCAAATGTTAGAGTAATAGACGACAAGATGACTAGAGCTGCCTTGTTCAAAGTGGATAGTATAGAAGACGCAGTGGGATTCAGAGACTGGGTAATCGAAAACTTTGATAAGATCGTTGAAAAGACAAAGGAAACATCTAGACATCTACGTATTAGAGAGATAAGGCCATGGATAGTTGGAAAGAATGTGTTCCTTAGATTTGAAGGTGAGACTGGAGATGCAATGGGAATGAACATGATCACAATCGCTGTGGAACACGCATGTTCATGGATAGAGGAGAATTATCCAAATGCCAAATTCGTATCTGCCAGCGGGAACATGTGCATAGACAAAAAATCCTCGGCCCTAAACTCGCTTACAGGTAGAGGAAAAACCGTAGTAGCTGATATAGTCTTGCCTAGGGAAGTGGTGAAAAGCATACTAAAAACCGAACCAGAAAAGATGGTGGAAGTGGCATATAGGAAGAACCTAGTTGGTTCTGCCCTAGCAGGGTCATATGGGTTTAACGCTCATTTTGCTAACGTAATAGCGGCAGTGTACATAGCAACTGGCCAAGACGCTGCCCATGTAGTGGAGGGAAGCCAGGGCTTTAGCCTAATGGAAATGCAGGGAGATGAATTGCATGCAAGCGTCATGATACCTGCCCTGCAAGTCGGCACGGTCGGCGGAGGAACAGGACTTGGAACACAGAGAGAGGCTTTGGAAATCCTAGGAGTAGCTGGTGGTGGAAATCCTCCTGGAACAAATGCAAAAAAGCTAGCTGAGATAATAGGAGCCGCAGTCCTGGCAGGAGAACTAAGCCTAATCGGAGCCCTGGCTGCTAGGCATTTAGGGAAAGCCCACCAAGAACTGGGAAGAGGAAAAAAGACTAGCTAAGAAAAGACAACAATGCTCCTAGTATGCACAAGATACCAAATGCAAATGCGAATATTGAAAAGTTTATTCTCTTTGACAAGGATATCAGTAAATGCAAACTGGCAAGGCCAACTAGGAAGCTAGTAACCAATGCTGGCCATGATGACAGCAAGACTCCTGTGGTTACGGCTAAGTAAAATGCACCTACAAGGACAACAGGCAATGACATCATATATGAATACTTGAGTATCTCATCTGGGTCTAGGTTTCCCATTGACAAAGCAAATATGGTTGAACCAGATCTAGATAAGCCAGGCATCGCGGCCAGGCCTTGGAACAATCCAGAAACAATAGCTAGTGCATCATTGCCAAGCTTAATACTAATTCTTACTCTCTGAAATATTCCAGTAACTAGAAGAGCAATCCCCATAAGAGCTAGAAGTCCAGGACCTAGATTTGTCTCAACGAATTTGTAAACTAAAAAACCTACTGGAAGAGAGACTATGGCTGAAATGAGGATAAATCTAGCTAAGGGCTTGTCTTTAAGCGTGAATACATCTTTCCACTGTTTCCAAAAATAAACCAAAACTGCTAAGCTGGTCCCAAGATGCAAAAATAAAGCAGTCTGCAATGGATCCACCTTTCCAAGGGCGGATGCCAGTAGGACTAAAACTCCCTCACTGGATATCGGTATCCATTCAAAGATGCCTTGAACGATGCCAAGGAATAAGTAATCCAGCATAGGAATCATTATGCAAGCTCGTTACTTAAAGCTTTTTAAATACTGATTACTTTTTTTACATGCCTAGCCATAACTCTAGATAAAATAACAAATGTTTATTGGTGATCAAATGGCAGATCCTGAAGAAACAAAGAAAAAACTTGAAAAATTAAGGCAAGACCAAGATGCTCTAAAAGCCCAACTTACCGAGCTAGAAGAGTATATGCACAGAAAGTACAGAAAGCCAAAGCCGAGAACTTATCCTGCTTATCCAACACCAACATACGCAGAACCACAGCCCACCCCCCCTCCAACATATAGAAAAAGGTATGCATACGCTCCTCCGGCAGTCTCAACCACAACCGACATAGATGAGCTAAAGGACTTGTTGCTTAGGAACTTAGATGAAATGAAAAAGCTAATGGCAAAATATGACTATCTACTGGACGCGTTACTATCCAGTCTAGAGGAGGCCAGCTCCGAAGATATTGATAAAACAATAATGCTAATCGCCCAAACCCAAGCCCACATGGCTGACGCAATTGGGATGATTCAAGAAACAACTGAGAAACTTGAGAAAAGTGGGTTGACCAAAGAGGATCTAAATAAATTCAAACAAGAATTCCAAGAAAGGTACATAGAAGTGACAGATAGATTAGGGGAGATAATAAAAGCCATTCAAGAGCCTGTTTTCATGGACACTCTCACAAGCATGGAGGTTCAAGTATCAAACATGTCTGAAGAATTGAAGAGAATTGACGAAGAACTGAAGAAAGGACTAAATGAGGAGCTAATAGAAAGGATGAAAGAATTCGGAGTAAAAATTGAGGGATTTGATGAAAGGCTAAGGGCGATAAACGAAATCGTTGAGGGGTTAAAGGGACATGTATACGCAACAGAGGCGTCAGCTGCAAAGATTGCAAACATTGAAAAGCAGCTCGCAGAGATGAGAAAGATACTTGAAGCTAATCAAAAGGCAATACTTGAAGAAACATCTTCTCAGAAGATTGAGATTGAAAAAGCATTAGCTGGCTTTAAGGAAGCTGGCAAGGCTGTGGAAGAATTGAAAGAATTGGGGGACATAGGAGACAAATTGGCTGAAATTGAGAAGCTAAAAGAAGCTGAAGAAAGAGAGATTGAGAAGCTATCCGAACTAGAAGAGAAACTGAAGAAAGTGGACGAACTTGAGAATAGGCTAGCCAATATGGAAACTAAAATAAACAGGATTTCTAGATTTGTAGATGTTTACCCAATTGGAGAAGTTCATGAACTATCCACAATAAAAAGAGAGATTGAAAAAGTCAAACCTAGCTTACCTAGAGTTATAATCGAATCATTAGAGAAAAAATTAGGGGCAATAGAATCTATCTTAAAGAAAATTGAGAGAAGAAGAGAGATTGAGAAGAAGGAAGAAGAAAACAGGATAGAGGAAATACTCACTAGGATAGAGAAAAAGATTGAGGAGGCCTCAGTTAGTGGAAAAGAGATAACTGAAATTGAGGAGCGACTAGAAGAGATAAAACAGGGACTAGAGGATGTAAAGCGCTTAAGGGAGCAAGTCAAGGAAGGAAAAGAAGAAGGTGAGACATTACTGAAGCTAGAAGAAAGGATAAATGATATCTCTAAAGGCATAAACGAACTATCTTCAGTTGTAAAGCAAATGACAATGGAAGAAAAAGCAGACATATCTAATTTGTCTAAGGATCTAAGAGAAATAGAAGCCAGACTGGAAGGATTGCAGAAACTGCCTAAAAAAGAAGTGGAGAGGGAATCTAAATCTCTAGCTAAAGAAATCAAGCTGATGGAAAACAGATTAGCAAAGCTTGAAAAGACCCAAGAGAAAGAGGAACTAAAAGACATACGACAAGATATTGAAAACGTAAAGAAGGGAATTGAACTGATAGAAAAGAGAGTTGAAACAGAATTAATGGAATCTGTAAAAAGGAAATACTCAGAGCTAGCTGAAAGGATAGGAAAACTTGAAACCATGGTAAAGCTAGAAGGAATAGGAAAAGAAGATGTGAAAAAAGAGCTCAATGAAATAGAAAAAAAGATTAGAGATATGAGAGAACTGATCGGAAAGAAAAAGGGGTTTGCAGGAGTAGATAAAGAACTAAAGAAATTGGAGGATGAAGTGAAAGCTGCTAAAAGAGTTAAAAGCGTTAAGAAAGGGGTTGAAAGAGTAAAGAAAGCTGCCGAGTTGGTGTCCCCTCATCCTAGCCTGAAAGCCAAGAAAGCTGCTTCTAGGATATTCTCTGTTAGAAAAGGAATAGAAGCTGGAGAAAAGCCAGCAGTAGGTGAAGTAAGGTTAGCTCTAAAGGAAGTGAGAGAGTTAGAAAAATTCGTAGAAGGAATGGGACTAGAAAAGAGGGTAAAAAGATTGAGGACAAATCTAGAAAAAATAAAGAAGAACCTAGCCAGATATCCAAAGAAGTACATTCCCAAGCTAGCTGAAATGGAAAAGGAATTGATGCAAGTTTCAAGAGAGATAGACAAAATCAATTCTGAAATACTCCTCATTGGGAGATTAGAAGAGAAGCTAAAGAACAAGGAAGAAGAACTCCAAGAGCTAAACTATAGAATTGCATCTGGGAAAGCGGAGGCAGAGGAAGTTAAAGATAAAATTGAAAGAATAAGTAGAGAAATAGATGAAATAAGAAAACGAATAGGATTAGAAACTTTGAAAGTATACAAATTAGTTAAGAAGATAGGCGAACTGAAGAATAGAACTAGAAACATCCTGCCTTTGGCAGAGGCTAGAAAGAAACTAGCCATGCTCAGAAAGGCGATTGAGAAAGGAAGAGTGAAAAAAGCAAGAGAGTATGCAAAAGAAGTAAGGACTATACTAAAGAAAAGAAAGAGTGAGGAGGCAAAGGGCTTAGACAGAGAATTGGACAATCTTTTAGCTAAACTTGAAGGGGCCTCAAAAGGTAAAGAAAAACTAGCAAGGAGACTAGAAAAGAAAGAAAGAACTGCTTTGTTCCCAAAGCTGTTTGCCGCTATAGAGGGGTTGATACATGCGCATAGGAAAAAGCCAGGAGTTGTAGTGGTTGAAAAGGAGAAAGCCCAAAAAGCTAAAGAAGAAATTGAAAAAGCTAAAGGCACCCTAGAAGAGGTAAAGAGAAACGTTGCAAAACCAACTAAACTAAAAAAGGCAAAGGAAAAAATGTTAGTAGCAGAAACAGAGTTGGGTACGAAAAAGGTTAAGGTCTTACCCAAGAAAGAGATAGAAGAAACCGTGAGAACAGCGAAGAAAGAGATAGAAGAAACAAGAAAAGAAATTGAAAAAGAAAGACCTGGATGGGTGGCTGGATTAATAGCTCAAAAGAGAATTGAGCTATCTCAAGAGGAGCTTAAAGAGATAGCTAAAGCATTAAAGAAAAGTGAAGAGATTCATGAAAAAGCATTGAGAGCAGTAAAATCAAGTAGAAAAGAGATGGAGAAAGCAATAATCAACAAAGAGTTTGCATTAATGGAGATAATTGAGAATATGAAAAGTGGGGAAAAGGCGTATCTAGAAGACATAGCCAAATCAATGAGGGTCAGTCCTAAAGAATTGTTGGACCTTGTAAAAAGAATAAAAGGGAATTTCAAATTAATGGATGCTGGGTTCATCGCTAGGCTATTAGGTAGAAAGCCATACATAGTAAAGATCTAGACGCCCTATTGAGCGGTCTATCGGGCATAAGCTTTATAAACGAATTATGAGTTAGACAGGATGACATATTCAAAATTGGAGGTGAAAAAAGATGAAGAAAGGTATTAGTCCGATAGTAGCAGTGGTGTTATTGATAGCCATTGCAGTAATCGCTGCAGTCGGTCTGTACTTCTGGGTTGGAGGTCTAGCGACAAAGCAGCCAACACCAACTACGCCAAAGACAATTTCAGCCTATGCAGTAAGCTGTGCATCTGACAATACAGGAATTACAACAATAATGGTTGCAAACACAAGTCCAGCAGGAAACACAGTGAATGTATCTGCACTAAAGGACAGTCTAGGAAATAGCTTTGGCGACAGCAGTAATACAGACGGTTGGATGTGTGATGACACATCTCTATCAAGTGGCGAGCAGACAGCATGTAAGTTAAACAATTCAGCAAGTACAGGTGACTTCTACGCTGGTGTTGGAACAATTAGTATCTACGGAAGCGACGTTGCATCAGCTACAGTCAGCTGTTGAGAAAAACCCTCTTAACCCCTCATCTCATTTTTATTATTTTATGACTTCCTCAGTACTCCTCTGGCAGCAATTATTCCTGTAACTGCAGCATAGACGATTCCTCTAGAAAACCCGCTTGCGTCGCCTGCTACAAATAAGCCATTGACATTTGTCTCAAGCCATTTATCAGTCTCGTACTTCGTATCATAAAACTTTATCTCTGGAGCGTATATCAGAGTAGTATCAGAAGCAATACCAGGAATAACTTCATTTAATTTTTCCAGGGCTTCAATTACATTTTGGACAACTCTTTGAGGCATTGCCATGGATATATCTCCTGGAGTAACATCCTTCAACGTAGGTTCTATTGGTGCCTTATTTATCCGTCCCCAAGTACTCCTACGACCTTTCTTCAAATCTTTGTACCTCTGAAGTATAGGTCTACCCCCACCTATTGTAGTAGCCAGCCTCGCAATGCTCCTCCCGTACTCTGTAGTATCCTCAACAGGATTTGTGAGGTGAATCCTAGTAAGCAAGGCTAGATTTGTATTTTGGGATTTGGTGTCCTTTTCAGCGTGTCCATTAACCAACACAAAATCGTCATAATGCTCAGCCGTTACATAACCCCTAGGATTTGTGCAAAATGTTCTAACCATGTCATCATATGTCTCAGTGTACAATCTAAATTTCGCATCATACATAACTTTCTCAACGTTCCCGTATATCTCTGCAGGAAACTCTATGCGGACACCCACATCTATCGGGCCATATTTTGTAGTGACTCCTATGGATCGTAACTGTTTCCTTAGCCAATAAGCCTTCCCTCTGCCTGGCGCGCAGATCAGATAATCGGTGGATAGATCTCCTTTGCTTGTCAATAATTCAAAGCTGTTATCGCTTTTCTTTATCTCTTTAACTTCTGTCCCAAGTATGAAATCAACTCCTCGCTTTTTAAGATCTGTGTAAAAGTTATGTATAACACCTGGCAATTTGTCAGTGCCCACATGCTTCTGCTTTCCAGCTATGAACTCTATCCCTGCTCTGTTTGCCTTCTTTTTCAACTCAACGAGGCCGTTACTATCTAAACCAAAGCACTCATCTGGAACTCCATATCTGACAAAAATAGAATCAACCATATCAATGAGCTCTTGAATATCTGACGGACTCCTGTTCAGCTCACTAGGATCTCCCCCTATTTCGTAGGTCAGATTAAGTTTTCCATCTGAGAATGTTCCTGATCCTCCGACACCAAACACGGCTTCTACTGGATTTAGTTTTGGATTTCTAGCTAATGGTTCTTTACCAAGATCCACAACGCCAACCTTTACCTTACCTGCCAACTCATTTGCTGCGAATAAACCAGCAGGACCTGCACCTATAATGACAACATCATAATGCATGAGATCCCTCTACTATTTTGATGGAACAGGATTATAATGCTTTCGTAGTGCTCTAATATTTATAAACTGTTTGCTCGTTAGAAGAAACATGGAAACTTTCTTACTGCTCGCAAGCATATTCATGTTTTCATTAGTGACTGGTTGGATATTTGAAAAATTTAAGATTCCATGGCTGTTCGCCCCTTTAATCTTTGGTGTTATACTAAATGAAATTGGAATATCATCAAGTGAAATTGCCTCTCTTGGCTCTCTTGGAATGTATTTCATGCTATTCCTAGTTGGATTTGAACTTGACCTAGAAAAAATAAGAAAGACTAGCCACATAATCATCAACACTACTTTAGCTATTCAAATCCTGTCCACTACTGCGTGGACCCTCATATTGCTAGCTCTAGGTTACCCATTTATAGTAGCATTAATAGTGGGTTTAACCGCTCACTGTGTAGGAGAAGCAGTGCTTGTTCCAATATTGGACGAATTCAAATTATTAAAGAGTAAAATAGGTACTGCTATTATTGGAATAGGAACCCTAGATGATGTATTTGAAGTTGCGGCTCTTCTCCTTGCTGGGAGTCTTATAACAAGTCAAAGAGTGAGTGTAGAAAACGTGGGAAAAGCAATATTCATCTTGTTGATAATAGCAGCGATAACATTAGTAATGATTAAGGTAGAGGGGCTTAAATCAAAAATAATGAGAGTCCCAAAAGTAGAAGAATTGTTGTTAATAGGATTAACAACGCTATTCGTCTTCACTGCTCTGGGAAGTATGGCAAACGCAGAGGGAATAGGCGCAATATTAGCGGGAATAGCAATAAGGAACTTAGTACCAAATAAGGAATTAGAAAAAGCTGAATTTGGAATAAAGAGTTTGGCCTACTCTTTCCTTGGTCCAATATTCTTTGCGTGGGTCGGAATGAGTATTAACTTGAATACAATCATGATATTCCCACTACTGACAATCGCATTCTATATAATCCCAATGATTGCAAAGATAGCTGCCAGTTGGTTGGTGATGTTTAGAGAATTTGGAAAGTTACATTCTCTCTTCGCTGGAATCGCATTATCAGTCAGATTCTCAACTGAATTAGTAGTAGCCCAATTACTATTCACGCATGGTATCATTGATCCAACATTATTCACAGCAATAGTTGCATCCTCTGCTCTAGCTACAATTATAAATCCACTTTTGCTAGTTGGGATGATAAGAGAGATTGGAATAAGAAAAATAAAATCCCCAGCAAGAACATAGAGCGGTGGACATCCCTGGGTCGACATCACCACCAGACAGTGCTTTATCCTCCAACCTCCTCAGCCCCGTAATCCTACAAGCGCCATCTAGCTGGGCTACGGTTGCTCCCTTCCGGGCCTGGCCGGTTTCACCCAACTAGACAGCCAAGTAGGGCGGGGCGTCTTAGTTGGTTGGAGGGGCACCATCTAGCAATGGTGCCTTCCCAGGGCATTCAGCCCCCCCATAAGGCGGGTTTGAGGTTACAGGGGACCGCCAACCCCCCAGCCTAGTCCACCGCATTCTAGTTTGTGTAAAAACATGTTTAAAATGATTCTTACTAAAAAGGCAAAAAGAATGAAAACAAACAATACGTAAACTTACGTAACCTTACTAAGTTAGAGAAACTAATTAATGCGTGCATGTCTCTAGCTAATTATCAATTGGTTGGTTAAAATCATTCAATAATTGAGTAAATCTAGTTTGTATTCTTAACTTGGTTGCCTCTTAATCAGGATTAAATATATCCTCTAGTAAAATAATATCAAAGGTTTTAAAGGGTGATGTTCGTGGAGAGCGTAGTCAGAAGCGCATTAAACCGTGATTCTACGGCCCCCAAGGAGGCTGGAGATTTTGAAGGTCCAAAAATAGTAGTTGTAGGTGTAGGTGGAGCAGGGAACAACTCTGTAAACAGGTTAGCCAGAATAGGAATATCCGGTGCAGAGCTAATAGCCTTGAACACAGACAAGCAGCACCTTAACCTTATACACGACTCTGTTACCAAGCTGCTAATTGGTCAAAGCGTAACCAGAGGTCTAGGTGCTGGTGGATACCCAGAAGTTGGGGCAAAGGCAGCTGAAGTGTCTAGAGCTGCTGTTGCCCAATTGCTAGACGGAGCAGACTTAGTGTTCCTAACAGCTGGAATGGGTGGAGGAACCGGAACTGGAGCAGCACCAATAGTGGCTGACATAGCAAAGGAACAGGGAGCAATAGTAATAGCGATGGTCACATTCCCATTCCTCCTTGAAAGGGCAAGAATACAAAAGGCAGAAGATGGAATAGAAAGATTGAGAAAGGTCGCAGACACCGTTGTTATCATAGACAACAACAGGCTAGTGGAACTAGTTCCGAACCTGCCAATTGAGCAGGCTTTCTCTGTTGCTGATGAGGTCATAGCAAGAGCAGTAAAGGGAATAACTGAAACCATAACCGTTCCATCACTGATAAACCTAGACTACGCAGACGTTAGAGCAATAATGGGTTCTGGGGGAGTTTCATTGATCAGTGTCGGAGAATCTAAAGGACACAACAAAGTAGATGAAGCAGTGCAAGACACCTTGAAGAACTCGCTTCTAGATGTGGACTACAGAGGTGCAAGAGGTGCATTGATCCACATAACTGGAGGACCAGATCTAACACTAGGAGAAGCAAACGAGATAGGAGAAAGACTTACAGAGGAAATAGATCCAAGCGCACAGGTAATCTGGGGAGCTAGAATCGTCCCAGAGTACGAGGGAAGAGTTGAAGTTATAGCCATCTTTACAGGAGTAAAGTCTCCACACATAAAGGGAAGACCAACAAAGATTGGAGAAGATAGGCAAGAGCTAGAAGAGTTTGGAATTGATAGAATAGTCTGAACCCATTTCCCCACTCCTTCTATTCACTATTTCTAGATACTAACTCCTATTAGAACTATTTATCGCATTAAAAGCCCATTAGCACCAAGGGCAAAAGATTTGCTAGCAATGCCAAACCAACTATTGCTGAAATCGCTATGGTTAATGCATTTCCATGCTTCAGCTTTAATACCTTTGTCAAGAAGTCTCTAAGGATTAGACCTCCATCTAATGGTAGCATTGGGAGGAGGTTCATAACTCCAACTACCATATTGAAAAAAGCAATTAACCCTAGGAGCTCTATGATAAAGTTAACTGCCTCCAAATGTAAAGGCAAGTCCTTTAGAGAATATGTCAAATAAACACCAATAATATTGCCCATCAAATGAGTTTGAATCTCTCCATGATCTGTTGTTAAAACGATTGTTGAATTCGGTTTAAGTGACCTAGTGATATTATGAACATCATCCTCTGTCTTCACAGGCATCCCATTTATCGCGATTAGCTCAACTCCCACAGGCACATCCGGATTCTGTGATGCAACAACTAGTAAGTTACTTCTATACTTTTGTATCTCTGCCGAAATACCAGTGATGCTTAAGACCGGACTGACAGCTAAAACCAAGAACATATAAATTACTACTGCTGTTACAAAATTGGCCGATGAACCAGCTCCAAATAAGGGAAGAGTCTTGTCTGGAGGTGCTTTTTCTAACTGTTTCTCATCTGGTTCAACAAACGCCCCTAATGGCAAGAGACCCATGAGAATAACACCTGTGGAATTCAGCTTTATCTTCCCAATCCTAGCCAATACTCCATGACTCATCTCATGGACAATTAACAGAATAGGTATAGCAAGCCATCCGTACCAAGGAACTCCCTTGAATGGAGATCCCTTTATGTCTATGCCTGGAACTATTGGTCCAGCCTTCGCCACAACGGGCTGGCCTCCGGCCAGCCCTGTAATGATACTAGCCCCTGTGGAAATGGCGAAGGCTGCTAGCGTAGGGCCATAACCAAAGAGAAATGTTGGGACAGTAAATTGGTTTGTATATGGAAAAACAGGAAACAAAAGAAACGAACTAGCTAAGGCAGCTAAAGGGATCCTATAAACCCAAGGCCTCTTCCTAAATACATACAAACCTCCAATAAATCCAAATCCTAAGATAATACCAAGGCTTCCAAATGCTTTCCAAAACCCAGGATGCTCTCTGGCTAGCTTATTCAGCAATGAAAATCCCTTTTTAGATCTCCATATCTGGACGGGTCCAGCAATCTTCCAATTTCTCTTTTTTAGATAATTTCCAAACAAAGCCGAGAAGAGTATGCCTTGAGCCAGGATAATAGCCAAAAACGTTATGAAACCTATTTCCATAGCTATTTATTTAAACCTGTTTCATATTAATCTCTTGTGGTTAAGGAAGTGATAATATGAGAAAGACTGCTAGGAGAACTGCTAGGAAAACTACAAAACAAACTCACAAAGAGAAAAACGATATCCCTACGATTGGGAAGGCAATAGTTTTTGGTTCAATAGTAGGACTTGTGGTTAATCTTCTTGTCCAAAATACGCTGGGGGACATGGCTAGCCTAGAAGCTGGGCTAGTGCTTGGGATAATCCTAGCTGGACTAGTAGGTATAACGACATCTGCCTTGACACAGTCAACGAGAAGGCCATTGTATTATTCGCTATCCTCTAGTTTTATTTCTGTAGCAATCATACAAATCGTATTAACATTAATAGGATCTGTGGTTCTCGGGGACGTTTATCTAACAGGATATGTGGCGTTAATGAATATAATAACGGCTTTCCCATTGATTGTAATAGCTGGGATAGCCAATGCCATATACTGGTGGCTGCTAGTTAGGGAAGAAGACAACAAGTGGCTAAAAAATGTATTTGATAAAATGAAAGATTGGAAAAAGTATATTGGCTCTCTGATAGCAGTGGTAGCTATATTCGGAGTGACATTGGTTCCTGCAGAAGAAACTTGGTTAAGCCTTGGTTTACTGTTTGTGAATTTAATTATTCTAGCAGCTCTAATAACCTATCTAATAGGAAAGAAAGAGAATATTGTTAAAACAATTGCAGTTTCAATACTTATATCAATAATAGTTGGAATCGCGTTTGGGCTGCCGTTCGCTGGAGTATTTTATGTATCGTCTGCTACAGGAATAGCGACTCTCTTAATACTATCATTTGTCTTCGGTACGCTCATTGCCATAGCAACAAGCCTCGCTCCAGCACTGGCTGCTATGGGAGAAGGAATATCAGCCATAAGAGATTCGGTATTAATAGCAAAGCAAGAGTTTTTCCAATTAACAGGGATGTTGGTCCTAGTCGGAGTAATACTGTTCATTGCTGAGTTTGTTGTATCTCTGATTTCTCCAGTTATGGGAGACATTGGAACTGTGTTTGAGATAGTTGTATCCGCAGGATTGATAGAATTCGGAATAGTTAGCTTAGGGGAAATAACTAAGAAATTACATAAACGTTAAGGTTCGGTCTGCTGGGAAGCTCCAAAACATGTCCTATGCGCATTAGCGCTGTGGGCAAATCAAGCTCAACACCTAGAAGAGATGCCATAGCATATATCTCTCTTGCCCCGTCCTCATGTTCAAGCTTTGATTCCATTACATTAGCAACCTTTCTAACCTCCATCAGAAAGGATGACCAAGAAGAAAACACATCCTGGAACCTTATCTCAAATTCTGCTAATGATCTGTCTTCTGGAAGTGGCTTGAATCCTCCAAGCTTAGATATTTTACTAAACGCCAATGAGTCTATTAAGGGATGAGGACAGCCGTTGAAAAGCAAATGAGAGTGGACAACTGGGACTAAACCTGCCTCTGTTTTGCGCACTAAGGAGGCAAACCCCTCCTTCTTGGAGTTTATCTGCAAGGCTCTGCATAGCTTCTCTGTGTCGCTTCCATATTCTACAACTATCTTCCTTCCTGGTTTTGACAACGCTTCGTAAAGACCAATAGGGAATTTATCTGTATCAGCGTTCAGTCCAAGAGCTTCAGCCACTTTGGCTGGGACTTTTTTCCCACCAACAATTACAAAGTCGCCAGATAACTTAAATTTCCCTTGTTTGAGAGAGTTAGCAAACAAAACTTTAAAACCCAATGAGTCCAAGCTATCCTCTTTATGGAAAAAGCGCTCAGATATTGCATAATCAAACAATGGGGAGAAAAATTTCCTCGGATCTCTGCTAAACCATTCCAGCATGAGGATTTAACGTAACGTTCATTTTTATTTGTTTTATTCTTACTTGCTCATTCTTTGGCACCTAGCAAACCTTTGGGATAAAATAATATATAAAAACAGCCTAAATTAATTGTTTTGTCTATGGTGATACTATGTTTAAGCTAAAGGAGATTGATAAACACAAGATAGACATACTGATAATCGTATCGTTATTCTTGATTGGATTCGGAGTAAGGATGATACCAAGTGAAAGCTTCCCTGGCATATATGGTTTTGACTCCTTTTATCATGCCAGGATGGTAAGAACTCTCCTTCAGACAGGGGAGATACCTGAAAAGGATCCCTTAAGCTATTGGCCGGAACATGGAAAATACAGAGAATCCTATCCTCCGTTTTATCATTATACATTGGCTGGATGGTATTCTTGGGTAAAGCTGTTAACTACTGGGTCAACTGGATACGAGGAAAACCTGTTCGTTCCAATAAATAACACTAATTCTGCTTTCTACGGAGGATTAGCAGTAGTTGCAATGTATTTACTGGGCTTAGCTGTTAGAAATAGAAAAGCAGGTTTATTCTCTGCCATGTTGTTCATAGGGCAAACCACGCATATATTCAGGACGATGTTTGGATTCACTGAAGAAGACCCAGCTGGGATATTCTTTTATGCATTATCTCTGGCTGTGTTTGCTTTTGCTCTGAGAAAAGGGAAACCAAAGTATGGATGGATTGCTGGCGTTGTGTTTGGTGCTTTTCTAATAACGTGGAGGATGTCCATATTCCCAGCAGCTATGATTGCTGCCTTTTCTGTAATTGAGATTATTATTGACGCAGTAAACAAAGAATTTGATAGTATAGAAAGGAGAGTGGAAGTGCTTTTAGCATCCCTTCCTCCGATAATTATTCTAGACCGTTTATTTGAAACCACGTTCACGTATGGCCTAATGACTATTGCGTTTTTAGGTGCCGCTGCGTTCGTTGGAGTCCTAGCTACATACTTGCTAAAATATAGAAAAGAGACAACAAACAAAGCGAAAATGTACAAGATAGGACTAGCCATCTTCATTATTATTGGCATTGCGCTGTTTGCATGGAAAGGAAATGTAATAATGAATAAAACATATAGCCTCGTATTCAAAGCTCCGGTGGAGTCTAGCAAACTGGCCAAAACGGTTGGAGAGGAACACGGCGTCGGGATAACTGGAGTCTTGAGGGATGTGGGTATCCTAGTTCCATTCTATTTAATTGGACTGATATGGTTACCTATCAGAAGGTGGCTGCATAGAAAGGAACACACAGTAGATATTTTAGTTTGGCTCTTGACTGTGGTAACTCTCTACCTGTATGCAAATAAAGCAAAGATGGGCTACATATTTGGAGTCCCTGAAATGCTAATTGTCGGCATTGTGCTAGCAGACGCATTCTCATTGGCGGA
>Ga0190313_1000488_pt1 | contig 23680 bp, 38 predicted proteins | sample 4870071011_MG_FD_169989 | JGI IMG/M metagenome (GOLD analysis project Ga0190313, IMG submission 169989) | Hydrothermal vent sediment bacterial communities from Southern Trench, Guaymas Basin, Mexico - 4870-07-10-11_MG | ecosystem: Environmental > Aquatic > Marine > Hydrothermal vents > Sediment ... | reverse complement strand
ATACCGATTTGTCCCGCTTTGGAACAGATGTCCGAAACGGGACAATTTAGGGACGCCGAAAATCGCAAAGAAAGTAAGTTCTACCAATACAAAGGATACTATTTGTCCCGCTTTGTCCCAAAGTGGGACAAATGGGACAAACAAAAATCACCTATTTTATCAATACATTTTTAAAATAGCGGGACAAAAAACGGGACAAAATTTTGTCCCACTTCGGGACAAACACCATGTAATAACCCTTATATGTTATAATGGCTTCAGGGTGCATGGGCATGAAGGTTAAGAAATTTGTAGAGAGATACTTTACCGAAAGGGACACGGGGAGTATTAATGAAATTTGTAGATATGTAGAGGAGGTTACGGGCAGTAAGCCGAATAAGGATTCTGTTAGAAAGGCGTTGCAGAGATTGGTTAAAGAGGGAGTTATAAAGAAGGTGGGACATGGTGTATATTCGGTTTCTGGTAGTGAAGAACAAAGGGCAAATGAAAAGAATAAAATCCTGAATTTTATAGACAAATACTGTGTGGAAAACAGGACTGATGTAAATGTAAAATTTGTGGCTTTAATGACAGGTATAGATTACAATAGAGTAAAACGGTATTTGATAGAACTGGCAAAAGAGGGCAAGATAGATAAGGTTGAGGGCAAGCGTGGTTATTACATTTCAAAGAAAGTAATTAGAGAGGGTAAAAAAATTTATACAGAACCTACTTGGCATGAAATTATGTTGCAGGCAAACCTCACGAAATGTCCCACTTTGGACAAAGAGGGGGTGGGGGACTACCTTGTGTGGCTCGCCAAACTCAACCACAGTCCGCTGACGCATCGTCATAAAAACAATGGAGCGATTGTCATACCGTTGTCAGAAGTGATAGGTGGCAAATATCCAGCGGAGATAACCGTAACAATACACAATACGAAGGCGAAGAAAATACTCTTATATGTTAAGAATTCGGACACACCATTTGACCTGACAGGGATGTTATCATTTATGGCATGGTTACAGGGCAGATTTCCGAGAATACCGTTATCGTGTTGGGAAGTGGTAAGGATAGGGGTAAATACGGACTATAAAGATTTACAGGTGGATGGGGTAAAGAGCGTTACGCTTGCTCAATACAAAAACATAGTATTTCGCATTTACAATAAGGTAAAGAAGAATGGGGAGCAAGTAATGAGGAGAGAGATGCACGGATGGTTCAAAGAGAATGAGCGGGTATCCATAGACAGGGCGATAGACCTATTCGTGAAGGGCTTTCGTGGGGATGACATAGAGGACATAAAGAAGCGTTTAGAGGGGTTAGAGAGTTTGAAGGAAGGGTTTAAGAGGGTAGAGGAGAAGTTATCGGCGTTTGGGGTAATACAGGGAGAGATGTTGAAGAATCAGGAAAAGAGCAACGAATATATGGAGAAGATGGCAGACGGTTTGGTATCGTTAAAAGAGGAGATGGAGAAGATGGCTGGAGAGATAGGGAAGTTAGTGGAGAGCATAAGGGTTCTGGCTGGGGTTAAGCAGAATTATAATCCCGCAGAAAAAGAGACCAAGATAGATACGGAATCTGACTTCCGATATGCATAAAGGTGGTGATAAAGTATGATGATGTGGGGAAACAGACCGATACCGTTACCTTGCGGAAACAAGGATAGATGTTGGGAGAACGATAAGTGTCCGTTTAAGAAACTGAAGCACAAAAGGATATTTCAGTTACCGCATTGTTTCATAGACGGCGAGACCTATGACCCTTACTTGCACGAAATCTCCGACGGGCAATACACTTTTGGAGAGGACATAGACAGTTCAAAAATCCACGACATACTGTTTCTGATAGGGCGATATTTAAGAACGGAAGATGAGATAAGCGACGAAGATAGGGAGAGAATAGAGGAAATGAGGGATTACTTCAAGACATTGGGTGATATGATATGGAAGGGAAAGGTAGTGCCTATAAAATAAGGGAGAGAATAAAGAGGGGAATTCTGGGCATATTTATGATTGGTGAAAAAGTGAAGGAGTGGGCGTATCGTCTTGGCTTTGGCTTATCCTACCCATTCCAAATCCTCTACATAATCTTCAAGGAGAGAGATAAATGGGGGCGATATTAATGCGTAAGTGTGCGAACTGCAAATATTACAGGTTTTTCGGGACATTGAACTTCTATGAACGGATGAAGATAATAGATTGGTATGATTCGTTCACAGGGGAACTGTGTATGGAGGGAGAGATAAACGATTATGGATTTTGCACATATAATGGAGGTAAAGAAATCAAATACAAGAACGATGTATGCGAGCATTGGGAACTACGGAAGAAGAATTATCAAGCATAAGCAAACCTTTATAAAGGGAAGAATATGATGCAAACTGGTGATAAAGATGGCAGGAAACATGTATGAGTGGGTTGGATATACTTGGAATCCATTGGCTGGGGAATGTCCCCACAGATGCGAATACTGTTATGTTCAGGAATTAAAGAGGAGATTTCCGAGATTGCGGAAGAAATACACGGGGGAAATAAGGATAGACAGGGAAGCATTGTTCAAACAATTAAAGAAGATACCGAAGCATAGAGTGGTTTTTGTTTGCAGTATGAACGATTTATTTGCGGAGAAAGTTCCGAAAGCATACATATTTAACATAATAGGAATGGCAAATCATATAGATGATGGGAACAGGATATTTCTGTTCCAAACCAAGAATCCGAGACGGATGATAGAATTCTTCCCGTATTTTCCTCCCAAATCAATTCTGGGGACAACGATAGAGAGCAACAGGGAACTCATAAAGACGGAAGCCCCGCCTCCAATAGAGAGGTATAAAGCGATGAAGGAACTGCGAGAAAAGATAAACATTCATAAAAATCCATACAAACTGATGGTGAACATAGAGCCGATACTGGATTTTGATTTGGAAGTGATGGTCAAATGGATGTCAGACATAAGACCAGATTTCATCAGCATAGGTGCGGACAGCAAGCACAAAAATCTACCAGAGCCGTCCACCGAGAAGGTAAAATCTCTCATACAGGAACTGGAGGGAATATCGGAAGTTAGGTTAAAGAAGAATTTGGGGAGGTTGCTGGATTGAGCAGGACGAAGGGTCTGCCGAAGAAAGACGAGAAATTCCTCAAAGAACTAATCCAAGACGAACTGCGGGATTTGGAGCGGAAGGTTCGTGCATATTTGGAATGGAAAGGATACAGATACACGGATGAGGAATGGAAAAAACTCTGGAAGAAGTTTATGGGAGAGGGCGGGCAATAAATCCAAAGGTTTATATGGGTGCAAAAATATACACGCTTATGCAATTTGTAATGCCAGTCAAGGTGGATAATTCGTATGTAGTGGACGCAATATTCGGGACTGTGGGAAAAATAGAGGAGGAAGGCGAATGTATGGAGAGGAATGGGAGCGAGAGGTCTTAAGTAAACTTGATGAAGCAGAGAAGGAGATATACTATGACCTGAAGGAATATGCGGAGAAAAACCACTACAAACTGAATCCGAACAAGAGCGTGGTAGTGGCAATAATCAAGGGTCTTCGCCGAAATGAGATAAGGTATGGGGCGAGATACTGTCCGTGCAGACAGGTAAGCGGAAATCCGATAGAAGACATGAAGATAATATGTCCCTGCGTATATCACAGAGATGAGATAGAGCAGGATGGACATTGTAAATGTAGGATATTTGTCAGGGGGGATTAAAGATGGAGTTTGATGAATGGAAGGAAAAATGGTTAATTGGAAAGTATGTGGGCGAATATATACTTGGATTGAGAGATGTAGAAGTTCGCTGTCCAAAAGATGGAGCGATTGTAAACGGAGTTATCTACGATGAAGTGGACATTATAATAGAAGGGATACTTGACGAATATATTGGAAATCTACGGAGCGAGCAGATGGAGAGGGCAATAAAAGAACTGGAAAAAAAGTTCGGGAATGCGTGCTGGGAAATAGATGTAGACAAATATAAGTGCGAGGTTCGGGCAATAATAACTCTTTATGCAGGATACAGAAACAAGGTGGAAACTTGACGATAAAAGGAGGGTGATGTAGATGGAAGTATTGATTGGAGCGGGTAGATTTGATGTGCTATGGATAGAGAATTTCCAATGTCCAAGTTGTGAGGCAATCTACGACAGATTCGCAGTTCAAACGAAGGCATTAGGGATGCATGGCTACGGATACGAAAAGGGAGATAAGATAAAGAACAACATTTATACAGGAGAATATGAAATAGAGGGTTTTAGATACAATTTACCTGTGGGAGATGATGAGGATGAAGATTGAAGAACTGCGAAAGAAGATACGGGAAAGGATAGATGAGATAAACGAAAAGTGGAAGGGAAAATACACCGTAGTATTCAAGGAGGACAGTTATGAAATAGAGTTATATTTCAATGACAAACTGATGAAAATAAATCATTTATCTTACAAATACTTCATAAATCCGAACAAGCGAACATTGGAACAAATACTGAATAAAGAACTGGATGAGATTGAAAAGGCGATAGAGAACTACGATAGTGTGATGACATCCATACACACATCCATCCAGCGAACAAAGAAGATGGAAAAGAATTTCAAGAACAAGGAAGAAATACGGGAAAGGATACGGGAAAAGGTGAGGGAGATAAACGAGAGATGGAAAGGGAAATACGAAGTGGTTTTGGATGAGAAGAAAACGGTGATAGACATAAGAATAAAGGACATACAGCGTGGATTTTTCATCTTTGTAAAATACTACACGGGCTTGACCAAGCAAACACTTCTGGGAATACTGGATTTCCTTGAAAATGATATAGAGAAAATGATAGAGAAATATGACAGGGGAGAGGTAGAGCGAAGGGAACTGGTATTCAATACTGCGAGGGCAGAATCTTTGGACGAATTTCTGAAAAAGGTGTAAAAATGAGGGTGGAACTTCTGGATAATGGATGCTTGGCGATAGCAAGAGAAGACCAAGATGAATTGTCCATAGAGATTTCGGTAACTCCAGAATTTCCAGAGTATCAGATGGATGATACCTTTGAGACCTACGAATGTTTCAAAAGTTTCTGGGAATTTCTGGAATACATAGCGAATAACTACGATTACTTAAAGGAGGCAAGCGAAAGAGGATACGAAATAGAGATAGAAATCAGGTTAAAAACAAGGGATGGCAAAATGACCTATCTAACGCTTGATGAAAGAAACAGGATGATATTGAGTATAGACGGAATGAAAGAAATTCTGAACAGACAGCACAAAAACATGATGGAAAAACTGAAGAAAATAAGGGAGATTGTCAGGTGAACGGAAATGGAATACAGGAAAATCGTGCTTTGGGACACAACGATAGGTTCGCATATCTGGAAAATGAACCGACCCGACAGCGACATTGACAGATTCGTAGTATTCGCATATCCAACGAAGATATTTCTGATGGGCTACAATCCTAAAATGTCTTTTTTCAAGCAAGAAAACAGTGTGGACATACACATGCACGAAATCGGAGCGGTGATAAATCAATTGATAAAGGGGAACATCAATTTTGTGCTGGGAACATTGAGCGACATCGTAAATCAGACATCGGAGTATCACAGAAAGATAGCGGAGATAATAAGGGAAAATCCGAGCAAATCGGTATATCACTCAATAAGGGGACTGGCAGTTCATAACTACAAAAAATACATAGAAACGGGCAGAGACGCATCGGAGAGAAGGTGCGATAAGATATTGAGAGTTTTGCAGTTTGGAATAATTCTACTCCGAGAGGGCAGATACGAATTCAAGCCCTATTCTGGAGGAACTCCAGAGGAAGTAAGGAAGAAGATAGAAGAATTGGATATTGCATACAAAGAAAGCGAACTACCAGAGAAATTCCCAGAGGAGAAATTGAGAAATACCCTATATGAAATAAGATACGCTTTTTTGGAAAAAATTTAAATAATTTCTTTTCATTACCATTAATAGGTGATGGATATGTTGGAGGCAGAAAACGAATTTGCTAATAGCGATGAGAAATTTGAAATCATGTATCCCAAAGGTGCTTATGTTCGCTTGGATATATGGAAAGACGAAAAGGGGAGAAAACATGGAGCGTGGAGTTTGGACGACAAAATGGGATGGTGCTGGTATGGAGAAGATGATATGTTTCTGCTTGGGCTATTAAGGGTAAATTCGGTAATTCCATATATGCGGGAGACATTAAATACAAAGTTTTCAAAAGATGATATAGCCGAAGCGATAAGGACATCACTATCTCTAAATCCGACAGATGGGTTGTATCATATTCTTGGCGACAATGCGTATTTTATGCAAGATATAGAGTTTGATGAAAGTGCGGAAGCAGAATATTGGGAACAAGATTGGAGAGATTATTTGGCAGAAAATTTAGGAATTCCAGAACACAAAGCAAAAGAAATCGCAGAGGAAATAGTAGATGATATGTGGATACATTATAGTTTAAAGGATGATGATATGGAAGCAGAACTCATGGAAGATGCATCGGCAATTTATGATGATGCGAGGAGAGGACAGAAATGGAAAGATTATGTTTTAGAGAAGGTAAGGAAATGTGAAGATGTAACGACGACAACGACAGAGTTTATGGAATGTGTAAATGATTCATTAGATACAAATCCAAATATTGATGAAAGCAGATGGTATGCGTTGGATGAATTCAGGAGAGAGTTAATAAACAAAGCAATAACAAAGGCATTCTGCGAGATGGGATTAAATGAATGGGAGAAATATGAGAAAGAATACGCAGAGAGATTCAATCTAAAACAGGATGATTTGAAAAAGATAAGGGAGCGACTTCTTGATTTTTGCGAATTAGGGTGATACCAGATGCATATTATATTGAAACCTGAACTAACGAAAAAGATTATGAAAGACGGATACAAAGAATTTAAACCGAGATATGCCAGAAAGCACACATTTGAGTTTTGTTCAGAGGATTTAAATTGTTGTGTAAGAATAGACAGACCCACAGGAAGGTATAGGGTAGTTATGATAAGAAGTTCCTATCCTTATAGCCCGAAATTTGAGGAATATTTTTCCACGATAGATGAGGCGATGGCGTATGCTGTATTGTTGATGGATTCATTGATAAAAACACAGAAAGAAAAGTCAGTTAAATCATATTCAGATATACAGAAAGATTTGATTGCGGAATATGTTAAAGATGGAGAGATATATCTATGCATTGACAATCTTATGGAATCTTTAATATTGGAAGATTACACAAAGAGCGATAGTAGTTTTGTAGTAAAGGGAATATCCGATAAACACTTTATTTGTTATGGAAAAGGGGGCGAAGAATATGAAGTTTAAGGAGATATGTGAAAGTTATGGAGGAAGATACCAATATGTGGATGATGAGATTCATTGTAGAGTAGATACGATAGATGCATTAAAAGAACTTGCGAAATACAGAGGACAGAGAGACATAAACAGAATGAAACTGATACCAATATATGAGGAAAAGGTGCTTGGTGGAGAATACAAAAAAATATCAATAGTAGATGGAGACATCTATGCTTATGGATATATGACAGTTTGGACAGGAGAAGCGTTGAAAGAGGAATTGGAGGAAAAAGGAGTAGAGGATGCTCAAGATGTAGCGATAGAAATTCTGAACAAATTGAATCAAGAAGAATTCAAACTTAACTATGGTTGTAAAGCACATTACGATTGGGACAGAGACCTCATAAGTGTGATATGTTCAATTCATACAAGGATGCGTGATGGAAAGACGATAGACGAAGTATATAATGAATTGGAGAAAATGCTGGAAAGGGCAGAAGACGAGGTAATGGTGAAGATAGGAAAACTGGAGAATGAAGTTTTAAAAAGGTAATGTTTTTCAAAAACATTATCATTTTTATACGCAAACATTTATAAGCAGGTAAGTATTATCTTATTTTGGTGGTAAAGATGGTGGAATTTACGGCTTGGTGGAGTGGTGAAAAAGACAGCGAACTATTAGAAAAGTTCAAAAAACTATGTTTGAAATATGGTGCAGATGTAGTAGAATCGGATACAATAATTCTCTGCAAATTTCCAGATTTAGATGAGAAAACAAAAAAGAAGATGATAGTAGAATTTTATGAGGAATGGTTAGGGTATCTCAAAGAGAAATGGGATATAGATTGATTTGAAAAATCTTTAAATAATTTTTTTCATTACCTATCATAGGTGAAGTAGTATGGTTTCGGTATTTTGTCAGAGGAAAGGGAAGAAATACGAATGTGAGGTAGATGGGAAGAAATACAAGGTGAATGAGATATATTATTTGAAAAGCAGGGAGATACCGAAGAAATTTGCAGTTAAGAAGTTTAATGGAGATTTTGGGTTAGTTTATTTCTCCAAAGATGAAAACATACTGATACTTTCAAATCCAGAGGAGAAGCAGGATTATCGTGTAATCAAAAGCATAAGGAAAAAAGAAGAAAAGAGTCCAGAGAAGGTATATGAAGAATTGAAGGACAGTTATGTAGAACTTGTAACCAGACCATACCTGACTAAGGGTATGAAGTTTAAAATTAAAGGGATGGAAGAAAAAAATGGGACAACATATTTCAAGGTCTGTCCAGAATTTATAAAATATGAGGAGGCATGTTTTGAAGTTCCGTATGCGTTTATTGGAAAACACTTGGGGCATTTATATGATTATGAAGAAAGCGAGTTAAAGGATTATATTTTGAGCGAACTCTATGCATTAAAATGGAACATTGAGCCAGATAAGGAGGATGAATTATGTTCATTTGTGCATAAATTATATAAAGGTAAAGAGAATAACATATTGAATATACCATTACCAAAGAAATGCAGGTCAGATTTGATTAAGAAAGCGATAAACAAATTAAAACCAGAGCAAATAATGATATATAGCGAAGGTATATCTTCAAAACAATTCTGTGAAGAATATAAAGAATTAAAGAGGAAGTTTGGAGATAGAGCGATAGATATGGTGCATCATTTGGATAAGGAAAATGCATTTTGTGATAATATACTGGAAGATATGAGTAAATGTGTGAGAAAAACTATAAATGAGAGTAAAAGAGTTTGGTTAGGATGTGGAGGAATAGGCATAGAATTGACATTGGCACTAAAATATCTACATGGCGATACATCACTTGGCAATAAACCATTGGAGCAATGTGACGAATACTGTTTGAAGTATGTATATAGAATCTATAAAGCAATAGCGGAACATCCAGAGTGGATAGAAGACAAAGATTTACTGAAAAGAATTCAATCAGCGGTGAAAGAGGTAAACTGGAGCGAAGAAGTATATGGGATTGGATGGGAGAAACCCATACAGGTATGGAGAAATATAGAAAATGAATATGGCTTGAAAGATAAAGAGATAAAGAGAAAGATATTTGATATAATAACCGAGCCAGACCACATAATAGAGATAATAGGTGATTAAAAATGCTGGATTACATAAAGAAGATGTATCATGATGACTGCGAAAAGATAGGTGGAATTTACTATCCAGACAGGAACATTTGTGTGGTTATAGGGCGATTTGAAGGAGTTACATTCAGAGATGGCGAAGTAGGTATGAAATTGCTCACGAGAATAGGCGAGTTAGAACTGCTTGGTGAATTTGACCCTGAAATGCTATCTCTTTTGCGGGAAAAAGCACCGCTGAAGGTGGAGATTAATTATAACACGGGAGATGTGTTCGTTGTGGAGGAGATGACATGAGCAGAGTAAGGTGGTGGAGAGCGAGAGTTTTAAATATGGACGATAGAGTAGTGGTTACACTTGCTATTGAACAAAAAGGAAAAGTAATTCATGCTTATCTGGATGAAGAAGAAGTAGAAAAGATATTCAAAAGGGTGTGCTTAATAAAGAAAGTCAGAGGTGAACTTCCAGAGAACTGTAAAGAAATCTGTGAAGAATACATCTCTGAATATTTCTAAAATATTAACGAAATTCTTAAATATTTTTTTCCATATACCATAAACATGGTGATTTGCGATTATGAGGTTTTGTGGGAGAACCGCCCATATATTTTAAAAGCGAACACATATTATTGGAGTGGATTTTACGGGAATGCTTCTCAAAGACACAGTAAAGCGTTAAGATATGTAGATGAAGTAGGAGATTGGTTCTGTGATGTAGTGAATTGTTTAATTTGGAGTGGGAAGATAACTCAAGATGATTACAAAATCAAATACAGCGATTATCCTTGTGTTTCGCTTTATATTAAGGGAGAGGAAGTAGGAAAATTCTGCATAAGTAGTTCCAGAAGAAATGTTTACAAGAAACAGGACATAAGAAAGATAAAAACATTATTAAGGCAGAATTTAAAAGATAGATTCAAGATTGGGAGGCGAATATCTTTCTTATCTGAAGATGAGGTAAAGAATCTAAAACCAAAAGAATACTCAAAAGAAATAAGTTATGGAGTGAGAGTTCCGCTATCAATACTTCCGACAGACAAATCGGGGATATATGAAGCGGAATACAATGGCAGAGATTATCTCTTTTTCGTCAAGGAATGTAATAAGAAATATTGTTCGGGCTACCTGATACCCAAAGATGTGGATAAGATAATAAAGGTTTTTGATGGGAACATTTGCACGGAAAATATTTTGAAGGGATTGGAGGATTCGGAGATAAAAGATTTTGATAAGGTGATGGATTTCTGTATTGAATACAAATTGCGGACAACGGCGAGGAAACTGGAGTATTGATGATTGCAGAGCGAAAACCCTGCCGAATTTATCGTAAAATTTATAAGACGGTGTTTCTTATCATTTTTTATGGTGATTAGGATGAGGAGAGTAATGGTCGTGGGAGTGGTTATGCTAATGGTTGCGGTCTTATTCAGCACATTTGCGGGTGCAGGGAGTATAGGCAGGAGCATACAGCCGACGATAGAGATACTTCCAGATAAGATACTGAATCCGAATGAGGAGGTTTTGGTGGTAGGTAAGAACTGGACGCCGAATTCAACGGTTAGGATAGACCTTATATTGCCGAGTGGGACGGCGATAGAGGGGGTAACGAGTGCGATAACGGATGAGAATGGGACATTTCAGGCGACATTCACAGCCCCGAATCAGTATGGGGAGGGGTATATAAGAGCGGTTCAGGGAGATTTGGTAGTGAGTGAGCAGGTATTTTTCAATGGAGGGATGCAGGGTTACGAGTTAGACATATCGTGGAGTCCGCAACCAGTATATACGAATGAGACGATAGAGTTCACGGTGGAGGCGGATTTTCTTGCGAGCAAGAATTATGTGTTGGATGTGATAGTTTTTCATGTAAACAAAGAGGAGATATACTATGAGGTTCTGCACAATGGCTATGCGGTAGTATATTTAGAGTTCAATGAAGCGGGCAAGTATTACATAACATTCAAGGTAGAGGAGACGGTGTATAACAAGACGGTAGAGGTAGATGTATTCTGGAATCCGAACACAGGTGGAGGAGGCGGTGGTGGAGAGGAGAAGGCGAATGCGACATGGAGTGTCTCTGTGGACAAGGGAGTGGCGAAGGTAATGGTGATGGTGAACAATGAGTTAGTGAATGGAGTATTGACTGTGATTTCACCGAGTGGTTCAATGGCGGTGTATCAGGTGGTAGGTGGCATAGCGACATTCAAGTTAGATGAAGCGGGGACATACATCTTCCAGTTCAAGGATAATGCGACGGGAACGGTATTTACTTATCAATATGAGTATGAGCCGAAGGTAGATTTTAGTGTGAGTGATTTTGTTGATGGAGAGGCAGAGATAGAGTTAAAGGTGGATGGTGAGTATTATGCGGATACGGTAACTGTGGATGTAGAGACGCCGAGTGGGAAGATAGACACAGTAACACTCACGGATGGGAAGGGCAGTTATGAAGCGGAGGAGGAAGGTTCATACACATTCACGGTAGAGTTATTTGGGAAGCAGTATTCGGCGATACAGACATTCACGGACACGCCGAAGATAGAGAATCTGGTGGTATATCAATCATCGGATTTGGATTATCTGATAGTAATGGGGACTGTGGTAGGCGAGGTAAGTGGCAAGCCGTTATATGGCAGGACGGTGAAGGTATCTTCTTATGATTTGAGCATGGCGTATGGCAGGACGGCGACTACTGATGAGGATGGTTCATTTGTGATAAGGATACCTTTGACTGCGGAGGACAGGGGCAAGACGGTGAGCATAACGGTTCAGGTAGGGTCAGCGAAGGAGACGGCAACGGCGATGCTTAACAGCAAGATAGAGGACAGCATAGGGTGGATAGTGTTGGCGGTGATATTTGTATTCATAGCGTTGATAGTTCTATTGGCGAAGTTCGGATACATAAAGATGCCGAGAGGAGCGGGAGTTCCGAGAGGGGTGATGTTTGGATATTCAAGGGAGTTAAAGAGGTAGGGGGTGTTAAAAATTGAGTGATGTGGTAGCCCACATATATGCCCAGATAGATGCGGTCTGGAAGCATTTGGAGAAGATGGAGAAGGTGATGAGGGACAGGATAGCGGAGATAAGGATGAAGCAGGAGTTACAGGAAAACAAGATGGAATCGGTTTTATCATTTTTGAAGGCGATGAACATAGAAGACAAGGACATAGCGACTATAACGGAGGTTCTGCATATACTGGATGAGTTACGGAAGCGTATAGTAAGGATAGAGGAGGATTACATAAAGGCGAAGGATTTGGAGGATTTAGAGGATACAATAATGAAGGACATAAGGCAGATACGGATGGATATAGACATACTGCGAAATCGTTTAGAGGTCAGGGATGATGTGATAAAGAAGATGGTGAAGGAAGCGATGAAGGATGAACTGAAGAAGGAGCGGGAGGAGGTAGAGAAGTTACAATTGGAACTTGCGGAGCATATAAGGAAGACGAAGGATTTTCTTGCGAAGGTGATAGATGAGGTAGGCAGAATAGACAATCTTGAGAAGCGATGTGAAGATTTGGAGAAGGATATGAAGAAGGTGCTGAAGGATTTGGCTTTTGTGAAGTATGTAACGGCGGAGCGTATGCATGAGGAGGCACAGGTAGAGATGGTAAAGAACGAACTGGATGAGCGTATAGGGAGGGATTAAGATGGAGGTAGAGCAATTGTTAAAGATACCGAGCATGACGCTGAAGCGATTACGGGAGGAGGGGGATGCATACATAATACTTCCGTATCAGGTAAAGATAGCGAGGATAGAACTGGATGGTAAGAGATACAAGATAAGCAGGATAGGGTTTTTAAGCATAAAGCAGTTTGAGAAGGCGTTTTTGAAGGAGACGGGTTACGCTACATTATCTGATTTACTTACGGAATGGAAGAAGATGGTGAATTTGGCGATAGTTCCGCAATATGTATGGGTATATAGGATAAGTTTGGGAGGTGGTAGAAGATGATGGAAGCGACAGGGATAAAGAGCGATATAGATTTCAAGGAGTTACTGGAGGAAGTGAAAAGGAACAGGCAGAATGTGAGGAGCAAGTTAGCGGAATCCGTAGTGGTAGAGGAAGTTCCGCCAGCATTGACGACAGTTCCAGACATGCCGATAAGGTATGGGGCGTATGTGGTATCAGTAGAGGGAGAGGAATACACGGGTTATCACAGGAGAAGGGTAGTAGATGAGGGATTTCTTGGATTGCTGGTAGGGATAGAGAGATTTCTGGATGGTTACAAGTTATATTTCACTTACGGGTTAGAGGGTTTTGACTGGCGTGGATACAGGGCAGGGAGACCGAATCACATTCTGCATCCGCTGTGCAGGAATGGATTTTTTGTTCCAGAGGATGGGTTAAAGGTTCTGGACAGGGGTTATTTGGTATTGGTGAGCAAGACGGGGATATTTGCTGGGGAGAGTGGCTGGGATTTGGCGAAGGAATACAGGCAGAAATACATAGAAGTGATAAAGGCGTATCAGATGCTGAAGCATGATTATGAGGAGAAGATAGGGCAGTTAAGGGCATTAGCGGAGGAAGTAGATGTATTGAAGGCGAGCAGGGAGGAATGGTTACATCACTATACGGAGTTAAAGTATAAGGTGAATCTGGCTTATGACTCATATAATCAGTATAGAGCGTTGTATAATTCGCTTGTATCACGCTTAAGGAAGATGGAGGAAGTGGATGCGAGCATAAGGGAGCAATTGGAGTATGAACTGACGATGTTGGACAAGCGTATAAATGATTTGCTTGAAGCGATAGAGTGGTTCAAGATGGAGGATTCGTTGCGGGCATCGTTGATAGATGTTCCGAAGGTAAGCAAGGATGTGATGAGGCACAAGCAGAGGAAGTTCTATGCACAGAGTGTGGTTGGGCAAGTTGAAAAGATGCGAAAGGAGATAGAGGCGAGGGATGAGAAGATACGGCAATATGAGGAGCAATTGAAGGAGAAGGAGGAGCAATTGAGGAAACTGATACGGGAGCGTGAAGTTCGTAGGCAGGGCGAGAGTTCCGCAGAGGGTGAAGGTTCGGAGGAGGAAGTAGAGTCGGAGGAAACTCCACCATCATCAGCGGAATCGGAGAAAGAGGGTTCAATGGAATCGGAGGAAGAAGGAGAAGCGGAGACATCGGAGGAAGTGGAATCGGAGGAGGAAGGAGAGGTAGAATCTGCGAAGGAGCGAGTGAAGAAGACGGTGCGTAAGATATTTGGCAGGTAGGGATGGAGGGCAGAGTGATAAGCAGGAACATACGGCGAATATTGGCGGAGATTGAAGGGAACATAGAGAGCATGGACATGATAAAACTGTTGAAGGACTTGGACAAGTTAAACAGGGAGTTACTGAAGGTGGAGGGCAGGCAGAGATACATAATAAATCTGATAGACATGGGGAACAGGGATATACTTCGGAAAGAGATAACTGACTTTGATTTCGTGATATTGCGGACAAACACGGAATTGGCGGGAAGGATACTGCGATACATGAAGGTGATAATAGAGATGAAGTATCCAGATGAGACGATATACGGGAGGAAGATAGACATAATGAGGGTGAAGCAGAAAGACCTGATGGACTGGTATGTATGGTTAAAGGACATACTGAAGGAGATGGTGCATTATGGCAGTTAAGGTAGGAGATAGGAGTGATTCGGAATACAAATCGTTATTGGACAGGTTAGATGACCTCATAGCAGATTATGAGATATTCATGGAGGACATTTTGGGTGTGGGAGAGGAGAATCCGTTAGGTGAGAAGATACTGGTATATGAGATAAAGTGTGATTTGATAGAGTTTTATAATAGGAAGACGGAGTTACTGAAGGAGATAGAGGAATTCAGGATGCATTTGATGAAGGAGATACCGTCGGCGTATCCGATATATGCGGAGATACTTCCAGACATAGCGACGGACATAGCGGATTTGGAGGACAAGGGGAGCATAGAGATACCGTTATTCATAAAGATGATGCTGGAGTTAGTGAAGTCAAGGATAAGGACTGCGATAGAGGTAGGCGAGCCGTCGGAGTTACTGACGCAGGCGACGGATTATGAGAAGCAGTTATACAAGTTATACACGAATGCATTGAAGAAGGTGGCGAGTAAGGGTCAGAGGGCGATGTTGATTATGCAGATACTGTTAGACCATTCCAGTCCCCGTAATCCGTTATCTTTGAGGGACATAGAGAGATTGACTGGCAGGAAATACAAATATGTTCAGCAGGGGATAAAGGAGTTAATGGAGTCAGCACCAGAGATATTGAGGTTAAAACTGGATAGGGGAGAGTATAAATATTACATACCAGACAGGTTTAAGAGGTTTAATGTGAGGTGAGGTGATGGCGAAAAGAAAGAGGAGAAGGAAGATAAAGGATATGGTATTGCGAAGGATGGCGTCAATAGAAAGGACGGCACTTAATATAGATAAGGTTTTGAATGAGTGGATGACGGCGAAGTATATGCACAACATAAGGATACCGAAATATCTGGATGATGGGAGTATAGAGTTCAAGCCCTACAATAAGAACGATATGATTCTGGATATGGTGATATTTTTTGAGATAATGGCGAAGACGATTCTTGAGGATGAGGAATTGCAGAAGGTGTATCCGTATCCTTACAAGAAGGTGTCGCCGTTCAACATGCTTCGTTATTTGAAGAAGTATGGTGTAATTTCGTTTGATGAATATGATGAGGTATTGTTGAGCATAGAGAACATAGAGGGGGAATAATAAGATGGAGGATAAGAAGAAAGAGATAGAGGAGAAACTGGATACGGAAGCGATAAAGGTTAAGAGTAGTATAGCGGAGGCGATAGAGAGGAACAAGGAGTTAGTGGGCAAACTCATACTGATAGGTTCTGCGTTGGTATTGACGGCGGTTCTGTGTATAATGTTAGGGTTGAAGCCGAATCAGACGGCTTTGGTATTGAGCATAGTGTTTTTGATAGCGGTATTGTTATGGCGTTTACCGAGAGAGATAGAGCATGTAGAGGAACGGAGGGGCAGAGTTCAGGAGGGCTGGTTCATAACTTGGGCAGACAGGTTTGGACATTACAAGCATGCTCCGAAGGAATCCACATTGGTATTGACTTATGGAAAATACATAGTTTATGATGACGGGACGATAGAGAGTGTTCCCGACACATATCATTATATCTTTTACAAGACGAAGGAGATGCCTATGTTCATAAATCCTCTGGTTCAATGGGACTGGTATTTACTTCAGAAACTGATAGTGGAGAAGGGCTTGGATGTTGTGTGGGCGGATGGGACGGACAGATACTTAACGGTATTTGAGAGAGAATTAAAGACGATGGGGGTGAGTGTATGACGGTATTCGTGGATATATATACATCACGGACATGTCCCGTATGTAAAGCGATGAAGCATTGGGAGAGGATAATTCAGTATAAGTATCCAGAGGTAGTGGTGAGGCACATAGATGTTTACAATGAGAAGGTGGATAAGTTTTACAGGCGAAATCTGGTGATAGATGTGAGGACGGCGAGGATGGATGAGAAGACGAAGAAATCGTTACTTGAGATGGGGATGGAGACGCTGAAGGGAGTTCCGACGATAGTTATATGGAGTGATAAATATCCGTTATACGGCAAGATAATTCATGTGAAGTATGGAGGTTTGGGTTCAAGACATTCACCGCTTGAGCAGGATGAGGACTGGAAAAGGGTGATGCGTATAATTGACTACCTTTACAGATGTGAAAACGGATTTGGAGACATCCATGAGGTTATGATGACCGAATACGAATTTGATGTGGGGTGGTCATAAATGGATGAGAAGATAGGAGTAAAGAAGGTGGAGATAAACATATCGTTGAAGAAGGGAGAAATATTCACGAGTGATACATTCATAAAGAAACTGGGGTTAGATAAGATACTGGATGATGATGTAAGGCGTGCAAGATTTTTCTACGAGATACTCACCATATTAAACAAGTTTGATGCGATAAAGAGGGTGGGTAAACAGAAGATAAGGAGTGGCAGGGGCAGAAGGCAGTATGTGTATAAGGCGATAAAGAACATAAGTTTTTCATTGATTTTGGAAGAGGAATAGGTTATTTTATCGCAAAATTCAGAAAACTTTATATTTTATAAAACCATTACCTATTTTGGTGATACGCTATGGCGAAAAAGAGATTTGAAGGAATATACGAGTTAGGGGCTTATCCAAAGAAGTTCAAGGATGGAGAAACGGTGCTATTTGCGTATTTGATACCGAGCAATCCGATACAGGCGAGGCAGAAGATAATCAAGATACCGAATTTGAAGACGATAGAGATATACGAGAAGGGACAGTTAATGGAGAGGTATGTGGGAAAACTTCCAGCGAGGACGGTTCGTATGCAGAATGCGGTATGTGAATTTGACAGCGACACGAAGAAACTTGTGTGCAAGACAGACCATATACTGTATATGAAGAAGAAATCAAAGAAGGTGGAAGTGAAGAAGCCGAAGAAGACGATAAGGAGAGGGAGAAAGAGGTGATAGAAGATGGCGAGGAGAAAGGATAGGAATTTCAAGATAGTAACGGTTCGTGGGACGCCGAGATTGATGATAAAGGGCAAGAGAGGATTCAGAGCGTGGAAAGAACTTGGTTATTCTCCATTCACGAAGGAGGAATTGCTTGAGAGGGAACTTTTGAGGAGTCCGAAATCCAGATACATGGATGAGGCACACACGCCGATAGACAAATCCAAAGTATTTTCTCCGAATTCTCCAGAGGTAGTCAAGTGGTTTATGCATCCAGAGAAATATGATGTGAGAGGAATAGATACTGCGGGTTCAAATCCAGAGAAGGAGATGGAAAAGATAAATCCGAATTTTCTAAAGAGATATGGTTTTGTCCATGAAGTAACAGCGAGGGAACATTATCCGACGAGCAAGGGCAGAAAGCGGGTGAAGGCGAAGAAGCCAGTCAGGATAGTGAGGGAGAAGAAAGTTCCGATAAAGAGGGAGGTTCTGGAGAAGAAGGTGAAGGGCAAGACAATACCTGCGGAGGAAGTGAAGGCGAGAAGAAGGAAGAAGGTGGAGAAACCTGTGGTCAAAGCACCAGTAAAGAAGCCCAGAATGACGAAGATAGAGGCGGAGATTCGGGAACTCAACATAATGGCGGAGCGTATAAACAAGAAGATGCATTCGGACATAGAGTGCTTTGAGGAGAAGGGCAAGATAGTTTGTGAGGACAGAAAGAGGAAGATTAAATACACACCGCAGGAAATAAGGGAACTTGCGGAACTGGTGTGAAGGGAGGTGCATAGAAGATGAAAGCCGTAAAATCTTTTCTTATATTTTTTGTAATAGCGATGCTGTTTCTTCCAGCGACGGCGATGGCGATAAATTTGAAGAAGACGGAGGAAGTTACGACGGAGATAATAATACCGACAGATGAACTTGAGAAATCGCAGTTTTTCTACAATCCAGATAAATATACTAATTTAACGAGGAATGGGACATTTTACATTCCGTATGTTTATCAGTTTTACAATAAAAGGAAGGGAGGAGTAGGAATAAGTATAACGAAAGAAAATTTAAGACAATACTTATATATACAGGGTCTGATACCTAAATCCTATGTGGTTCACAGGATAAAGAGTTTTGACATGGACATACAGATAAACATAACATATTTCATATTGGACTATGTGAATATAGACACTCCAGATTACATAGTTTTAATGTATTTTGGAGATGAATGGATACATGATATAACTCCGACCACTACCATATATTGTGAAGAAAACCCAGCATCTCTAACAGGAGAAGGGATAATGTATGCTAACAAGCAAGAGTTAGGATGGGGAGGAGACATAGTTACACACAATGGTTCGGCGATAGCAGGAATTGTATTCTCTTTCAAGACGGGTAATCAAACATCTTATGAGATGTGGAGGTCGTATGCGAGATACTGGAATAATACAACAAGTTATGAGGTAAGTAACAATTTTGAGGTTGGAGCGACGCAGTTAGATATGACGGACAAGATAATTTTCAGGATGCTGGTTACGGAGCAAGAAGGTGTGGTAGAAGTAAATCCAGCGATGAACTATACGAATATCTCGCTTTATGGGAACATAGTTCTGCACATAACAGCGGAGGTAGGTAAGCCGATACCAGTAACGGGAGCGTTTGACAGGTGGATAATGCCGATGATAGTGGTGGGTATATTCTTCCTGATACTCGGAGTGGTCAGATACAACAAGGAGTTATTCAACGGCTTTATGGTAGCGTTGGGTCTGGCATTGATAATAACGGGCATTGCTCTGTATTACATACCAGCGTGGCAGACGACATGGCTACCTATACTTCTGCCAGTAACTGTGCTGTTTGTTCTGCTGTATCTATTCGCCTACACAAAGGTGATAGATTCAACACTACATCCAGACATAGAATACTGGATACTGAAATGGGGAGATGCGTTGAGCATAGTTCTGATAGTGCTTACGATACTGGAGATGTGGATAGGGCTGTTTAGTTATATTGCCGTTCCGTTCTGGGCGGAGGTGATATAAAATGGTGGAATTTAAGGAGATAACATTGAGGCATTGGTGGATAGACACCGTGATAATACTGGTGGTTCTTGCAGGGCTTGTAGGAGCGACAATATATTACGGAGTAAATCTTGAAGTGTATCCGACTGGGAAGCAGTTAGTTCTGAATGAGCAATTTGAGGATGAGAATCTGGCGATAAAACTGATACAGGATGAAAATTACTACTATGTGAATTTGACAGAGGAGAAACTGATGGCATATACGGGCTACAATTCAACCCATTATTTGCCAGCGAACAAGGACATATATACATTTATAGAAGCGGAGAATACGGAAGGTGGACGCTATCTTGAAATCACCTATGATATAGTGGGGATGGTGAGCAATGGAATTTATATTGGTTTGACGCCTTCCATAGAGAATTACACGGCAATGCCGTATAATAAGAAGGCAGTATGGCTTTATATTCATAAGGGAACGGATACTGTGATGGTAGATGTATATCAGGCGACAGTTTATGGAATGTATAGCGAATACAAGACGAAGGCGGTCATATACTACACCGAGCAACTTGGGGGGAAACCCTCTGGTGGAAAACCTCTGCCACCTTCTGGTGGAGATAAAAGGGAAATCAACAAGCCAACACCGAGAACAGAGATAAAGTTTGATGCCATATACAGAGTGCTTATAAATCCAGATGTTAAGATACACACTCCATCAAGCGAAACAAAGCCCAGATATTTAGCGAATTTCACAATCAAATATGTATTCAATTATGATTATCCAGATTACTCATACATAGCGGTGAAATACAGGGATGCGAGGACTGGTGAATACAAATATGCGATACTTCCTATGGTTATGGAGGCATACGAGAAGCCGAACTATGTATATACGATTCTGTATATGAGGACTGGAGACACACCAATTCAGTCAGAAAAAGGTGCGTTCACAGTTATAGGAACATGGAAGTTTGATAATTTGCAGATATACAGCGGTAATGTAGCGGTATCCAGAACGAGTATGGCTCTAACTATACTGATAATACTTGGCTTCCTGCTACTTGTTGGAATGATAACGAAGGATATGATATTGCACAGCGGATGGAATTCCACAGATGCCTTCTTGGTTTCTGTCGGAGCGATGCTGATAGTGATAGGAATAATTGGTTATCTGATACCAGCGGTAGTGCTATCACCAAGCACATTGGTTCTGACGGTATCTACATTTGCGGTCTTTGTAATCTGGGTAGCGTTCCAGACGGGCAAGATAGAGTTCAAGGGACAGATAGACGAGTGGCTTGCGGAACACGGTGATGCATTGTTCTTTGGCTTGCTGGTGCTGACGATAATCCAGTATATCTTTGGAATATTTCCCTGATTTCCAAACCTTTTTATACTATTTTTGATTATCTATTTTTGTATGGAGATTGACTGGAGGATGAAGGTTGCATTGGTGATAACAGGGATAGCGGTGATGTTCATAGCGATATTTTTCGCAATAGTTCAACCCTGACGCTACCGCCCCTCCATTTTCTTTTTTTCTTCTATTTCCAAAAATTTATATGGTTTAATTACATTACGGTAGATTGATGGGAAAGAAGATACCAGTTCTGAATCTGTTTCCTGCGGAGATAAAGACATACACGAAGGACAGGAGAATTGAATGGGTTATGCAGGCGATAGTTTTTCTGGTAATAATAGGTTTATTTGCTATGGCATATTTGCTTTTGAGCAATGCGTCGGAGGAGACGCAGACAAAGTATGGTGGAATGATAATAGTGATAGCGGTATCGCTTCTTGTGTTTTTAATACTGTGGAATGCAAGGAAGAAGATATTTACCTTCATACTTTCGTTTATGCTTTTGATAGCGACATATTTGGCGGAGGGATACATTCTGTATTGGTTAGGTATAATTTCACAGCCATTTTCGTGGGGTGTAGTTTCGTTGATGTTAATAACGGCATTTGCGTATTGGTTCGGAACTGACATAGATAAAGAGGACATACTCAAACTAATGCTTTTATGCATAGTGGCATATTTGTTGAATGCATCTGGTTGGATGGAACAGGCAAATTCAACGATTAGTGGTATATTCAGCGGTTTATTCTCTAAACTGGGAGAGATGGGAGGATGATATGATGAAATTCTATGCGTATCTGGTTATATTTATGATGGTGATTTCGCCGTTTCTCTATGTATGGACTACTGGAGTTCATAAAGATGGCTTTGATTACAATTTGAAGGTTGCACCGCTGTATTTTTACTATGGAGTAACGAGCAAAACTTACGGAAACGAGACAAAGTTTGATACATTGTTCAACATGACGGAGAGGGAGTGGTATGGGAACATAACATTGAGAAGTAAAATAAGAGGCATGGCAGTAGCGGGCTTGGTATATTTCATATTGAGCGTGGTGGGAGCGATAATCTACTATGTGGGAATAGAGAGGCGTTCTGATAAGGTTCGGTGGCTTGGTTTTGCATTGCACGGCTTTGGCTTCATAATCTTCTTACTGTATTTGCTTGGAGTGATATATGGGAGCGGACACGAGATATACAGATTAACTTCAGAAATAGCCGATATGCCAAGCATAGGTATGTTTCTGCCGTTATTGAGTGGATTTATGACATTGTTATTGGATAAGAAAATTTGAAATACGATAAAGCCATTATCTATAATCATGAAATTTCAGAGGTTCATGGCGGGGATTATTATTATCGTATTGTTAATGCTGTATCCAGTAAATGGATATGTTGCTAACTGGAGATATTTTACAGATTTTGAAGATGAGATAATTCCACATTGGCTAAAGGGCGTATCAGAATATCGTTCTCAACCAACTCCACCAGAGATATATCCGTTAAGGATTGTAGAGAGGTGGGAGAATCATTGGCTTGGATTTAATGATACAACTAATTTTCGTCCAACAAATCAAGGGTATTTGCCAATAAACGATACAATCTATCGTTATTGCCCTAATTTTTGGTCAAATTATTCATTACTCAATGATACATACAGATGGATTAACGAGTATCATTTGAATTATACTTATGTGGTAGATTACAAAAACAGGTCATCAGACCCATATAACTATCATCTGCTTTTTTATGCAGATACTCCAGAAAACAGGTCATTAGGATATAGTAAACTTTATAATAGTAAAACAACCCTTGTTGAAATTGTTTGGGATATATATGGTGATTTGGCAGGGGAAGGATATAAGTATGTGGATGTATATTATATACACAATGGAGAATCTAAAGATATTGCTCTTGCTCGTGGAAATTTTGAATTGGTAAAAATGAAAATAGATGTGGATGCAAAATATACAGTAAACAATATCACTTTCTACATAGATATAGCAATTTATGATAGAAATAATACGCAAATAAAAAAATTACAGGCAATAGCATATATGGATAAGATAGATTTCAGAGATTTTGGGTTTGTGTCTTTTTGGCAAATTGGTGAAGATACATTTCATAGAGGGAAAACAGTATTTCTAATAGATAATTTAACCTTTGATGTTCACGGTGATTTGATAGAGGAAACAGGGAGCATGGGGAATCAAACAGGAAATCAAACGGGAGGAGGCGGTGGAGGAATAGGCGATAAGATAATCAATTGGCTAAAAGATAACTGGCTATGGCTATTGATACTAATTCTGGCGATTCTGATAGCGACATACATAATAATTCGGAGGATGAGACAGAAGGGTGTTTTTATCTAAATTCTGAATAAAAATGAAAAAGCCGATTTTTGCCGTT
>Ga0190313_1000487_pt1 | contig 23698 bp, 36 predicted proteins | sample 4870071011_MG_FD_169989 | JGI IMG/M metagenome (GOLD analysis project Ga0190313, IMG submission 169989) | Hydrothermal vent sediment bacterial communities from Southern Trench, Guaymas Basin, Mexico - 4870-07-10-11_MG | ecosystem: Environmental > Aquatic > Marine > Hydrothermal vents > Sediment ... | reverse complement strand
AAGAGAAAAAAAGTTGTTTAAAAATCGTTACTATTCCTTATAAGTTTCAATAAACTTTCTCAATATTTGTAATAGAATTGTCCTTAAACTTCCTTCTATTCCATATTCTTTAAGTTTTGAACTGTAGCTGATTGCTTTCTTGATCGTTTTGTCTTTTTCTAAAATTTCAATTAGTTTTCTTGCAGTTTCAACTAATTGAACGTTTTTAGATTCGACACCTGTGGTAGTTCCTTGACTTAGTAGGAGGGCTCTAAAGAATTCAATTACTTTTTTAGACAGCCTAATTCCTGCAAAGAGAATTAAATCGCTTTGTGTTTTCTTAACCAAATTTAAAGCTTCTAAAAGTTTAATTAAAGAGTGTCTAGTTTTTGAAACATATACATTATAGATAATTCTTTCCATTTCAAACCCCTGCTTTTTCAAGTTCTTTAACAAACTATAACGTTTCTTAACCTCCATGTTCTTGCGTGGGAAAATCAGTATCAATCGAAATCGAGGCTTTTGAACAATGTTCAGTTCTTCAGAAAGCTTCAAAGTTCTTGAAACTTTTTTCCTTTTCTCATATTTTTGAAGAATTTTACGTAGCGTTTTCTTAACTTCTTGAGATAAGTCTCCCTTTCTTAGAAATTCTTTCAATGTTTCATAACTTGCTTCATCAATTTTTAAACTTCTTAATGATTTAATAGTAAGAGACCTAACGAAAAAGTAATGTCCACCTCCAATATTTTCTTCAACTTCTGCAATAAACTTAATTAATTTAGAAATTGCGTATCTCTTCTTAGTAATGTACGTGTTTAAGTTCAATTTTTCTAAATCAATTTCATATTTAGAACTTATTTTCTTTAAGTTAGAGGAAATGAAATGAGTTTTAGACGTTTTTGTACCTCCCTTAACTTTTTTGTTATCAAAACAAATTAGCAAATAGGCTTTTCTAGTTTGAAGGTATTTACGAATTTCATTACCTACATTAAACATAATTAACCCCTATGGTAAAACAATTAAGAAAAATATATATTTTTCTACATGGATCTGTCACTGGAAACTTCAATGTTAGGGTTATATTGTGAAGTTTCCCTTATTTGTTTTAGAAGTTCATTAATTGCTTTTTCTATAAATTCTGCAATAGATTGGTATTTTCCTTGTTTTATCAATTTCTTAATTTCTTCGCGGTAGCTTTTTGGTATTCTTAAACATAATTGTCTTACATTGAGGACTTCTTGAAGTTCACTAAATGTGTCTTGGTTAATTCCTAGAAACTTCTTGATCATGTTTTCAATTTTTTTAAGTGTCAATACCTTCTTTATTTTTCTTCGTTTTCCAAGACATAAAATTTCATTGTTTTTATATATACAGACTTTGTCTTTTTTGGGGACTTCTCTATTATTTGGTGATAAGTAGCAGTAAATTACTTCAATATTGTCAATTTTTCTTAACGGTGCGTTTGGAAGACTTGGAAATGTAGCAATAACGTCTTTGTCGAAAACTATTAACATTCTTGAATATTTTATTGCTTTAAATAGTTTAGCTAGTTTGCAACTTGTATATTTTCGAATGCGATACATGAATTTTCTCAAGATTTTAAGTTCTTCACTTTCATTTATGTTGAATGTAGAAGATACTTTAAGTACTTTCGTTTTCTTATTCTTCACAAGTTCTGGATCGTTTGTTAAATATGTACATGCTTTTACTTTACGACTACTTTGTTTTCTATAAATAACGTATTTATAGCCTAACTTTTGAGCTACTTCCATCAACACTCTTCTCTTAGTTTCCTCACTTTTCTTTGGAAGAATATTTATAAGGAAGTTATGCGGTATTTTGATGTTTTTTGTACCTTTCGATTTTAAGTCATTTGCAATAATTTCTAAAATTTTAACAGCTTCATCTATTGTTAAACTTGTATTGTTTTTTAAACATAGAAAGTACTTTATTTTTCCAGTGTACCATTCAATTATTCGTAAACAACTTGAATCTTTTATGGAAGACTTAGTTGTCTTGAGGATGGAATATTTTTCATTCTCAAATATTAAGGTAATTTCTTTTAAAGACATGTAATTAATATTTTTGTGAAATATTTTAAAATTAATAAAGAAAGGTTTGAAAGTTGATGTTTAAGGAGTAACTATTTCAATTTCAACACTTTCACAAAGTAATACAGTTGCTTTAAATTTCAGTTCTAGTGGAACTGCAAACAATGGTTTTTCGAAGAATTCTTGAATTTTAGTGATGTACTTACCTTTTGCTGGAATAAACTCAATGATTATTGATACCTTCATTTTTTCAGATTCTACAGGTGAAATTTTAATTATGAAGCTCTTCATTGCCCTTTTTTCAAAAACTTCAAACCTTTCAACTTTTCCTTCATACTGCAAAACAACGCATTCTCTTTCTCTAAAACATCTTATTGTTATCTTTCTCACTTCGTGAGTTGCCATTTTCTACACCTGTGAATAAGAACTTTTAAAGTTTTTTAAAGTTTACCTTAAGAGGTAAGGAAAGAACGTATTTTTAAATGTTAAGGATATCCATGATTTCTTTAATTCTTGAAGTTAATAGTTTTACTTTATTGCGTATCATTTCGTTTAATTTTTCTTCATTAGGAATCATAAGTGATCTTTCTAGAATCTTATATATTTTTATGAGGTTTTCCACGGTTTCATAATTTCTTGTATAAAAAATAGTAGCAATTCCATAATTTGGGTATTTTTTTACAGTAAGAGGAAGCGAAAATTCAGTTGCTTTTATATTTATTGTAAGTCCGTTTCGGTCTACAAATATTCCGTTTTTTATTCCATATTCTATAAAGTCTATAGCTAAGATTTCAAAAGATAATTTCAGCTTAACTTCATCTGAAACAGGTTCTAAAGTTGAAATAATGTACTTCTCTAAATTGGATTCAGTTGTTGCTAAATCATCTGTAGCTATAAGAAAGTGAATTTTCTCAATATATTTCGTTTTTTCTAAAGTATTAATTATTTGAACTTCAAAAATACCTGCTGTAGGTTCTGGAGTTGCTTTAACTCTTATGTAATTGTATCCTTCAATTGTTAACGAAGTTTCAAAATCTTGTAAATTTCTTGAATCTTTTTGAAGGTGAAGGTTTAGAAAATATCCAGCAAATAGAAATGAAAGAATGTGTTTGATATTGTAAACAGTTACGGTTTTAGATATGGATTTTTTATCTTTGTCTAGTATTTGAATTTTCCAAAACATTTCCTGTACTTGTTTCTAAAGCTTTTATTTCTTTTACTAATCTTTCAATCTCTTTCCTAGTTTCCTCCAATTTCTTCCTCAATCTTTCCTTGACTTTACGTTCAATTCTTTCATCTTTTAAAGAGTTTAAAATTTCCACTTCATCTTTCTTAAGTATCTCAAGTTTTGAAGAAATTTGTTCAATAATGTAATCTTTAGGAACGTAAATTTCAACAATTCTAATTGGTGATCCCTTCTTTCTAAACTTTTTAAGTAAATATTCATATTCTTCCGCAAGTTTTCTGAATTCGTTCAATATTTCTGGAGTCACATCATGGTATAAAATCCATCCGAGACTTGTTTCAAAAGCATATCTTCTTAAGTAATAGTAGAACTTTGATCTGAAGTTTCTAGCTTCCTTAGTCCATTCTTTATCAAGCCTAGCAATTTCAACAATTTGATTCCCAACAACTGAATGTTCATACTTAGCACCTTGATACTCGCACGCAAGTGTGAAAGCAATAACGATCTTCTTAACAAGCCCTAATTCCTTCAATTTTTCTTGAAAGATTTTGTCTGCATGTTTTCGAAGTTCCTCCCAAAAATCTTCCTTTACTTGTTTTTGAGTTAAGGTTTTCATACTTTTTTCACCTGTTTAACATATTTTCTGATTCTTTAAAAGTTTTACCCTTTTTTTAAAGAAATTTAAAGGTTTAAACTATTTCAATTACTTCTAATGCATTTTCAACTGTTGGTGTTACCACGAAGCTTAACCCTTTTGTTTGAATTGAAACCTCTTTAAGGTTTTTATTGTAGTTATATGGTTCAAAATCAACATGTATATAGTACAATCTTGTATTTATTTTCTTTAAACGTTCAATTAAGTAAGGTGTATCAACTGGTGCAACTCCATCAGTTATAATTACTAAGGTGTTGGTTTTGGTACTTAATTTATTCTTTTCAATGTCTTCAATTGCTGTTAAGATTGCTTTGTTTATGTTTGTTCCTCCGCTTGGGTAGATTTGCAAGATTGCTTCCAAAATTTCGAGATCTTTTTCAAGCCTGTCATAAGTTATAGAGTCGAAGAATCTTAAGTAGAATTTCATTTTTTTCAATTTAGCCTTCATTAAAAGGGCTAAAGCTACTGCTCTAGCCCAAATAGTCTTAAATCCACTCATTGAACCCGACTTATCAATTAACAAATATAGAGCCCCTTCACTTAATTCGAATTTTTCAATTGTTGTGAAACCTGTATGCAGTTTTTCCCAAAATATTTCATCAGGTAATGCAAGTTCTGTAGCTCTAGCGTGTTCAACTTTTTTAGTCGTTGTGAATCTTGCAAAGCCGATACCTTTTCTTCCATACTTTTTAGGCACTTTCTGAAATGGTTCAATTTTGGTTTTCAACTCTTCGGCAATTTTCAAAATATGTTTAACGAAATCCTTACGGGTTTTCTCATAAGCTTCCCAAATAAATTTCGCAAGCTCTTCACCTTTTTTCAATCCTCCAACTTCAGTTCCATAACTTAAAAGAGTCGTAAGTGTTTGAGCCTCACGAAAAGCCTGATTTACAGCGTTTTGGAAAGCATTCACGACTTTGTCGCGAATTTTAGAAAAAGACTTCATCAATTTGGACATTTCTTTGTTAAAGTTTCTACATTTTGAACAACTTTGTGTTAAAAAACCAATTAATTGCATAATTGCTTCTCTTTCCTTACCACTTGTCAATGACGCTTCGAAGTGAAGGTTTTCAAGAAAGTACTGAAGTAATTTAGCTGTTACATACTCCGACAGGGCTTCATTTAGGGAAGTGTCTTGATGAATAGTTTTGAAAGCAGGTAACGAAGTGTAATTAACTAAAAATTCTCTAAATAGCTCTAATATCTCAATTGGGTTAAAATCTTTAATGATTGGTGAAGTGCTGTAATGCGTAAAGAATAAATCTGTTCCAAAAATTGAAAGTGGAGAATTTTCCTCAATCTTGAAGGGAAGTTGACGCTTCTCAAGAAGCTTATTAATTAGTTTAACAATTTTCATTTCTCTATATTCAAAGATTGAGTCTTTTGATGAAATGTTTTCTAAATTGTTTGGGAGTCTGAAAATTTTCATTGAATTTCACCCATCAATTCCTCTAATTTATTAACGATTTTATCAAGGGTTTGAAGTTTTAACTTTATTTCAGTTCTTCTTCTAATTTTAGTCAATTTTGAAGCTTCTTCAATTACGTTTCCTGCCTTCGTTAAGTAATTATCAATTTGTATTTTGTCTTTAATGTCTATTTTTTTCTCTCTAATTCTTTTTGAAATATATTCAATTAAGTTATTTCCTTCAGTTATCAACATATCTATTTTCTTAAGTATTTCAGTTTCTGGAACTATACCAAGTTCACGCACCTTTTGTTCAATTTTTGGCACCTCTTCAGGTGTATTTGCAAGTACGTATTTGCTGACTGTAGCTAAATGATATGGTTCGACCATTGGATCGTTAACTACAATACTGTATGCTACTGCCGATTTTAGTAGTAGTGTTGCTCTTCTTGGACTTACTACAATTCCTAATTCTTTAGCTCCAACAAGTACTTTTTTCCAAGCTTCTTTAATTTCTTCAGAAATTGAAATATCTTCAAGCCTTCTCAAATATTCTTCATGTAGCTTGTCGAAAGATGAAATGTCAATTATTGGTTTGGTGTTTAATAGTGGTTTTTCAATCTCTAACTTTAAAGACTTCATGTATAATTCATCTAGTTGGGTTTCGTCTATTCCTTTAACGAAGATTCTAAATGTCATTCTATCCCAAAAAGCTTGATCTTCTTTCTCTGTAGGTATTTCGTTGGAAGCTCCATACATTGCATATAAGGGAACGTGTATTATTCTTCCATCAATGCTGACCCGTCTAAACATTAGTAAGTCTAGGAGCATGTGTCTTACGCTTGGAGGTGCTTTGAAGACCTCATCGAAGAATACTATGTTTGCTTCAGGTAAGTAACCCTCAGTTCTGAACACTCTTTTACCTGTTTCTCGATATGTTTTAACGTCAAGGTAACCAAACAGTTCCTCTTTCTCGATGAAGGGATGTAGTAGATATTTGAAAACTTTACATTTTATGGTTTTTGTAAGTAAGTCAATGATTAATGTTTTAGCAGTTCCAACATCACCAATCATGACGCAATTTGTCTTCATTACAATTGTCGATAATAAAATATCGAGCTCTTCATCGTAACCCACGATATATTTTTTGATAAAACTTTTAATTTGATTAATTTCGGGAATCACGTTCTTCACCTAGTTACTTAATTCTTCCATAATTTATAAATTTTACCTAAAATATATAGGATTTTGAAAGTTTGATCTACATCATTTTACAAATTTTAAGAATTCTAGAGTGTCTTTGTAGGTAAACAACTTAATTATCTTTTTCTTTCTACTGTACTTAATTTTGTTTACTAAATCTTCAATCGTTGATGAAAGCTTCATAGCTTCTATGGTAGGAGGTATTGAATATGCCTTAATGTCTAATATGTTTCGTTCTTCACAAACTAATTCAACATTTACCACGTTTTTTTGCCTAAGCATTTCGCTAATTTCTTTACACATTGTATAAGCAATAATGTACAGTTTCGCTTTATTACGAATTCTTTTAGAAGTTAAGTAAATCGCTTCAAGAATCCTAGCCTTCATTATTTTCAAGTAGTCCTCAGGGTCTGTAATGTAGATAACAGACATAACTACATAATATGTTTCTAAAATCACTTTAGAAAAATTTATCTAAAAAACTTAAACTATAAAATGTGTGCAAATTCAAGAAATGATCCCTAAAAAATATACCATAATTGTTGAAGATTTTTACAGACAGGACATTAGTGGATATAAATGTAGCAGATGTAGAGTATATGGAAGAATTTTAGAATTGAAACAACTTTTCGACATTGAAGTTCCAAGATTTTTAGAAATGTTGAACAATTTTGAAAATGTTGAAATAATTACCAATGTATTCATCATTAATAACTGTAGAGTATTTAAACAACTTTTCGGTAAGAGCTTTGTAATCAATGGAGGTGTTTTCTATTACTTATAGAAAATTTTAAGAAATGTTGAAGAGGTCTAACTATAGATCCTTATGAATTATAGAGATTGGTTAAACTTCATACAAAAATTTAAGAAATTCATTCCGTTTCCCCAATATGAAGTTTTGAAAATGAAAATAATTAACGACGTGGTAAACAGCAAGTTTAGAAACGAAACAAGTTCTTTCGAAGATGTTAAAGATTTAATTCGCTCAATTTTACATATTTACTGTCGGGATTATGAAAAAATGACTAGAAAGGTCTTCGACAAAGGCTTCGTTTCGACGTTTGAAATAGATTTAATTGTCGAATTGTGCGAAGATGTTGACAAAATGGTAGAAAAATCTTTTGAACTTGTTGAAGGTTTTAAGAAAAAGGTTAAAAAGAATTGAAAAAACTATCTATTTTTCAAGAACTAGCGAAGCTATTTCGAAACCACATTTTTTGAAACGTTCAACAATTTCGCTTAATTTCCTTTCTTCAATTTCAAATGTGATTACTTTAACCTTAATAATTGTATTTTTCTGTCCAGCATAGTTCTTTGTTTCGAAATCTACTTTAACTTTAGAAATTTCGTCACTCCCTAAGGTAATTTCGTTAATTTTACTTATTAATTCTTCCTTACCGTCTTCCCCATAGATTAATTTTGTGAAGTTGATTTTAGCTTTCATACGTTTCAAAACTCTATACAACGTTATTTATTTATTACTTAGTATACATTTTAAGTAGAAGAAAGGATGTATCTTGAAGATCATTACTTTGATGAAAAGTTGAAAAATTACTTGTTGAAGATTCACGGATTGAATAATTACAGGTGTAAAGTTACTAGACATAGACGTATAAAAAAACTTGAATGTGATGTCGTTATTAGATGTTACTTAGACAGTAAAAAAACTGTTACTATTGGTGTTGAATTGAAAATTATTAGAAGTTTAAAAGATTTAGTTAAGGTTCTTTCTCAAGCATTGAGAAGAAGAAAGTTTTTCAACTACATGTATGTCGTGATAATTAGTGAAGAATCAACATTTAGGAACTTTCTATCTTTCTACAATTTGTTAATTAGGTCTGATTTAGATATTTATGAGGTTTTTAGAATCCTAGAGGAAGGTGACATTGGTGTTATTTTGAGAAGTGAAAGAGGTTTTTACATGTTTTGCAAAAGTAAAGGATTTTTTAATAAGGAATTTGTTGAGAAATATGTCTAAATGGTAGAGGTTTCTAAACTTGAAGAGAAAATTAAGAAATTGAAGGAAATTGGAAAAGAAATGCGTCTAGTCTCCCCCTACGAGTACAAGATCTTAGCTAAAGACGATAACTTAAAAGTTGATTGTATTAAAGTAGTTGCCGATTTCTTAAACGAAACAAGCGAAGTCTTCAATTATAACGATCCTTTAAACACATTGAATAACATTTTACCTAAGTTAAAATATGTTGAAGACTGTCCATATTCTTTTGAAGAATGTTTAAAATATGAAAAATATTACGTACCTGTAGATTTGCATAAGAACTTTGCGAAAGCTATGCATGCAATATATGAATGTTTAAATAATGTAAAGAGTCAAGTTCCAGAAATTGAACCTGACTTGAAAACAATTTCTAAATATTTAAGAGAAGTAATAGAACCAAAACTCTTAGAACCAGTAACATCGAAACTACACAACGCAATAGTAAACATCTGCAAAGAACTACCAACACCACTAACAAAAATAAAAAACAAAGTAGTGATGCCTGCAGTTAAAATTATACCTTTCACTCTTATTAACAATAACTTTAAAATTTTTGAAGATCCTTCAAAGGTAGAACCTTATTTTGATTTGGAAGTCCAGATTCCTCCAGAGGTTAAAAACTATACATATAACTATAATTACAAATATTTAGTTTCCTTACCTACTCCTATAAAATGCACATGTCCAAACATTGAATGTGTAGATTCTCCCTCTTATCTTGCAGATTATATTGGAAGATTTCGATTTGGTTATTTTTATACAGAAGGCGATTTTATAGAAATACAATGTCCTTCAGAAGTATGGAAATATCAATGTACATATCAGTATTATTGTAAAGGCTGGTATGGTTACACTAGAGTTGTTTCTTGTGACGAAAACTATTGTTATACTGATTTTATTTTTCCTTATGTACTTCCATGTAAAGAAAGTTACGATCCTTTTCTCCAGACTTACTCTTGTGGAGTTGAAGATTATGACCTTATTGTAATTCAACCTGTAGATAGTGTTGAGAAAGGGGTTTTCGAAGTAGAAGAGTGGTTAGCTTTATGGGAAGTTCCTACCGAGATTGGAGTTCTTGTTTTTGTATCTCTCCTTGGTTTTCTTTTTAAACTTAGGGGTGAAAGGATGGTACGTCTTTTCGACTACCTCCTTGCAGGGAAATATTTAAATCGGGGTTATAGAACTTACAGAGTTCCTATTGAATATGGGGGGTATACTCATTATTTCCATATCTATCATTATCTACATTTCTATTCCAAAAACGTAGATTTTTATAATATTCCCAGTAGACCTTGGGCTGAAGCTTTTGTGAAAGGTTTAGCTTTCCCTATCAATCTTGTATTTTTAGAAGACGTTACGGATTATGAAATAATAACAGAATATTCCCCCCCTCAGGGAGAAATGAAGGAATTTACATATAACTATGTTGCCAAGTTTACAAATTATTATGAAGAAATTGTTCTTGAGAAAAATGTAGTAGACCCTATTACTGAAGTTGCTGGTGACTTAAAGGTAATTCTTCAAGAAGTTTATAATCCTGATGAAGATACCAGTACTTTATATTTAGGAGTTGGCTTTTGTAGAGATTACTATCGTGTTTTAAGCATATCTAGTGGAGATTTAACACGAGATTATAGTTCCGTCATTTTTGGCTTTAAGTATATTTTGGGAAGTAATAGAGAACTCAAGTATTGGGAGTATGGAAGTTACCAAGATAATACCTATAACTTATCTGATTTTGTAGAACTTAGTAAAGAATACGTTACTTTTCTATATTCTTTAATTATAACATTTTGTAGAGACGGAACTTGTACCACGACAGACAAAATGCTTGTACAACACTTTGTAAGTGATGTAAGAAACCCCGAAACGTATGAAAAACTACCTATTAAATGTAAAGTGAAGCCTTTAAATTGGGAATAGAGATTTGAAATCAGTTTTTTTTCTAGAAAACTTGAAGAGTTTTTGAGTTCTTACTTTATTGTTTCTTTTAGCTCTTTTAGTTTGTTTTCTATTTTTTCTATTTTTCGTGTTTTTAAATAAATTATTAGTTCGTTTTCGTGTAGTTCTGCATTGTAGAATAAATCTTGGAAGGTTTCTTTAATTATCTTTAATAGCGTTAATGTTTTTTCAATTGTTAAATCACCTACATGTATTACATATCTTGAAACTATAGTCATTAGTGGTCTTGTTGGGATTCTTGGAGGGAACGTTGGAGGTGTCGGAAATGGTGTCGGTGTCGTTATTGGTACCAGATATTCATCTTCTTTTAAAACTACTCTTCTTTCAGGGCTTGACATGTTTTATTTTTTCTGTCTGAGCTTTTATAATTATTGTTACTTTTTCGAGAAAGAGATCGTTTATTTTAAGTACGTATATTGTTGTTAGTGGAATTGAAAATAAGTACCACCAAGGTATCGGTATTTGAGTAAATGGTTCAAGTGTCCATTTGCAAAATTGAAATATTTTTAATTCACCTGTTAACCATGCGTTAACGTGCCACGATAGATCCTCAATTACTAAACAATTATACAATACTGTAAATATGTGTAGTAGTGCATATTTTCTAAGTTTCTTTATAAGTATCAATTCATCTAGAACTGGAGGTAGCACCACGACAAGTACCGTCATGAAAAGTGTAATGTGATATAGATAGAATTTCCAAAACATTAACTTACATAAGATATTATCTACACATACTGCTTCCCAATTTTTAGTGATTAAATGAAATTCAAGGATTCCGTAAAGTGTTGCAAAAATGTAGTTACAAATGTTTGAGAATATTAATTCAGTTATAAATAATTGATAGTAATCTTTGAATAATATAGTTAAGATGTTTTTTCTTGTCATCACTACCTCTTAAAAATTTTGAAAATTTCTTAAAAAAGGTTCTTAAAGCTCTCAAACTTCATTGATTATAATTCTACTTTTCTTTTTTAAATTGTTAGGTATTTCATAGATATCCACAATTAGTAAGTACTTGTTTAAATATGGGCTGTAGTAAATAGATTTAGCTATCATTAACTTTCTCTGTGCATAGTTAATTTTTTTATGGCTCATATCTATGTGGTTTCGTAAGAGTGTTTCTCTAGAAATTAACCATGCTTCATCTATGATATCTGTAATTTTTTCAGTCCTCCTAACTTCTTTCCTTGTATCTCTCCACTTAACAGTATATTTCACAGCTGTATTTTTTTCATAATCAATTTTTAATATGACTAGAAGATTTTGAGATTTTTGAAAGATATCTCTAAGACATTTAACGTACATTAACTATCTATGTCACTGTCTCTTATTTATTAATTATCTTTCTTTCAGGGATTTGAGTTAAAATAGAAATTTTTAAGTATTTTTTAAACAGGATATATCTATGTCCGAGAGAAGGAAGAAAAAGAAAGAAGAGAAGAGGGATAACGAAGAGGAAGAGGAAAGAAGGTTATTAATTTTTGGTTTAGTTTTTGCATACGGTGCTTAATATGTTTACGGATTTTAGATCCAAAATTAGAAATTTAGTTTATAATTTAGGTAGGAACGTTACTGAATTGGTTTCAGACACTTTTGATGAAGTTGAATTCGTTTTAAGAGATTATGAAAGATTGAAAGAATTTGATAATAAACTTAGGGAAATTATGTCTTTTGCAGAACCTAAAAGAAGGATGGATTTTGAAATTGAAGGATATTTCAAGCTAGTAGTTTATGATAACTTGCTCATGGTTTCGAAAATGAAGAAAGATGGTTCTTTTTACGTTAAGTTAATTTTCTTCAATTTGTAAAATCTTTCTATATTCTTTAATTTTTTTCAATTATTGAAAAAAGATTTTAACGTTAACAAGTGTTGGTTCTTTTAAGAGATATAATCCATAGATGTAGAGCCTATAGTATCCATCTGTCTTTCTAACTTTTGCCCTTACTTTCTTTACCTGTTTTTCTTTAACGAATTCGAGTTCCAGTTCTACTTTCTTGTTTCGGTATTTTTCGAAGAGTTCTCTATATTCTCTAGATATTATTGAAGGTACGTTAATTACTCTTCGTGGAACGATTTTTTCCTTTCCCTTACTTCTTACAGTCTGTCCAATTATATTAATTGTAGATGTGAAGGTAATCACTCGAGGACTCATACATTTATTTTCTATCTTTATTGCTTTATAATTTTTACCTTAAGTGATTCTGTTGATTAAGTGTGTGTTGATTTAAGAATGTTGAATTTGAATGTTAATTGTTATTCTATTTCTTCTATTATTATTACTCTAACTTTTTTACCTATTAATGGTTTTAATTTTTCCCAATATTTTTTATGTATGTATATGTGAATTTCATTTCTACCAGTAACTATGATTGTTCCAGTAGCAGTATAAACTAGTGACATACTAATAGGGAAAACACTAGAAAATTTTATAAACTTCACTAGTTAATTTTTCTTAGACTTCCGATGAGGGTAATGGCAACCCTTAAATTTGGGGTTGCCCCTGAGGGAGATTGTTCTATCTTATATGAAACTATTGAACGTTATATGAATACTTTAAGGATAGTTGTTTGGTATGTCATTCATTCAAGGGAAACTACACTATTTAAGGTTCAGAAAGTACTTTATGAAAAATTAAAGAGATATGGATTACCAAGCTACTTATCAATAACAGCTATTAAAGAAGGTATAGAGATAGCTAAATCATGGCTCAATAATCCTAAGAGAGGTAGATATCCAATATTGAGAAAGAAACACTTAACACTACATCAAAGGTATAGTTATAAAGTTGATTTGAAGAACTTTATTGCTGAAATCTTAACAATTAATGGTAGGGTAAGAGTAAAGTTACTTCATGATAGAAAATATGTTAATAAGTTTAAGGATTGGACTCCTAAGGGTGCTAAGTTATTGTTAAGAAATGGTAGATTGTTTCTACATGTAACGTTTGAGAAAGAAGTTCAAGAAAAATCACCTAGAGATTACTATGCACTTGACATTAATTATCGTGAAATAGTTCTATCTAATGGTAAGGAAGAATTAAGGTTTAAAACAATGTTTAATAGAGCTTTCCATTACTACTACTTAGCAAACAAACTTCAACAGAAATATGGTAAGGGTATGAAGTGGAGATTTAATAAGAGAATATTGAATAGAATTAGATACTTCTATAGAAAAGCTAGGGATATAATTGAATATTATACATCCTTAATTTCAACTAAAATAGTTAATGAGATTACTAGAAAGAATGCTACAATAGTTATGGAGAATTTGAGAAATCTTAAGTTCAATGTCTTAAATAATGTTAAGAAGGATTGGAGATTAAGGTTAAATCTATTGGCTTATAGAAAGCTTCAACATAAGATTGAATATAAGTTATTATGGCATGGATATAAGGTTCACTATGTAGATCCAAGAAACACATCATCAATATGTCCAAAATGTAATTCAAAACTAATCAATAACGGTTATAGAAGATTGAAGTGTATTAAATGTGGTTTTGAAGCTGATAGAGATACGATAGCATGTCTAAATATACTCAAAAAGTTCAACAGCATGTGGGGGGTGCTTGGTTCCACCCCGACTGCTCCAGACCCAGATGAAACCCCGATGGGGATGAAGGGGAAGTTGACTAGGGGTTCAACATTCAAATTCAACATCCCAAAATCAACATACCCCTAGTCAACAGAACCCCTTAAGTCACAATAATAAATTTAAAACATTTAAACATAGTGACTAAACATGAATTACTTTACAAAAGTAGATGTTAGAAGTTCAGCTTTTTTTAGTCCAGATTATGAAAGTGCTTTAAATTTTGCAAAAAGTACGCTTCTTGACTTTATAGCAAATTCTAAAATAGTTAAGGATTTGGCATATTTTTTAATAGAGGATAAAGTTGGAAAAACTTCATTTATTATTATTTTTGAGGAATCTTCCTTAATTGAAAAGTTGAAGAGAATCAATTTGTCTGATATTTTTATTAGAGTTGTTTGTATTGCAAATACTTTAGGTATCAAGTTGGAGTCTCCCGTTGCTGAACTTTGCATATTGTTGCCTCCAATTAGTAATGATGTCGTGTACATGATTTCACAACTTTCAATCTCTGATGGTTTAGTTTTAGCAATAACAGATCAAAAAGTTAGAGACTTTTTCGAAAACTTGGAAACCTTAGAAAAAACAGATAGAAAGTTTTTACAAAATACTGAGGTACTTACTTTCGACGTTTATCTAGATGACTTAATTAAGGCATTTTGTGAAGTTGTTGCTTTAAAATATTTCAATAACCTTGCTGGACAGCTGGTAACATTGTCTTTCATTAATGAGGTTTTGAAAGAAAAGAAAGTTCATGAAATGTTAAGTTTTAAAATTCTATGATGTAATTTCAAAACTAATAATACATGAGTTTTCTTTAAATTTTTTAGGTAATCCTCTAGTCTTTATGTACATTCTTGCAAAAGTTTCATTCTTTACTTTATAAAGATAAATTATTGCCTTGGTTCTATGGCTAGTTTTAGAATCCATAGTTGTTAAAATAATTTCAATTTCTTGTTTATTAAGTTTCTCAAAAACATCTCTAAATTCGTTAAATATCTTCTTAGGAATCCTCACGAAGTTAGAACTAACCCTTGCAGGAAAGTTAATCCTAACCATTAGAGAAAAAGAAAATTAAATAAAATATATTTTTTATCAAGTCTCCTCTTTCAATTAAATGTTTGAAAACCCTTTCCTAAAGTTGAAAGAGGAGGGATTAAACATTTTTACACCTGTAGCTTTCAAGAATTTAGGAAGTTTAGAGAAGTTGAAAGGTTTTTGTAAGTTCTTAAGTTTTTACAGTTTTCGAAAAGTGGAAAGGTTTTTAAAAAAATTTCAACTTTACTTGAAAATTTAGTAATTATCTTGAATTTTTTACGAGTTGTTGATTATGTGCTGGGAAAGTTGAAACTTTTTTCAATTTTGTTCGTTTTCTGAGCTAGGTTTCTTTCGTTTACGTTACTTTCTTTTACATATTTTCAACTTCCCATTTTTCCCATCTTCTCCACTCAATTTTAAATAGACACATTTTCTTTAATTCCTTTCTATTCAATGATTTTAAAAGTTCAAAAAAGTACAAAAGTAAAAATCAATTTCAAAAAAGTAGAATATTTACTAGATATATAATAATATATTAGTGTACTTACAAAATTGGTTAAAATTTAAAAACTAAGACCCGTTTTTATAATTAGGTGAAAGTATGGTATACGTTGTAATTCCAAAAAATCAAAAACATGAAATTGAAACTTTGATGAAAAGTTTCTTGGAGAAAGCTAATATAATCAATCCTGTTAAACAATATGTTGTATTACCTATGAATTTACCTTGTGTTAAAATTGTCGAGTCTCCAGAAACTCCAATATCTGATCATCAATGGATTCCAATTTATATATTGGAGGGTAGAAAGAATATTTGGATTTGTTATGAAGATGTTGAAGGGTGTCCAATTGAGGCAATTATTGACTTGATGGCTGAAAATGATGTGTTACCGATTCGTGCTTTTGTAACATATATTGAACATAATGCAGAACTTCTAGACCCATACGCTTATAATATTGTAGATATTTGGAACGTACATAATTTCGATTTAGATAATTACGTTGATATTGATGATTTAATTGAAGACACATTGAAACATTTTAATAATGCATACAGGTTCGAATTTAAACTATACATGTTAGGTATTAAGGAAAAGGTAATGAAGTTTTATCAATAATGTAAAACATGTAAAATCTCTTTCTTTCTGTTTCTTTCCTTTGTTTTTCTTGTTTATTGGGGTAAAATTTTTAAATTATTTCTTCGTTCTTTTAACCATGAGTGAGAAACTTGAATTAATAGCTCAAGTCCTAGGTAAAAACCCTGAAGAGTTGATATCAACTCTTTCAAATATAATTGAAAGTAGTGAAAAAATGAAATTGATTAAGTTAAGAGGGTACGACGCTAGGCTTGTAGTTGTTTTCAATTACTTTAGTGCTGAGAGTGTAAAAATAATTGAACATGCAGTTGCTGGAGATTTTGTTGATGTTTATGATGAAGATGATGTTTATGAAGATGTTATTTGTATTGTTCAAGAAGTAATTGATAGTGACAAATTTATGAAATTGAGTAAAGTATTGGAAGTTGATGAAGTTCCACAAAGAGCATACGGACATTTCAAAACTTCTTGTTGGTCTAGAGATACTTTAGAGTAATCTTCTTTGTTAAGTTAGGTAAAATTTTTAAATCTTCTCTTTTCTTTTTTTCACAGGTGAAAAAATGGAGAATATCTTAAGTACAATTCGAAAAGTTTTAGAGAATTTGAAAGAAGATTTAATAAATGTTAAAAGTGTTGATGATTTGTTTAGGTTAAGGATTAATGATTTGAGGTTTCAATTCTTGATAAAGTTATTAACTGACGTTAAGTGTTTAACTTCAGAACGTAAATGTTATGAAATTGAAGGATTATTAGTCTGTGTTTCTGAAAAGTTAATTTATGTCGATGATTTATTAGGTTTGAAAGTTCTTTTAAGGTGTCGTTCTTACTTTTCTGGAAATTCTTCAGTAATGAAATGTTACGAAATTAGTATTAAGAATATTTTCGGAGATTTTACATTTTGTATAGGCTAAACTTTTTGTTAATTTAGGTAAAATTTATAAATTTCTTCTCTTCTATTTTCTCAGGGGGGAGATATGAACGTAGGAGAAACTCTAAATGAAATTTCAAAAGTAATTGAAGCTTTACAAGTGTCTTTAAGATCGATTGATAAGGTTTCTGAAACTGTAAGAGGCACTAATATTGTTTTCTTAAAATGCGAAAATTGTGGTAAATTATTTACAGTTTCAAGATCAAGTTATTACAAGGACAAGTCTTGTAGGAATTGTAGATCTAGTAATGTTGTTAAGTTAAGTAAAACTGAATTTATTGAGGCTTTGAAAAATGAAAAGAGAAGGGAAGTTTTAACTGAGCTTGAATTTGCTGAATTATGTAGAGATTTATTACTCAAATGCGTTGACCGTAATATTTATATGACAGGTGTATATTTTCACGTTAATTTCCTCAGGTTCAACTTTGAGGACTATATAACTATGTTGTTACATAGAAGATTAATTGAAATTTACTTTAGGTATTTTAGGAAAGATAGGGAGTTTGAGGTTTTGAAAGTTTTTGCTTCCTTAATCAAGTACTTTAAAGTTTTACTAAACGAAATAAAAACTGTTAGAATTATTTTAGACAGTAGAGACCTATTTTGTCTAGAAAAAGGAGAAGTCTTGAAGAATATTGGTTTTGTTAAGGAACTTGACTTTGTTGCCGAAATTGAATTGAACAAACTTGACGAATTTATACAAAGATTAGAAAAGTTGTTTATGATGACTGATCAGGCTACTGAAAAGTGATGATGGATCGCTCTCTGAGTTTTTAAACTTTCTTTTTCTTCTTTTTCTAAATTAGGTAAAGTTTAAATCTCTTATAAATTGTTTATTCACAAGGGAGAAATATGATTTATGTACATAGATTAACTAAGGAAAGTTTTGATGGTAATGTTAATAGATGGAATATTGCTGAAGAACCAATTGTCAAAAATGCTATAATTATTAAGGTGCCTCCTAGATTATGTTCAATTTCATGTGTCTATTTAATTTTCGTCATTACTGAAGATAGATGTATTGAAATTCATGAATATGGTTATAGTGATACAAAGATGGGTTATAGACGTTTTGATGAAGTTTTTAAGAGATGTAAATATGATTGGGAAGCTGAAAAAACAGAATTAAAAATTGAGGAAATTAAGCAAAAAATACCTGAAGGAATTTATGACGGTAGAGAACTTTATTTAAGACTGAAAGAACTTGGAATCTACATAGGAACTCTCTACAGCTGTGACGGACTAAACGTCGAAGTTATACACGTTTAAAAAAAAGAAAGAAGGATTTAAAAAATAAAAACTTTCTTTTTTAAATCTTTATTTATTGTAGAATTTTGCTCATTAATTTTATTATATATTTGATATGTTTTGGTTCTATTATATGTATTCTATAATGTTCAAGGTTTGCGTACCAGTCTCCATCAAATATTAATGAAGTGAATTTATACATTATTTTTCTATCCTCACTGCTGTAAGCAAGGGTAACAGTTCCAAATCTTACATTTACATAATCTCCTCCGTTTGCGATTGTGATTTTTAGTCCATAGATTTTTCTTTCGTTATTTTCTTCAGTTTCTAAGAATTCAAAAAGTTCACCTTCTGTTCTTGAGAGAACATCTCTAATTTTTTCAACTATGAAATTTAATAATTCAATGAAGACTTTTCTCAATTCTTCTTGTTTCATTAAGTTAATCATGAATTGTGTAGCATGTTCAATAATTTCAGATTTTGAGATTCCTAAAACTTGAGCATATTTTTCAATTGCTTGGTTCAGTTTTTCAGGTAGAGTTATTGTGACTTTGACTTTGGATTCTGTCATATTTACGGTCACCGTATGTATGTATATTAAATATTTTATATTAGTTACTAAAAAAGTATTGAAAAATTACGAACTTAATTAATCTTGATTTATTTTTTCTTTTAGGTAAAATTTTTAAAACATTCAAAGATTTTTATTACAGGTGAGAAAGATGTATAAACCTTTCAATCAAAATAGAATTTTAAAAGAAGTTGAAAAGAATGAACCCGTTTTAGAAGTTCAAGTACAAGGTGATGACTGTAACTGGATAGTTTTGAAAGTTGGTAGGAGTTTTTATGAAATTGCAAGGTTATATGGTGATGAACTTGTTGAGGTTTTGAATGGTAAATTACCTTACTCTTACATGTATGGTGCCTATATTGAAGAATGGAAAGAAAAGATTCAATTTATAATTGAATTAATTAAAAAAGGTTTGTTAAAGAAAATTAGGTTTGTAAGTGTTGACCCCCGTACTAAATTTGTATACGAAGTTGAAATTAATAAAGTCAAGGTGAGACATTCATTTCCTGAAACGACATATATTTTAGACTATGGCGATGAACAAGTTGAAATAATTGTAGACAAAAGGGAATTGAGAGTAACAGCTAGAAGGGAAGAGAAAGTAGAAGTCTTGAGAGTTATTGATAATGATAACGAATATTTAATTACGTTTAAGTACAAAAATGGTAAATTAGTTTTTAAGAAATGTGTTGTCTCTAAAAACATAGAAGGTTTTTATCTTCCCGTTGAAGAAATTGAAGAATTCGAGAAGTTACCTGAAAGTGTGAGAGGAAAGGTTTTGGAAAAGTTAAATAGAAAGTAATAAATTTTTACTTTTTCTTTCATTTAAATTATTTTTTCTCTTTCTCTTAAAATTTTTATTTCCTTAGGTAAAATTTAAAAACTATTGTAAGTCTATTTAAATGTGGATCTCTATGAGTGACGTGTTAATTTCTCAAATTAGTGAAGGAGTTGAAACTTCGAAATTAACACATAAGGCTAAATTGTTAAGTCAATTTCTTGAGAAGTTACCTGAAGGTTTAAGAAGTGAAGTTGAAAATTATGTTAAAATCGTCCCAATTGTTAAGATTTATTGTGAAAACGTGGAGACAGGTAGAGTTGAAGATGTTACAGACGCTTATGACGAAATGAGATGGTATTATGGAAGCGAATTAGATAAATATTATAGAAATTGTAAGAATTATATTGCTGGTTATAGAGTTGAAGGTAAGTTGCCTTTTGAAGTAATGCAGAAACATAATTTCTTTGTCGACTATGTTGATAAGGAATTGATTAGACAACTATTTTTTGAGAATTTAATTGAATTACCTAGCAAAGTTTTTGTCAAGATAACGCATAGGAGTTTGGGATTGAATAGGCATATTGTTTATGAGGATGAAACCGTTACAGTTGTGGAGGAAACGTTTTACGATTATGCCTTTTCTTCATACTACATCTATACTAAAATACATATTCCACAAATTGACCTAACATTATTTAGGTTTGAAAGAGGTTATGAAAACATTCCATGGGATAGATTCAAGGAAAAAGAACCTGAATTGGCTCGAAAAATTGAAGAATTTGAGAGAAAGAGGGAAGAGGAAAGGAAGAGAAGAGAATGGTTTGAAGCTCTTGAGAAATTGAAAAAAGAGGGTAGGAAGCCTTGGTGTTACTTAATTTGGGAGTTCTTCAGTGAAGTTGATGATGAAACTAAGAAATTAATCATCAACAGTTGTAAAAGGGAAATTGAGGAAGAAATTGAAAAGTTGAGAAAAGGACTAGAAAGAGGGTATAAAGAGTTTGATGACGTGGTGACAAGTACTTTTATTCCAATTGAGAGATGTGCAAAATGTCCAATTTATCAACACGTTAAGGAATTAATAAATGAATTAAATAAAGTTATTGAAGAGGCTAGAAAATGGAATGAAAAAGTGAAAGAAGTAAGAAAGAAATTGGAAGAGGAAGCGAAAAAAGCATTGAAAAATGAATATAGACGTATTAAGGAAGAACTATCCAAACTACCAGTCACAGTTATCAAAGACAAGTTTGATGAAGACTTCAGAGAATTCGAAATCGTAGTAAAAATTGGAAATGGAAAGTGGTTAAAACGTGAAGAATTTAACAGAGTTATCACCAAGTTGAAAGAGTTGAAGTTTAAATTCAATCCAAAAGAAAAAACATGGAACGTTTATATCAAGGTAAGAATTAATATGAAAAATAGAAAATTTTATTTAAATAATGTTGAGAGAAAAGAAAGTTATTATGAAAGACCTGACTACGAATAAATTACCTACTGAGCGAACAATGAAGTTTGAAATTCCATTAGTCAAAACTAAATCTTCTCAAATTTATGTTAAATCGACAACTAGTATTATTTACAATATTTTAGCTTATTTAAAGAATAACAATGTATCAGTTATCTGTATTGATGATAGGGAAAATGAAATTAAGACAAGAATTGAGAAGGTTTGGATTGAGGCGAATAAGGTTTGGGTTAAACTTAGTACAAATGTTAAATGTGTAAAGTTAATAATTGAATTGAAGTAGTTTCAGTTGTCAGTAAATTAAAGTTTATAAACTCCCGTTTAGTTATTCTAAACGGTGAAAACGGTGATAACCCAAATCAATATTCAAAAAATAGAAAATAAAGTACATGATAAATATGGGGAGTTATGTAGGAAATATAATGACTTTATTTTACGTCCTTTAATTGATGAATATTTGAGTTATGAGGGATTCAGAAACAACTTACTTAGTGAACTATTTGAAAATGTTCTGAATGAAGTTGAAAGTTTTGGGAAATCTGTTATAAAGTTTGAGACGTACGTCGAAGACGGCGAATTGTTTAGAGAAATTGAACAATATATTAAAAACGTTGTTAAACCTGAGTTAGTAAGTGAAATGATTAAGAAATTAAACGATTTAGCATACGAAATAGATTCCTTCTACTGTGACATTACACATGAATTGTTACTAAAACTCAATTACAGAGTCAGGACAAGTCACGACGGATGGACTCTATATGTCACAAAAATTTCCAGAAATTGAAAATGAAAATTGGTGAAAGGGTCATGATGTCTCAAGATCAATTTCAAAAAATTCAAAAAACAACTGAAAACGTTGAAAAAACTTTACAAATAGAATCAGATTTTGTGTCAGTACTTGTTCTTGAGAAAAGTGAATTAAATAGAATAAATGTGCTAAGATTTGAAAAAGAGGGAGAGGGAGAATTTGAGGAAACATCAATTACAGTTGAAAGACTGATAGATATAATCTATGAATTATTGAATTCTGAAACTATACTAATTAAAAATAATATTGAAGTTAGGAAAGTTAATGATTCTATAATTGGTGATAGTTACTATGCAATCGTTCGTGAAAACAATAAATTAATCATTATTAGCTTGAGAGCTGTAGATAGTGTATAACTATGAACAATGTTGATTTTCAAAAATTATACATTATGGTTAGGAGGAATTTAAAACCGCGGGTATGTGTTTATTGTGGTTTTATGATTAAAAAAGGTGATTATTACGTTAAAGTTGGGACTAGATGTTACCACTTGAAATGTTTCATACAATATTTCAATAAATCTGAATTAAAAGAAGTTATTAAAAGAATTGTTGAAATGAAGATATCTAAGACATGTCCATCAAGTAAGGATTTCTTTCGTAATCTGTTACTTAAAGGTTTATAGTTCTTTCAAATTATTAAAAGGTAAAATTTAAATATTTTTTGAAGAATTTTCAATCATGATGGAGGCGTCCACAATGAAAGGTAGGAAACATACTTGGCAAAGAAAATTATCAAACTCAGAACTTAAATTAGTTGAAGTTGCTAAAATTGAGGCTGAGAATTACTATAATAATTACGGTATTACACCAACTGTTAGGCAACTGTTCTACATTTTAGTTTCAAAAAACAAAATTCCAAATACCCGTTCAGCGTATCAAAGATTGTCTAGCATTTTGGCACGTGCAAGGTATTTTGGTTATTTGGATTGGAAGTTGATTAGAGATGAATCTCGTTACCATACTTATCTTGAACCAACTGAAGATTATAGAACTGAACCTTATTCAGAAAATGAAATTGAAGAATGGATTAAATGGAAGTTTATTGATTCATTTGATAACATTAGTGTTAACCCTTGGATTGATCAAAAGTATCGTGTTGTTTTAGTGATTGAAAAATATGCACTTTATGACGCAATCAATCATTTTGTCAGACAAGAATTTGAATTTGGTGTTTTTGATTCAATTGCTATTCGTGGTTATGATTCTGCAACTGATGTTTATAGAGTTTCTGAGCTAGCACATAGAATTATAGCAAATAATCAAATTCCCGTATTTTTACAATTAGGCGACTTCGATCCGTCGGGGGAAGACATTAAACGCGATTTTCAGGAACGTGTAAAATTTGTCCTATTTTCAACATTTAAATGTAAAACAGAACCAATTTTTGAAATTGTAGCCGTTACTAGAGAACAAATTGAAAAGTACAGTCTACCTCACCGTCCTGAAGATGAAGCTGAAATTAAAAAGATGATGAGGGATCCACGCTTTAAAAGATGGCAATATGGATTTTATAGAGTTGAACTTGACGCTATGCTTGCCTTAGTGCCTAACGAATTTAGAAAGATAATTGGTAATGAAATTAGAAAATATTTTAGCTTTGTAGTTTATGAAGAAGTAACAAAGAATAAAATTAAGGAGATTAGAAAGAAAACTGAAGAAGCTAAAAAAGTAACAATTGAAAACTTAAAGAAAGTAGTTGAAAAATTGAAACTTTAAAGCTTGCACTAAAT
>Ga0190313_1000486_pt1 | contig 23770 bp, 17 predicted proteins | sample 4870071011_MG_FD_169989 | JGI IMG/M metagenome (GOLD analysis project Ga0190313, IMG submission 169989) | Hydrothermal vent sediment bacterial communities from Southern Trench, Guaymas Basin, Mexico - 4870-07-10-11_MG | ecosystem: Environmental > Aquatic > Marine > Hydrothermal vents > Sediment ... | reverse complement strand
TGCGGGCGATGCGATTAAACTCGTCGGAACTAACAACAAAGAAAGTCTCTTCTTCACAAATGTATTCTTCAAAAGCTATTGATGGTATCTTTAGTATCGTCATAGTGGTCTTATCAGGACTTAGTACACGTACCTCTAGAGCATCAGGTTCTGCATAGAAAGGTATTTCATCAACTATTTTTGCTAATGTTTGCGCTATATATTTAAACTTCGATGCTGATGGATAAATGGCCCTAAGCATATATCTTCACCTTGGCTAGTTACCACTCGCTTATATCTTATATATCGTTGACGAATTATATTAACCTATAGTGTAATTCTTTTACATGGGTGTAATGCTTTGGCTTCAATAGAGATAATGATTGATCTTGGTAAATACAAGTATATAGACCTACCATTAGATAAAGCCATAGAATTTGTTGATAAGGCTATTGAAATATATGGTGAGACACTTGATCTTGATGAGACAAATAGATATGTAAAGAATTTTGATGAATTCTATGGATATATGAAGAGGAAATTTAAGGATTTTATAGCACCTCCTAAATCATCTAGGGAAGTAGTTCTTGGAAAAGTCTTTATCCATAAGGTCAAACTATATGTTCAAGGTTCTAATGAGAAAAGAGTATTACTGGTAGTTGATCGAAGAGTTTCTTTAGATATTCTAAAGAAAATACTTAATGATATCGGCTATGATAATGTAAAGGTTGAAAAGAGCCTATTTTGATTTTTTTCTAGCCTTACTTTTCTTGCTTTTGCCACTCTTTTTGGTACTCTTTCTAGATTTCTTAGTTTTTTTACTTTTTTTAGATGATTTCTTTGATTTGGTCTTTTTTACAGACTTTTTCTTTTCTTCAGCTATTTTCTTTCTAATTTTTATTCTCGCAGCTCTTCTTCTTGCCATGATCTTTGCTAGTTCATCGATCGGTATCGCTCCCTCAAGAAACCTATACCAGAGCTCTGTTTTTACAATAAATTCATTGAAATCTATAAGGGAGATCTCTTTGGCTTTTTTCTCAGCTTCAATATACTCTTCTGGGATAATTACTTCTTCATATTCCTCAGCCAACTATTAACCACCATTTAGTACTCATTCCCTATAGACGGGGTAGAACATGAGTCTCAGAACTTATATTTATTACTATACTTTAATATTTAAGAATTGCCTATACTTTTTAAGTTTATTTTTAATAATATGGATGTATCAACTAAGTATGTTTTATTTTCAATATTAGCTATTGCATGATGTTTTGGTAAACTAGATATAGCTATTTTCAAAGCGTTAATCTTTTGACCATGGAGGTAGCCAGCTATGCTCTTTGATATATAGTCTAGATTTCTATATTCTCCTATATTAAATACAACTTTTATTGATGTATTGAGTATTACTGATTCATTTAGATCCAATGGTTGCTGACTAATAATGATCATTCCGATTCCATATTTTCTACTCTCCATTAAAAGTCTTGATATCAAAGCCTTGCTCCTGCTCCTCCTAAATAATAAATGAGCTTCATCAATAACTATAGTAGCTCCTCTTTTCCTAAACGAGTACATTGCATTAATGAGTTTATACATTAATGTATCAACGTATAATGCCCGTGCATGATCCGATGGTAGTGCTGCAAGTAATACTACTGTTGGCTTGGTAAACAATGTATGTAAACTGATCTTGGTTTCCATAAAGACGTTTGACAATAACATTCTAAGATAAGCTCTTAGTCTTTCAAGAGTTAATCTATATTGATCACTTATTTCTCCCTCAAGTATTTCATTTAGAACTTTGTATACATCATAGAATGTGGGAGCAGGCTTATTCCATGTAGAACTATTATCGTCGAATATACCATGTGCCTCATAGGTTTTAAGTATTACTTCCTCAAGGGCATTTCTTTGTATATAGCCAAGTCCGTATATTGATTGTATTATATCTGCTAGTTCAATAGCTCTTTCTCTAGGAGATCTGCCTTCTAAGTCTAGGGGGTTGATTGAAGCTTTATCGGCTTCCAACAAGTTTACGTCTTCATCCAAATACTCTAGTAGATCTATATATTCATTGTGATGGTCTATTATAAGGAAAGGTATTTCATACTTCTTATAGATCTGTATAGCCAGGTTTTTAGCCAATGAGGACTTACCCGTACCGCTTGCCCCAAATATAGATATGTGTCTATTCTTTAATCTCTCTAGATCTATTACTATGGGTTTTTCCATTTTTCTCCAATACCATGTTTTCTTTCCCTTTCTAAAACTTTCAAGTATAGGCTCCTGATCTATTTTGTTGTATGGATTATAGATTCTATCATAAACTAATATTGCCTTTGCCATTCCTAATAATACGCCTTTCTTTTTAGCAATAATCCTTTCACTAACTATCAATGCTGATAGAAATAGAAGGGGATATATAGATAAAGAGATCCATGGTAAGGCTATAGCTATTCCCGTTAATACGGAAACTAAAGATTCTCTAGACAGCACAGTTATAAGTATGGATATTATGAGGGATAACAAAATCCCATAAAGGAATCTATCGAAAGCCTGAGACACTTCTGTCTTAGGATATAAAGCGAAATATAGATCTTTATATACTCCTATAGAATAAAGAAAGTATATACTTATACCAGATATTGAAAATAACAAGGCCAAGCTGGACAATAGATCAGTAGACAAAATCTTGTCTAGCTTAGTCTTAATTTTCTTAAATGACAATTTAACTAGTTCTAGGTATATCCCATCATTAAACTCTCTTCTACTTAAAAATTGGTATCCTAGGAATATCGCAAATCCTAGAGTTAATGGAGGAGTTATTGAGAGAAGTAATAGAATACTACCATATCCATAGAAGTCCCCTATAATCTGTTTTAGAGAATATAGTTCTAATAATATAAATGACGCTGTTAAAACAATGGATCTTGTTGTACCAGCTACTATAAGGGTCATTAATAGTGGAAGAATGAAAACTATTAAGAAATATAGTAATACATATGTAAATTGGCTTGAAAGAGTTCCAGCATCTATTCCACCAGTCCATAAAGTGGTTAAGAAATCTTGTAATAACCTAGGAGACATACTGATTGTATAGACTAGGATTGTATTTAAGGCTAGCAACATAATTAATATCTCTAATTTAATATATTGGCTACTGTTCATTTCTAAGCTCCAACAGATTCTCTCTACAAGTATATGTTTCTATTATAAAGGGCTATATTCATTATTCTGAGAGTGTAGCATAGTAGAGTGGATAGCATGGATATAAAGCCCATCATAGATGTTAGGGAGGTATTTAGAGACAAATGTATAGCTGATTGCTTAGCCAGCATAGGTTATAAAAAGATCTCTACTTTACAGTATAGAGTCTTTAAGAAAGTATTAATGGGATATACAGTCATAGTCATAGCACCTACAGGAATTGGTAAGACTGAAGCTGCAGTATTTCCAATACTCTATAATATTAGTAGAAAGAAGATTAAGCCCGTTGGAGCCATCTATGTCACTCCATTAAGAGCTCTTAATAGAGACATGGAATATAGATTAAGGAAAATAGCCCAGTGTTTCAATTTAACTGTAGCACTAAGACATGGTGATACGCCTCAGTCTTTAAGAAGAAGAATTAGAGAGAATCCTCCACACTTACTCATTACAACACCGGAAACGTTTCAATATATTCTTGTCGATAGTAGATTTAGAGACTATTTAGTAAATATAAAATATATAGTTATAGATGAATATAGGGAAATGATTACAAGTAAAAGAGGTATTGAATTATTATCTGCTATAAATATTCTTGAGAAGATAATTGGTAGAAGAATTATAAAAATCGGGTTAACAGCTACTTTAAGAAGAGTATATGAAGCATTATCTCTAATGGATAACTTATTATACTCTGACATTGTCGAGGCAAGTGTAGGTAAAGGAATGGAACTCTCTATAGAGACTCCCGGTGGAAAATATATTGCTCTTGAATATGAGGTTGATCCTGGCTTTTATAGTCGTTTGTCTAGAGTTAAGGAATTAACTAATAGGTATAAATATGTCTTAGTCTTTGTTAATACAAGAGATCTTGCAGAAAGGATTGGTTGGGGTTTATCTAGTTTATTTGGCTTTAGAGACAAGGTAATGGTCCATCATGGAAGTTTATCTAGGCAACATAGGCTTAGAGTTGAGAGGCTATTTAGAGATAGGAGAATTAATGCTCTGGTTGCAACATCTAGTCTTGAACTAGGTATTGATATAGGTCATGTAGAATATGTCGTGCAATACATGTCGCCAAGACAAGCTGTAAGGCTCATTCAGAGAATTGGAAGGAGCATCCATAGAATTGAAGGAGTGCCCAGAGGGTCAGTAATTACCTTGGGGAATTTCTTTGATGTACTTGAGTCAATAGTTATTGGTAGAAGAGCTCTCTCCGGTCAACTCGAGGATGAAGATATTCCTCAGAAACCACTTGATGTACTAGCTCATCAAATAGTTTTAAGGGTCTTGGTAGAACCTAGTATTAAATATGATGATTTATTTTTAGAATTTCATACTTCTAGAGTATTTAATGAACTAAGTGAAGAAGAGTTTAAGCAAGTAGTTGATTATCTCGTGTTATCCCGTATTATTAGGATTAGAGATAACAGGCTTTATCCTAGTTATAGAGCAAAGATTTACTTCTATCGTACAACAATGATTCCTGATACAAGGAGTATAGCTGTTATCGATGTAAGTACTGGTAAGAAGATTGGCGTATTAAATGAGGAGTTCATAATATTAAATCTCGAAGAAAATTCGGTACTTGTACTGGGCGGTGGTTCATGGAAAGTCATAGGCTTCGATCAGGATGAAGGCAAGCTCTATGTAGAGCCAGTCGAGGAAATAACTCAGATCATTATACCAAGATGGGAGGGTGAAAGCATTCCTGTCGAGTATAAAGTTGCTCGAGAAATGGGTGCTTTTGTTAGACTAGCCATTAAGAGAGATATGAATTATGCAATGAATAGGCTTGGTTATCACAACTTAAAGATCTCTAAGGAATCCGAGAAGATCATAGATAATTTGCTTAATTCTGCGGTATCCAATGATATAGTTCTGCCTAGCGATCGCAATATGGTTATCGAAATTAATTCTGAGAATAAATACATCATACTATATGGGTTCTTTGGCTCAAAGGTGTCTAACACACTTAAGGAGATAATTCTTGCTTTAACTAGAAAACACATATATGCACAAGTATCAGCTTATGCTGCACCATATTATATTATTGTATCATTTGAGAATTATAGACCCAAGATCGATGATGCATATGAAATTATTTATAGATTAAAAGCTCTTGGTAATGACCCTAAACTATTCGAGAAATATGTTTCAAAGATTATAAGGGAAAGCAAAACTTTCTTATGGAGAATATTTTTCGTTGGACAAAGATTTGGAGCTATAGATATTAGGAAGAAGGCAAAGCTTTCTAAGAATATTCTCAAGGCCTTAGCTGATACAGTTATTGGTGTCGAGGCCTATAGAGAAACCTTACTTAGAGACTATGATCTTGTAAATACATTTCATTTATTAAGAGGGCTATATAGGGGAGCATTAAAGGTACATGTGTTTATAGATCGAGAGTATGTTTATCCACTATTTAAAGAAGCTATAAATAGAATACCAAGTTCTATGGAGTTACATGTAATTGATCTTGAGACGTATAAACAGCGCTTATTGAAGAAAAGGGTCTCCTTAATATGTATGATCTGTAGCTATAAGTGGAGCTTAAGAGTAGAGGACGTGATTAAGGGATCCTATATTGAATGTCCTAAATGCAGTTCCAGATATGTAGCTGTTGTAAAAGGTGATGGAGTTAAGGAGCAGGAAGTAGTGAAAAAAGTTCTAAGAAAGAAAAGGCTTAGGCACGACGAAAAACAGATTTATAGGGATCTCCAGAAGCGAGGCTTACTTGTAATGGACTTTGGTTCCAAGGCTGCGCTTATACTTGCATCTCGAGGTGTTGGTTTTACCGAAGCTGTTAGGATAATAAACAAGTATAGGGGGGATGAAAAGGAATTAATTAAGTTACTTTATGAGGCCGAGAAGAAATTTATACGTATTAAGAAGTATTTAGATAGACCTAGGGTATAAGACCTAGTGCTCTAAACGATTCAATTACCTCCTCTCTCCTATATTTAGTTGATCTTTTCCATGCCTTGACATTACCAGTAATTAATGGTACAAGGATTTTTTCAACAAGTACATCTGCTAAGGGGCAAACCTCTAGACATAATCTACAACCACTACAAGGCACCTTCGGCAATGGACCTTTGCTAGTCAATTTAATTGCATTCATTGGACACCATATAACGCAGCTGCTGCATCTTGCACATCCATGTATTCTATATATTATCTTTAATACATCGATAAGATCCTCTATGCCCTTCTCTTTATATATTCTATACTTAACTGTGTTTTTGTCAATAATGATCTCTGCTTTGTTGCTACGTATTAACCAGCTGAGCGTATCTTTATTTCTGGATATAGTTAAGTGTTTAAGCATTTTTATATTAGCTGAAAATTGTTGCTGAGCAGTATCTGGCACAAGATCTTTATTGAACAGTATGTATTTCCAGTTATTAGCTTCCCTGTGCTCTATTGGTGTTAAATTAATTTTACCATGGAGTAATCTAAGTCTATATTCATTAACCCAATCAATGTTGTAACCAGATATTTTTATGGCAAGTCTTTGCTTCGCAATCGCTGGAGTTAGCCAGCGCCATAAACCATACTTTATCCATTCCAGTGGCTGATTTAGTCTCTTCCTCCATCGCTCGAGTACATCAATCCATTTATGCCATAGGTCAGGATATGTCCTTTCAACCTCTTTGAACTCTGCCAAAGTACTAGATGGACATACATAGCATCCGAGTCTCTCGAAACCTAGATCGTATAATCTATTATAAGGTAACTTATGTTTGAATATGTATAGCCATATATGCAGCTGGCTCCATTCTTGTATAGGTGTTATACTTAACAGGTGAGGTATCCATCTATTTCTCCAAACCCTTGGACTTTTAGCTCGATCAATGGACTCATAAGCTCTTTGGCCAACAATATTTAGTGCTCCATTAGGCCACTTATGCCTTGCAATACGTGCTAATGGAACAAGCTTAACGATCTTACAGCACCATCTATAATCCTTACCTGGAGGACCAAAGATCTCTACTGTATCCCAGAATGCATTTCCTGCACTAGCAACTACTTTTTCTAGACCATATTTTTCAGCAACAAAATCTACATTAGCTATTGTATCTGGAAGCTCTAAACCAGTATCATTAAATAATAGTTTAGCGTCTTCCAGTACCTCTAAAGTTAGATGAAGTGCTGTAAGACTATCCTTTCCCCCAGAATATGATACAACAACTTCTTTCCTAACTTTTTCAGACATAGAGTATAGAAAAGCTTTTGCTCTTGATTCGAAATAGTATAGGCCGTATTTATTACGTTTTAAGACATCATGTATATTGGAATTGCGTTCACTCGTCTCCTTAGGTCTATGAATATATTTGAAAACCTTGGTAACGACAACTGTTCCATCAATGTTTTCAGCTAATCCTCTAATCTTACCTTTGCAATCCACTACTATGACTTGTCTACTGCTTGAAGAATAGTTTTCTCTAATAATTTTCTTTTCACGTATAAAACCATCATATGTTACGTAGTCTACTAAGTTTTCTCTATACGCAATTAATGCACCAGTAGAACTAAGTCTAAATCTCCATCTCTCTCTAAATGGATCATAAAATAACTGGCCAACGACATTACCTGAACTTATAATTTCCCACATCTGATCCCAGTGAGGAACCTTATTTAGCAGAATAAACTTGTCATGAATAAATCTACTATATATGGCATCATCATTAAATTCATATCTAATAGCCTTAAGGAGCTTTTCATAATCCTTTATAAAACCAGGTCTAGCGTCTCCCGGATCAGTTATCCTTAATCTAAATACACTATCTTCACTGTCAGGCTCGGGCTTAATCAGCGGAACATTATATATAGGGTCCCAGTAAATCGTTGCTCTAACAGGCCACGACACTGTAAATCACCTTTATTTCTCTAACAATAGATTAATACATATAGTCCCTTATATCCTAGTAGATCGTATATTATTTAGACTTTTGTCTAAACCATTAATTAAGAACTATTTATAGATCCTTGAAGATGATGTAGACAATTCGGGAGAACCTTTAAATACCTTCCCATATACTCACGATAAACACGAGCTACGTAAATTGTGATGTATAGGTGTCACATATGAATAGGATTATATACTCTATACTACTTGCTATACTACTTACACTAAACTTAACAGCTGTCTTAATGGCAGCACCAGCATATGCACCACTGCAGGCACCAGGAGTAACAGCCGATATAGAGGTACTATCACCACTAAATGTTACTGATCCACTACTACTTGGCAAGAACATATCAATATACTTAAATGACTGTTGTTTACTAGCAGTAATCGATATACAGTCTCTAGAGGATCAGGGAGTTGATGTAGGTCTAGTTGATGTTCTATTTACACCAGATGCTAACTGGTGGGGTACAGAAATATTAAAGTACATTGATATAAACTCAACAACTGATGGATGGATTCAGAATCCTGCTACTGGTAACTGGTATAGTATAATAAGAAGTGACAGTAACCCTAATACAGTACTATTAGCCATTAACTTGTCCACAATAGACCTTGAACATGCTAATGTACATCGTGAAAGTTTTGGCGATATTGAGGTTATGAACTTATATAGGAAGCCTTTATGGTTAAGAATTAGAGACTATAACCCGCCATCACCACCTGATAGTGCTTTAAGTGTCAATAGATTTGCTGTAATTAAGAAACCAGATATTGACTGGAATGATTATGTAACGGTATCATATAGTTATGGAGGAGAACCACGCGACAAGGCTAAGATCGGTACAACGGTAACGATAACTATAAGCCTACCTGATGAGATAAAGTATCTATTAAACATTACTGGTGCTGAGCCAGAGCTTACATTTGATGATTTTGAAGTAATAAATGTGACTATGTATAATCTTGATAACTTTGGTGATTCAGAGATCATATTAAGTATTATTGATGGCTCAACAGTTGATAGTTCAAGTAAGTATCTTGGTGCAGAGAGTGTATCATATGATGCATCACATACTGTTATAACGATAACTGGTACATTGCAGGAGTTTGCACCACTAGCTGTCCATGAAGATGCCTCATTTGAGCCTAAGGCATTCTATGGGTTCCATGTATATCTAAAGCTAAACAAGACTAGTGATGTGGGATATAGGCTAAACCTAACAGAGATAGGTACACCAAATTGTCCAAACGTACTTGACAATGACACAATAATGTTTGTAGCAGAATTCGAAGGAGATGTTACTGAGGAATATGTTGAGGTATGGGCATCAATAGAAATAGATGAAACATATCCTAATGTAGCCTATGACCCATCAGATCTAAACCCAGGTGATGTAGTCAAGTTCAGGCTACACAACGTACCAGTACCATACAACGATACTTCACTGCTATATGCTATCCTATTCGATACGGACTATACAGACATCTATGTAGCTGGATCTGATGCAGATTATCTATCAGGTGATTCAACACCCGATGATGGTATACTAGTCTATAATGTAACATTACCCGAGGGCGAATGGGGTGGTAGAGTAGCCTATGTCACGTTCATCTATAGAAGCATTGGTTATGAGATAAGGATAAGTGAGACACCAGAATGCGACCCATTATCATTAACTGTGTATCCATATGCTGATCTATTTGTACTAAGGAATCTAACAGAGGATATAGTGTCAATGGACGGCGTAATCTATAGAAAGTTTGTACACTACAGCGAGACAGACTTCACAACAGCACCAGGAGACTACATACTAGTCAAGGGATATGGTTTCATAACTAAGGATGGTGTAGACGTATACCTAAACGAAACTATAAAGCTTGTCAAGTTAGTCGAGATCAATAGATCGGTGGATCCAGGGCTAGCTCCTGGAGAAGTAATACTAGTACTAAAGATTAATGATTCATCAACTGGAAGCGTAATACCACCGACACCAGATAATGAAGTAACAGTAACTGGTATACTCTACAGCAGCACAAACACCTACACACTAGATACACCACTAGAGATTGGATATAGAGAGGATCTACTTAAGTTCCTAGTGAACCCAGGTCTAGTATATGATGCAATTGAACAGACAGTCTATGTAAAGCAGACAAGACTAAGCTTCTTCGATGTGTACTACGATCTAGTCGAGGCTCTAGGAGAGCCTGGAAACGACACATTTGTTGAGGATGTTTGGGAGGAGCCATTTGTACTAGAAGTAATTGGTATGGAGTCAACAGACTTTACAGTAGTATTTGTTAACACCTATCCACATGGATACACCTATGACTGGGTGACAATAGCTCTAGACCATGGCTATGCTATCAAGAACTTTGTTGGTGAAGAGATACCATTCATAGCTTATGGTCTATACACAATCGTTATCGAGAATGATACAGATACATTCGTGCCAGAGGCCATTAACGGCAGTGACGTGTTCATGGTGCATACGAACCTAGACATTGATGTAAGTAGTGATGATACGGAAGGACTAAGATGTGATGATGTAACATTTAGCATAGTAGGTGGATTACCAGACGATACATTAACATTCAAGGGCTTAGCAACGATCTATATAGAGACAGACATGTTCCCTGGGCCAAGTGCATGGAGGACCGAGCCTATAAGTATTGATATATCAACTAATGATTATGGAATTGGTAGTGTAACTGTCTCTGGTATGATATTCTATGACACAACTGAGTTAACAAGTGATGTACATAATTACATGGATGGACACTCATTCAGCGGCAGCGGCTCAATATCATTCACAATAATCTATGACGCGGTATTCAACTACTACACTAATGATTCATTGACGATCTGGTATAGCCACTGGGGCACCAATACCGAGAGGGAATTCATCCTTGAACTAGCAGGTACTGTAAACTATTATGAGGTAGTAGATGAGATTGACTGGTCAGCTTCAGTTAAAATACCTAGGACAAGGATTGTAGTAACAGTGCCAGAGACAATAATGCCAGGTGACAATATTACCATACAGATTGTTGTCCACAAGTCTGATGTACCGCATGACCAGATAATACCTGAGGAAATGTGGGATCTACTATATCCATACTGGATTAGTGTAAGACTAGTAGACTTATCAGCATCAACAGGTGGTAGCTGGATCGCACTATACGGTGGATGGTTAAGATTTGACTCTGGTACAACAGAAATAGCATTACCTAATGGCAAAGTTGCAAAGCTTGTACGCGTATTAGAGGATGTTGATGGCGACGGCATTGATGAGGTCGTATTCCTTGTTGTCATACCTGCACCCATAACAACATACGATATGACACTAAGAGTTGATGTGAACATCACACTAGCATATGAGAACACAGGTACTCCAACATTCCTTGACTTAGTAGATGACGAATGTACATTTGAAGCCAACTACACTGGCGCTAGAATGTGGGCAACAGAATACACTTACGTCCTATATGGTGGCGATGACCAGCTTACAACAGTACTTGGACTATTAGAAGCTAAACTTGACTATATCAATGGCACAACCGTCTATATCAAGGGTAAGGTCGATGACATATGGACATACATAACAATCGATCTAATGGACTTCTTAGAGGCTATGAACAACTCCATAATTACAAGGATTGATGATAGTACTGCTACAATACTCACTAAGATTGGAGAGATAAACGCTAGCCTAAGCGATCTAATAATGAGACTTGCCAGCGAGATAGAGATCAAGATTGATGACTCAACAGCTACAATCATCGCTAAGCTTGAGGATGTTAATGAGACACTATATCTCAAGATTGACGATTGTTGTGCCAACCTAGAGTCGCTACTCAATGCAATCTACTATGACCTCTCCACAAAGCTAGACTCCATAAACACAACAATAACATACTATGGAGATACATTAGAGATGAAGATCGACACTATGAATGATAGCTTAACGATGCTCATAATAGACACTAGGGATGAGATCATCAATGCAATAACCAACTTAATATATACAAAGCTTGAGAGTATGGAGAGCAACATCATTGGTAACGTAACATATTACGGTGATATGCTATACGTAAGGCTTGAGGCCATTAATGAGACACTATATCTCAAGATTGAGGACGAGGCTGATAGAGTAGTATCAGAGATTGAGACCTATGTAATGTCGAAGCTTGAGGATGTATTAGAGAGACTAGATGAGATTGAATCAAACATTGTAGCTAATATAACATACTGGGGAGACACACTATACATGAAGCTTGATATGGTTAACGAGACATTATACTTCAAGATTGAAGAGTGCTGTGACGAGTTATCAGCTCTAATATATGATCTAGAAACTACAATACTAAGTAGACTAGACGAGTTAGAAGCTAACGTAATATACACAGTACTTGCTGTCAATAGTTCAATAGTCGGGCATATTGATGTAGTAGCTGATGATCTAAGATACGATATACTACTAAGGATTGATGAAGCTGAATCAACACTAAGTGACCTAATAACTGTTGAGGCTGACGAGATTAAGTACTACATTAACGACACAGCTACAACAATAATAGCTACGATAGGTGAATCAACTGTTACAATAACCAATGCTATAAATGATGCCAAGGCAGATCTAGAGGTTTACATTGATGGAAAGACATCCACTATCAGAACCGATATAGCTACTGTAAAGACTGATACCGAGAACATTATTGGCTTAATAGATACTTTACAGACAAGTATTGGTAATCTAGACGCTAAGCTCGTAGCTGTCAATGATACATTATACACATTAGTACTTAGTATAGGAGACGATGTAAAGGCTACAATAACTGGTAAGGCAGAGGACATGTTAGGATTCCTTAATGAGTTCAAGACGGCTACTGACACAAGCTTTAGCGATGTACTATCAGCTATTGATGAATTAAGCACTGATGTTGAGACTGCTAAGACAGAAATACTAGCTAACTTATCAAGTGTATACAGTGATCTATCAAGCAAGCTCGATGATGTAAGCTCAGCAATATCAAGTGCTAGGACAAGCGTTGAAGACAAGATTACAAGTGCTAAGGACGAGTTAAGCACCAAAGCCGATACATTAGCTGGAGACTTAAAGAAGACTGTTGAAGAGAAAACTGATGCTGTAAACAGCAATGTAACAACGTTCAGCCTAACACTATTGATACTCATAGTAGTCCTAATTGGATTAGTAGGCTACAGCGTAATAGCTGCCAGAAGAGTCAGGTAAATACTATAAAATATTTAAATAATCAAAATATTTTTTATAAATAATACATTTCTAATATTCTAACCTGCTTTCGTTCAAGGCATTCTGGATTCTAATGAGTTCCATATAGAACTATTTTTAAGGATTTAAGAAGGTCTAGGGAGGTAGTTGAAACCGCTAACACAATATCTATCAATAGCTATTATATTGTCAATAATGATATCTGTATCTGCATTAATGACTACATATATAAATAATGTATATGAGTCTGCATTAAATGTTAAAGGAGATCTTTTAGATAATGCGATCGTATTAAATAAATTAAAATTGGATAAGAATAAGATTGTTATAGTAGAATTTAATAGAGAAGCGATGATTTATGACATTATTGTAATTTATCCCTTAACTAATTATAGTTATTCCATACTTAGATACATTAATAACGGAACAAGGCAAGTAACTTATAATAATATAACGATATTTTATCAAAATATAACCCATCTTCATGATAGACTTATCGGTATAAGGAATTCATTAATAATCTTGATAGTACCAAGAGAGCTATGTATAAAAATATATTCTATGGAGGGCATTCATTATGCTTAGATCTATATCAGCTTATCCTTTAGCAATCATGCTAACGATATCATTGATTGCAATAACAGTGTTGACACTGAACTCTATGGCAAAAATATCAACACTAATAAGTAGTAGTAATAAGCAAGAGGATACGGCATCGATAACCTATATTATATATAATGGCTCGTTATATATAATGCCTATTAAGAGATATAATGGTAGTATAAGAATAATTGCAATAGATGAGCAAGGACATATTAATGTGCTTGAACTAAATAGATCTTTATTAAAAAATAAGATAGTATATGGCCCTGTACCATTACATTATAAATATTTAGTTATTCAAAATAAAGATCATGAAATATTGGATATATTAAGAGAATTAGATATTAAGAGTATCAATATAACGTTTCCTCATCCACTACCTCCGTCACTATATATTGATCCAGTTCTCTCTATAGTAGACTACATAGACCAACATAGTGGGATAAATAGTTATTATGAGGTAATTCCCAAAATTAATGATGATATCGAAAGTATACTTTATACCAATTTAACTTATAAAATAGATAATGAATTATATAAACCTATAACTATTAATCAGAGTATACAATTAAGGACAAATAGTAGTAGATATAATATTTTAAATAATACATTTTTAATCAATATAACAGATATATTAGTACGAGGCACTCAATACTATGGAGGATACTTTGCTAGAATCGAAATTAATTCTACAAAACCTATAGAGTTTGTAGAGGGATTAAGTGAAAACTATACTTATCATAACTATGTTTATCCCGGCAATATAGAGACTATTGAAGTAATTGAATCCTATATTCTATTAAATAAAAGTATTGATTCACGTTATATAACTGACATTTTAGTAAATGCTACACATGAGATATTAAATGCATCAATTAAAGGATTATGGACTGGAAGAGTTATATCTGCATTTTATGAAATAACATATAATCTAACTCTAATCAATGGATCATCAACTACTTCGTATATTGTCCGAACAAATACTACAAGTATTAACATAAACAATTACACTATGGTTATTAGTAAATACTTTAATGATATTAAGGGTTCTTCGTTGAACAGTTCTATTACAGTAATATTGACAATAATATATAATATCATACCCGTAAAGGTAGGCAATGAACCTTTGCTACTTGATCTTTATTCTCATATATATGGCAATATTCAAAATAGATCAATACAAATTATAAGACATAATACACTGTATTTAATCGTAGACAATATAAAGAATTTTATAGTAGATGAATCTAGTATATTGATCTATTCATCTATGTACTCATTAAAGAATAATATTTCGTACAAGATATTAACAAACAACTCTATCCTTAATCGTGGTAGTAATTTCTATATTTTACTTAACTTTTATGGCAAAGCAAATATCTCTATTACCGAATATGCCTTGCCTGATACAGTAATTAATGATAGCGGAGTTATATTAACTAATATTATTAGTAATGCATCCATATCAGGCAATATGACTGGCATTTTATGGTTTAATACCAATGAAAAACCACTACATATAAGATATAAAGTCCCGTCGATAATTAAAGTTGGTACTCTACGATTATATATAAATACATATACTATCTTACTTAGAGATTACTATGAAAATAAAACGTACTTGTACAATAACTCATTTTATTCAGTAAATGGATCCAAAATTAGAATTATACAAAATGTAATCATACTACGTAATATAACCTATGTAATACCCTATCTCTACTTTCCATGTCCTATAAATCTTACCATATCTATTGGGTATATGGATGGTCAAGTGGAGGTGATAAATACAAATTATGGTACTTCTTTCTATAGATTGAGGAATATGCTTATCAGCAATTTAATAGTTAAATTGAATCATTATGGATCCAGGATATATGGCTCTCTAAATACCCAATTTCTAATTATTAATTTTAGAAACAATACTGATTACGCCTTTATCGAGAAAGATATACTTAGACATATTCATATTTTTGAGAACACTATTGCTGTTTACAAGACAAGGATTTATGGTTATGAAGTGTCTCTAGTACTTTCGCCTAACCCTCCCCTTATTAAATATCCCTAACCTATACTGGGGTAATCGGTATGACTGATATAGTAGGATTCATACAAGATCTCATCATAAATATAACGCTAGTGGCTTGGATAATGTTCTTACTAACATGGGTTGTTGGATGGGCTTTAAAAGGAGCACCAATACCCTTTCTAAGGATTAAGAGAACAGGTCAAAAGTTTATAGAAGATGCAGTGTGGGCGGCATTCTGGCTAGCAATGGGTACAACAGTATTCGCTTTGATAGCTTATATTGCTGCACAGTTTCAGCAACCATTCCCAGAACCACCAACGATCTAGTGTTTTCCGGGGGGTCTAGTGTGTTATGGAGTATGAACTACTTGTTATGGCATTTTACTTGTCAGCTCTCTCTTATTATATAGGTACACTACTCTATATGATACCTATACCTTTCTATGGTGTAAAGAAATGGGCTCCAACACTTATGGTTGATGGCATATTCTCAGCTATACTGGTCTTTGCATATACTATCTTATTATGGCTCATAGAATATTTTGGAGGATTATTAGGTAGTGACTGGACTTCATTCTATACATGGCTTGGAGTGAAAACAGGTATTGTTGCTACATTAATGACCGTATTAAGAGTAATTGCTGCAAGTGCATCTTTTACTGGAGCAAAAGTCATTGTTAGTAGCGTTATATCGCCTCTAATATCATCATTAACATATGTTACAATGACATTACTAACAATAGCTATAATAGCGGTAATTATAACAAGTTATGGAGCCAGACTACTTGCGCTGGGAATACTATTACATGCAGTGCCATTTAGACTAACTAGAGCTAGTGGAGCCATGATCATTTCAATAGTAATGGTTTTCTCTATAGGCTTACCAATAATGCCTTTATATGTAGAGCTTTTATCTCAACCTATAGGAGTACCCGACTTAATAGTAGTTGACTATGGCATAGCATATGTAAAGATATATATTAATGACAGTATTGGAAACCCTATATCATTCCCTGTATTTAAAGCCTTTACACAGGATAATATGACTTTAGCTCTCTATCTCGGCGGAGAAGCTGGTATAATAGATGCAACAAGCGAAGATAGCGGATTACCTAGTTCTAGAAGTTATAATGTAGATATAGATATTGCTGGAATACACTTACTTAAAACAATTGATCCCATTAAGGAATACGTAGATGGAAACAATACATTTTATAAGCTATATATATCGATTAATAATACCTTACAACTTGAACCATTACGTTTGGTCTATTTAGAAGGGATAAGTGTACAAAGTTATTCATGGGGCTCCGGATACTATGAACTCATAGTTTATAGTTATGACGATAATTACTTCTATGTAATAGCATGTCAGCAAGATACTGTAACAGTATACATTGATGGCGAGATAGAAAATCCGTTGGAAACAATAAGTTATACATGGTATAACATTGATATGCTTAGCCTTAAGTATCAACTATCTCCAGGGCAACATACTGTCACTATTGAAATCTCAAGTAATGAAATCCCTATTCCTGAAGTCGATGAAGTCTATTACTTAAGAGATACAGCTAATATATCATTGCTTAGTCCCTTAACAATAATTAATCCAATAGTATATTTGATATTCAATTTATTCATAGCTCCATTATCTTATATCGCAGTTCTAGTGTCATCGTCATATGCTTTAGCTAAGTTACTTGGTGGTACCACACCGGGCCTATTTCGTGCATTAACTATAGGGGGGAGACTTTAATGAATATTGAATGGATTATATTATTAATGACGATATTTATCATTGCGATTTCTTTAACGACTATGGAGCCTTCAAGATCTTTAATGATCAATATACTATTTGTATCGATAATATTATTTTTAAAACTGTTAATAAAGAAGGTGAATAAAGAACATGAAATTTAGGGAGATCTTGGAGGCATTACTTGGTTATAAGGTTTCTTTCGAGATCAGGGGTGGAGTATTATTTATTAAGAAAGGTAAGAAGGTTCATGGAATAAAATATCTGGTATCTAATGAAGTTGACTATGGATTTAGAGATCTTGATCCTAATAGGCTTTATAGAATTGTTGAAACATATGCTAGTCTTTATTCAAGGATGCCTGTTGGAACAGAGATAAAAATTGTAAAGCTCAGTATAGACAGGAGAAAATTATTGAAACGCATTGAAAATGAGATGCTAAATATTAGAGCGGTTATTGATACAGTAAAAGAGCCTCATACTATTAAGAAACAAGAACTTAGGCTTAGGCTTCTTGAAAGACTTTATGAGAAGATAATCGCTTCAAAAGATATTGAAAGAATAATTCTTATAATAAAGATTAGAAGCGAAGGAACAAGTATTGATTCTGTAAAAGAATCATTAGATACACTTTCTGAAATGATTACTAGCTTCTTTAAACTAGGTCTCGGGGTAATTCTTAGAAGTGCAAGTGATAGTGAAGTGAGAGAAATCATTAGATATGAACTAGGAATAGTAGAGAAACCTAGAGGAAAACCAATAATTATTGAGACTCAAAAACTAGCATCATTACAGCCCATACCATTTAACAAGAAACCCAGCATAGAGGAAATGGAAGGAATTTATATAGGTAATGACCTAGAAAGCGGATGGCCCATTATTATTGATAAAAATGCACTAAGTAAACATATAGCTGTAATTGGACCTACAGGTAAGGGTAAAACAGTAACCTTAGCCACTATAATTGAATCAATGATCGCTTTAGGAGGTCCAAATATCATAGCCATTGATTTCAAGGGAGACTTAGTACCATTGGTTAATAAGAATCTTATAAGTATTCTTGAACCAGATAGCTTACCTTTAAATATACTTATTAAGCCTGATTATATACCTCGTGTTGACTGGGCCCTCATAGTAAATGATCTATTAATTAATATAATGAAGATCGATCCAAAGCGTTCATCTGCCATATTAGGTGCCATTGTTGAGGGCAAGATAGATAGTTTAAATGCTGAGAAAATATTATTAAATAGGGATCTTGCTATATTAGCTAATGCTATTGAACTAGTTACTTCATCTCCTAATTATTCTAAGCTATATGATCTGTTAATTAGAGGCAGTATATTATTTAGTCTTAAAGGTTATGGAACTACATTCCAAAATATGTATGGAGGACTAGTATTATCAATAATATCATATCTTGTATCTATAGGTAGACTTCAGAGATCACTTGTAATAATTGATGAAGCATGGAGGATCATGAGAATAAGGTCCTTTAGAGCTTTAGTAAAGGAGGGTAGGAGCAGAGGTGTTGGTATAATCTATGCTGTTCAGAATATTGAAGATATACCGGAAGATATACTTGATAACACAAATACAATTATAGCTTTTGGATCATATAGTGATAATTATATTGATAAGATTAGGAGAGTACTTGGATTAAATAGACAATATCTTGAGAAAATGAAACATTTATCGGTTGGTGAAGCAGTCATGATTACATCAATTGATCCACATCCTCTAGTAATCAGGATAGAGCCACCAAGTAAATTGGAGGAGAAGATTAAAGCCTCTAAGAAAATAAAATATATCATAGAATGATGATTGGTGGGCTTTACAGACCCGCCTAAACTCTTGGGTATGAAGAGTGCGGTCGTAGCTGAAGGTTTTGGTGGAAATACTAATTAGCTACGAATATATAATGGGTTGAATATGTTGTTAAAATGGTGTAGGAGGTGAATAGTAGTGGGCGGAAGACAAAGAACAAGTTTGTTTCTGACAAAGGAGAAGAAAACAACAACTATAGAGACGAAGCAGACAAAGAGCAGGAGAAAAGGAAAGAAGAGATAGGTCTTTATAAGCGTAAAATTGATTTAATTGTTTTCCTACCGGACTCACTATTGATAAATGAACCTAGTCTTCGAGAGAAAACCTATAAGTATTTACAGATTATTCGTTCTCTCTCAATATTTCGTGTAAATAAGCTTGTTATATATCATGATCCATTACTTGATATCGAGCCACGATATGATAAAGAGTTAATAATGAAGCTTCATAACTACTACTTGATACCTCCCTACTTACGCAAGAAACTTATTCCTATAGATCCTATGTTAAAATATGTTGGTGCCGCCCCTCCTCTTAGACTACTTATACATAGTGTAGGAAGTAAACCGGTGATCGGCGAGTATAGGCAAGGATATGTTGAGAAAAAACATAGTAGTTATGTACTAGTTGATGCTGGTCTTAAAAAGCTGGTTAGGGTAAAATGCATAGATGAATGTCCTTCTAGAGAAAAAGTAATTCTTTTTAAACTAACAAATACTAGGCCTCTTGAGGGTGAATATAGAAAGTTCTATCATTCAATACTATATACTGGTCCTATACTTGAATACATAGATGATCTTTTTAGAGAAATAAAGAAGTTAAGAGATAATGAATACTACTTAATGGCAACAAGTAAATATGGTAAGAAGGTCTGCTTAAATCTGCTTTCGTCATTAAGGAAATCGTTTAGAGAGGTATATAGGGGTATTGTGGCACTTTTTGGTGCACCTTATTACGGGTTATATGAGATATTTAGAGGTTATGGTAAATCGTTGGAGGAGTACGTAGATATAGTTATAAACATCCTTCCAAATCAAGGTACAAAGACGGTGAGAACGGAGGAAGCACTACACTCAACACTGTCAATAATAAATCTAATAATTTAAATGCATAGAGTTTAATACACCCAATCCTGGTTAAACCATAATACTAGCATTAGGTGGCATGGAATGGGTCATCGTAAGAAGAGTGCTCCAAGAAGAGGTAGTTTAGGAGTTAGGCCTAGGAAGAGGGCAGCTCGTATAGTGCCCCGTGTTAAGTCATGGCCAGAGATAGCTAGCGAGGAGCCGCTATTGCTTGGTTTCGCAGGCTATAAAGCTGGAATGACTCATGCAATAATAATTGATGACCAGCCTAATACTTTGACTAGTGGTAAAGAAATTTTCATACCCATAACGGTATTAGAGGCTCCTCCTCTTATCATCCTTGGTATTCGAGGCTATAGATACCATGTATCAACGGGCTTGAGAAGTATAGGAGAAGTCTGGAGAAGCCCGATAGAGGCTCTTGAAAAGATTGCTAACGAATATTCTAAGAACCCATTTGTAGGTAGAGATGTAGATGATATTGTTAGGCAATATCTTAAGGGTCTTAGAAAGAAGATTCCAAGCATTGTTAAAGAGGATGAGAAGGAGAAGTATAAGTATAAGTTTCTAGAAGGTAATTGGGAGGCTAAGCTCGAGAAAATATTTAGTGTAGAACTAGATGATGTTAGAGTTATTGCTTCAACAATACCTGTTGTAACGGGTGTTGGCAAGAAGAAGCCTGAGATACTTGAGATTAGAATTGGTGGTGGTAAAGAATTTCAGCAGAGGCTAGACTATGCAAGAAACATAATTGGAGGTATTGTAGGGGCTAAGGAAGTATTTAGAGAAGGCCAGTTTATAGACGTTATAGGCGTTACTAAGGGTAAAGGGTTCCAAGGTGTTATAAAGAGATTTGGTGTAAAGGAGTTGCCTAGATGGCATAAGCACCGTAAGGGTAGTAGGAAAGTAGGTACACGTAGCCCTGGATTTGGCACAATAAGTACTGTTCCACAGTCGGGTCAAATGGGCTTTCATAGAAGGACTGAATACAATAAGAGGATCATTAGGATAGGAGACAATGGCTTAGAAGTTACTCCCGCAGGCGGTTTCCCAGGATACGGGATTGTTAAGACTGCTTACATGCTTATACAAGGTTCAATCATAGGTGCTAGAAAAAGACTACTAGTACTAAGACATCCTATCCGCCCACCAGACTGGGCTCCAGAAGGCCCACCGCAAATAGTCTACCTAAGTCTTACAAGTAAGCAAAGCGCCTAAACAATGGGGTGTATGATATGGTCTGGACAATAGTTTATACACTCAAGCTTGAGAAGTTAAAGGTGCCAGTTTATGGAGTTGATGGAGAGCCTATTGGCGAGACCGAACTTCCAGAGATATTCTCTCTAATGATTAGGAAAGACTTGATTAGAAGAGCGTTTCATTCAGCTTTTACTGCAAGACTACAGCCTAAGGGCAGAGATCCATTAGCTGGTAAAAGAACTACGGCTAGAAGCTGGGGTGTAGGACATGGAATGGCCCGTGTACCAAGGCTACCTAATGGACGCGCGGCATTCATATCATTTGCTCGCGGCGGACACCGTGCATTCCCACCGAGACCCGATAAGAGGATTCATGAAGAGATTAATAGGAAGGAGATGGCATATGCAATTGCGTCAGCATTAGCTGCTACTGCTAAACCAGAGTTTGTTAGAGCACGTGGACACATATTTAGTACTGAAAACCTGCCCATAGTTGTCGATGACGGTGTTGAAGAGGGTATTACTAAGGCTAGAGAAGCCCGTGAATTCCTTAAGAAGATTGGTGTTTGGGAGGATGTTGAGAGGGCTAGGAGAAGGACTAGGGTCAGGGCTGGTCGCGGTAAGATGCGTGGTAGGAGATATGTTGAGCCTCGTAGTGTACTATTTGTATTGAACAGTGTCTATAGTGGATTTGCACTAGCCGTTAGAAATATGCCAGGTGTAGATGTTACAACACCTAATCTGCTGAACATACTGTACTTAGCTCCAGGAGGTGTTCCTGGTAGATTAACGGTATATGCTAGGTCTTCTCTAGAAGCTATTGCATCGAAATATAAGGTGGTCACATTATGAGTGATCCATATAAGATAATTATTAGGCCCGTTCATACAGAGAAGGCTATTAATCTCATAGAGAAGGAGAATACATTGACTTTAATAGTTGATAGAAAGGCTACTAAGGGAGATATTAAGAGAGCTGTAGAACTTATATTTGGAGTAAAAGTTGAAAAGGTAAGGACGCTAATAACACCTCGTGGTGAGAAGAAAGCTTATGTGAAGTTATCACCAGAGTATAAGGCATCTGACGTAGCTGCACATCTAGGACTAATCTAATGAGGTGATCATATATGGGTAAACGTATACTTGTACAAAGAGCTGGTAGGGGTTCACCGACATTTCGTAACCGTGGGCACCTTAGAGTAGGTCCTGCGAGATATCCTCCTATAGACATTAGTACTACACTGAGAGGAAGAGTAGTAGATCTATTACATGATCCGGGTAGATGGGTTCCATTGGCAAAGATAGTATTAGAGAATGGTGTAGAGTTTCTAACACCTGCTGTTGAAGGAATGTATGTTGGACAAGTAATAACAGTAGGCCCTGGTGCTGAGGCTAAGAATGGGAATATATTACCAATAGGATCTATTCCTGAAGGAACACAAATTTCCAATATAGAAGTTAGACCGGGTGACGGAGGTAAATTAGTTAGATCCAGTGGTGCATACGCTGTTATTGTAGGTAGAAGTGGAAGGAAAACACTTGTTCAATTACCTAGTGGTAAAATCAAGGAAATACCTAATAATGCAAGGGCAACAATAGGTGTAATAGCTGGCGGCGGCCGACCTGAAAAACCATTATTAAAAGCTGGCGCATCATTTTATAAGTGGAGAGTTAAAGCTCATAAATGGCCTCGTGTACGTGGTGTAGCTATGAATGCTGTAAGCCATCCACACGGTGGTGGAAGCCATCAAAGCGTATCATTCCCATCTACAGTGTCTCGTACAGCGCCACCTGGTAGAAAAGTAGGACACATTGCTGCGAGAAGAACAGGTAGACGTAAAGGCTAATTCTTTTAAATATATGTTTTAATATTATAATGTTCTATGAATAAATTGATCTTATTATAACTTT
>Ga0190313_1000485_pt1 | contig 23828 bp, 30 predicted proteins | sample 4870071011_MG_FD_169989 | JGI IMG/M metagenome (GOLD analysis project Ga0190313, IMG submission 169989) | Hydrothermal vent sediment bacterial communities from Southern Trench, Guaymas Basin, Mexico - 4870-07-10-11_MG | ecosystem: Environmental > Aquatic > Marine > Hydrothermal vents > Sediment ... | reverse complement strand
ATGTTACTTTGGAGGCACTGCTGGTCAGGATTATAACCTTACTGTTTCAAACTCATACTCTAACTGCGCGCAAGCCAACCTAACTTGCACAGTATCCCCTGCGATAACCAAGAGTTCAACACTTACCGGAATATCCATAATCTCGTGCACGCAAGACCAGAACGATAACACCCAGACCACTAACCAAGACAGCAGCAACCAACAGTCTGGGGACCTAGGTTCTTTAACCTCCTCGCAGCAGTCCAGCAATGAAACAACAGCAAACGAACAGAACCTAAACCTAAGTTTGGGTTTAGCACTAAAGGTCTCTGGCAAAAACCAGATAACCCTGCTGGTCGAGAACAGGGCCAATGTCAGCGGGAATATCACAGTGCAGGCAGAAGAAGAAGGAGAATGGAAACACTTCAACTTCACCATACCAAAAGTAGAAATAAGCGCGAAAGAAGCGATAAACTACAAGGTAAACTACACCGTGCTTGAAGGAGTGCCTCCCGGAAAATACAACGTAACCTTGACCATCATGAACCAAACAAGAAAGGTAACAATAACCGTGCCAGAGCCAGACAACAACAAGACAGTTAACAGGTACCTTGAAAAATCAGTCTCCGGGAACAAGACCAGGATAACGTTGTACGTGCGAAACCTGGAAGATATCAACAAGACGTTTAATATAACTGAGACAATTCCAAAAACGATCGCCCAAAACATCTCGGAAGTGACCATAATAACCAATGAGTCATACCAGGTGATAAACCCGGACCCCGTAATACTCTGGACTTTCACCTTGGGTCCTGGAGAAAGCAAGAAGATTTCGTACGTCGTGAACAAGATGGTAAAGAACGAGACAGAACTTCCTCCTCCTCTTGTTGAAGCGCAGCCACTTGCCCTGCAAGAGCAGGAAGAACAGAAAGAAGAGAAAGCAGCAGGTTATGATCCGACAGGGGTCTTGGTGATGGGCATTCTCACTTTAATGTTCGTGTGGATTATTGTCTCTTACCTGTACATGGAACCGTTCTACAAGCCTGTTCTTGACAGTGCTCTTGAGAAGGTGGGGCTTTCCAGGCAACCTAAAAAGAGGCCTCCTCTTGCTTTAAAGAAGAAAAGGATGCAATTGCCCAAGTTCAAGAAAAGAGCTGAGAAGATAATCGAAAAATCAGGCGAAATAAAAGAAGAGGTAGTTTCAGAGTACGAGGTAAAGCCAGAGGCTTCAGAAAAGAAAGAACACAGTGTTGAAGACCTGCTTGACTGGATCAAAAAATAAACCAGCTTTTTTCACTCCCAGTATGAGATGATTACCCGGCGCTCGTGGCGCGGGCCATCTGTTTCCAGCCAGAAAACGTTCTGCCACGTGCCAAGATCCAGCCTGTTGTTCTGCACAGGGATTGTTTTGGATTCTCCTAAAAACGTGCTCATCAGGTGAGAGTGCGCGTTATCATCAATCCTGTCATGCTCGTACCCTGCCCCTGGAGGAAAAAGTTCCCGCGCTTTCCTGAGAAAGTCTCTTCTGAGCCCGGGCTCGTCCTCAAGGATCACGATCACTCCTGTCGCATGAGGCGAAAAAAGATTGCACACTCCCTCCTTTGCACCCATTTTCTTCAGTTCAGAGTTTATTTTCTCAGTGAGCCTCGTGAGCCCGTATTCTTCACGGGTGCTGAACACTATCTCCGCGCGCTTCATGGTAACAGCCTGTCAGGATCTCTTGGCACCAGGTTGGCTTCCCTCACGTTCGGCAAGCCAAGAAGTTGCATCACGAACCTTGCAACTCCAAAACCCCAGCCTCCGTGAGGAGGGCACCCGTACTCAAAGAACTCAAGGTACTTGCCAAGACCCTTTTCAGTCAAGCCCTTTTCTTTTGCCTGTTTTCTTAGCACGTCAGGCCGGTGTTCTCTTTGAGCTCCTGTGGTTATCTCCATGCCCTTGTACAGAAGGTCATAACTTTTGGTAAGGGTAGGGTCTTCTTCTCTTTTCATGTGGTAGAATGGTCTGACCGCGTACGGAAAATGGGTCAGGAACACGAAGTCCTGATCATGCTTTTGCTTGATGTACTCTCCGAGTTTTTTTTCTCCTTCTGAGTCGAGCTCGCTGAACTCGTCTGCCTCAAGCAGGTGGGGAGCAACTTTTTCCACAGCCTCTTTGACTTTTATTCTAGGGAAAGGGGTTTTAGGCGTTTTTATTTCCCTGCCTAGAAGTTCTTTTATCTTTTCACTATGGGCTTTTTCAACCGCGTTTACTGCATTAACTATTATTTCTTCTTCAAGCTTCATGAGCTCTTCTTCTGATTCCACCCATGCTTTTTCCATGTCAAAGCTCAGGAATTCTGTCGTGTGCTTTACTGTCCTGCTTTCTTCTGCCCTGTAAACCTGGCCGAACTCGAAGACTCTTTCGAATCCTGAGGCTATTGCCATCTGCTTGTAGAATTGTGGTGATTGGGCAAGATAGGCTTTTTTCTTGAAGTAAGTGACCTCAAACAGTTCTGCCCCGCTCTCGCTGGGGCTTGCCATAAGCTTAGGCGTATGAATTTCCATGAACCCTTTCTCGAGCATGAACTGCCTGAAGGACTGCTCAATCGTGTTAGAGACACTGAAAACGAGCAGGTTCTTCGGGTTTCTTAGGTCAAGCCACCTGTAGTCAAGTCTTTTGCTCAGGTCTGTTTCCACTTTTCCCATGAACTCTATTGCCAGAGGCGTTTTTGCAGGATTCATGTTAATAATTTCTTCTACAATGACCTCTGCTCCTGCCTGTTTGCTCTTGCGCACGGTTCCTGTGGCGATTATCACGCTTTCCCGGGGGATTTCTTCCATTTTCTTGAATTCAGAATCAGGAGTAATGCCTTTTTTCAGAACAAGCTGAGCAATTCCTGTACTGTCCCGGAGTTTTATGAACGCGAGTCCCCCGAGATCCCTGTAGTGCTGGACAAATCCAGCGAGCTTGACGTGTCGTCCGTCAGCTTTAGGGGTTATCTCACTGTTTTTTGTTATCATGTTCTGGTCACTCGAACACTATTTCTATGTCTTTATCATAGATATCTTTTACTATTTTTTCAACTTCTTCTTTTTTCATTCTAAGCTTTCTTTTGTCCTCTTTTGAAAGTATTATTCTTCTTTTTTCGCCTTCTGGTAGATAGAGTTTGCTTGTGCTGATTATCCTGGCAGGGTAAACGAGATCAGCCACTGTATCAAGAACTCCTGTTTTCTGCAGAACTTTTATCTTGCACCCTGTTTTTTCAGACACTTGTTTTATGTTCCTGCCGTTTTTCCCTATCAGTCTTCCTATATTTCCTTCTGCTACTAGTATCACAAGGTTCTTTGTGCTGAGGATCTTGTGGATAGTGGCATCCTGCGGAAGTTTTGAGAGCTCTTCAAGTACTTTTTTGCTCCTTTCATCCAGTTTTTCTTCGTTTTCTAAGACCCTCATTTTAACTACCTCGGAAATTTGAAAAGGGGTTTTTGGTTTAAAAAAGAAGATTTTGGGAGCTTATTTTGTTAGGGTTATTGTTATCGCGGAAACCTTTGACTTGCTCCCGTCCTCGTTGTCTATTTCCTCTGTGTGTGTTTCTATCTTGTCTATTTTCACTTCGTTGAGGAACTTGTTCCTCACTATTTCTGCCACGTCCACTGCTCTGCTTATTGACTTGCCTCTTGCTTTAACAATAACAAGTTTTGCTCCTTTGTTGAACTGTGTTACTACTGCTAGGACGTAGCTCATCACGCCTTTCTTTCCCACGTATATAACGTTGTCTGCTTCTTCTGCCATTTGCTATCACCTTTCATGTTTTTTCTAGGATAGACTATACTCTGTTTTCACTTAAAAAGCCTTTCCCTTTTCCTCTTGTAGTTATTTACTATCTGGTCAAGTAAATCCTGCTTTTTTTGATCGCAGGAGTCCAGTACGGTGTAGTACACGTGTTCCTTGTCTTCGTAAAGTATTTCCACAAGTTTGCATGACTCTCCTTTTTTCTTGTAATGTTCGAACACTTCAGGATTTTCGGTCAGCACGTTTCCTTTGACCTTGGACTGTTTCTTCACTACTTTTACTTTGCTCTTTTTTTCTATCTCAAGTTTCCCTTCTTTCACTGCCTTTGCCAGCTTGGCAAACTTTTCTTTCAGGTTCCTAAGCTCTTTTTTGGAGTCTGAAAGTTCCTTTTTCAGAAGAGGATCTGCTGTTTTCGGCAGGTTCTCAAGCTTCTGGATTCTTTTCTTCTGCTGGGATATTATGTTTGACTGGTTTTCTATCATTTTATCTTTTGCTTTTAGTTCCTGCATGAGTTCACTTGTTTTGTCGCTTATTACTCTTTTTTCCACTACCACTACCTTTTCACGTTCTTCTTTCTCTTCTTTCGTTTCTTTGACTCCCAGCCAGGCTCTTTTGAAGTCAAGTTTTTTCAGCAGACTTCTTATCTTGCCGGAGTGAACGTTATACGCTTTTACTGCAGCTGCAAGCGCGTCTTTTTCGTGCTGGTTCTTCAGATTATATCTTCTAATAAGCTCTGCTTTTTCTTGTTGCGTAAGGTCTTCAGGAGGTGTGTACAGTCTGGCGTGGGTCATGCTCGCTATTCTTTTTACCATTTCAGGAGCCTTTGCTTTATCAGTGGCAACTATAACCGGTTCTCCGTGGTCCCGCAGTTCATACATGATCTCAGAAAGAGAAAGGTTTTTCCCGCTCTCAACGTCAATTACCCTGCCTTTCAGGTCAAGAAATGCCAGTCCCACTGTGGTTCCTGGGTCTATTCCAACGATTGTGTACTTTTTCAACACAACACCCAAAGCTTTTATACACCGTTCTCTTTTAAATTTTGTATGCTGTTTAGGGACCTTGCCCGTGTTTTTCAGGATCTGGAGTCAACTACTAAGCGGCTTGAGATGACTTCGATCCTTGCGGATTTGTTCCGCCGCGCGGACAAGAGGGAAGCTAGCATGATCGCATACCTGCTCCAAGGTATGATAGCTCCTGCATTTAAGGGACTTGACATAGGGGTGGGCGAAAAGTTCGTACAGCAAGCAATAGCAAAAGCAACTGGTTATCCTGTCAGGGTGGTTGAGGAAAAATATTATTCTTCAGGTGATCTTGGCCTGGTTGCTGAAGAGCTTGTTTCAGGAAAAAAACAGAAATCATTAATGTCAAGGGCCCTTTCTGTTTCAGATGTTTTCAACGCTTTTGATAAGATGGCCCGGGCTTCGGGCGCGAAGAGCCAGGCTGCTAAGATAAGCCAGCTTGTGGAACTTTTGAATAATGCGAGCCCTCTTGAAGCAAGATACCTTGTCAGAATTCCTTTGGGGAAGCTTAGGTTGGGAGTAGGGGATCCTACTGTTCTGGACGCACTTGCCACGGTTTTCGCCGGAGATAAGAAAAAAAGAAACATTCTTGAAAGAGCATACAATCTGACTTCGGATATAGGGCTTGTTACCAGAATAGTCTACGAGCAAGGTCTCTCTGCTCTTGAAAAAGTTAAAATAACTCCTGGAACGCCTCTCAGGCCAGCGTTATGCGAAAGGCTTCCAAGCGCGAAAGAGATCATAGAAAAGCTGGGACAATGCGCTGCAGAAGCAAAGTATGACGGTGTCCGCCTGCAGGTGCACCTGAGCAAGGGAAAAGTATGGCTTTTTTCCAGAAGACAGGAGAACATGACCAGCATGTTCCCGGACATAGTTAAAGAGATAAAGAAGATTCCTGTTGATTCTATTATATTCGATTCTGAAGCACTGTCTTATAACGAAGAGACAGGAGAATTTTACCCCTTCCAGAAAACAGTGCAAAGGAAAAGGAAGTACGGGGTCAAGGCGTACTCTGAAGAGTTCCCTCTAAGACTTTTTGTGTTTGACGTAATGCACATTAACGGTAAGGATGTTATAGAAGAGCCATACACTAAAAGAAGGGCGATCCTGGAAAAAGAGATTGAAGGGAAGTACGAAAAAATAAAGGTTTCTGAAAAAAAGCTTGTTAAGACAGCTGAAGAGCTTCAGAATGTTTTTGATGACTACGTGTCAAGAGGCCTTGAAGGAGTTGTGGCAAAGGACCTGAAAGCCCCTTACACAGTAGGGGCCAGGAAGTTTGCCTGGGTGAAGCTGAAGAGAAGTTACAAGGGAGAACTGAGCGACAGTATTGACGCCGTGATACTCGGGTACTTTAAGGGCAAGGGACACAGGGCAAGGTTCAAATTCGGCACTTTGCTGGCAGGGGTTTATGATTCAAGGACAGACTCATTCAAAACAATTGCAAAAGTGGGGTCTGGTTTTACAGAGGATCAGATGAAAAAACTTGGGAACGAGCTGGAAAAAATACGGGTAAACAAGAAGTCAGCCCGGGTTGATTCATTTATTGAGCCTGATGTTTGGCTAGAGCCAAAGTACGTGGTTACATTGGTTGCGGATGAAATAACGGAGTCCCCTGTGCATACATGCGGCTGGAACAAGCGTAAAGGAAGGGGATATGCGCTAAGGTTCCCCAGAATAGTTTCAGGCGTCCGGGACAAAAAACCAGAAGATGCTACTACTGTGGAAGAAATAAAGGAAATGTTCCAGGCTCAAAAGAGGGTAAAAGAAGAGTGAAAAATAAGAAGTGGTTTTTTTACCTGCCTGCCAGGTATCTGATTGACGCGAACGCGATTCCTCTTGTGCACCCTGGGTCGTAGTTGAAGTACAGGATTTTTCCTCCGAACATTCCAGAGCCTTCTACTATCGCGAGCGCGTTATCTTCCTTGTTGTCTTCTCCTGTTCCTTGCAGTAAAGCGATTATGTTTCCTTCCTTGTTCTTTACTTTAACCACTTTTATGTTGTCACATGCTACTTCAGATAGGTTGAGCTTGTACCTTTCTGCATAGTCGTGCAGTACAGGGTGCGTTCCCCAGAATATCAGGTTTGCTTCGGTCAGGTTTTTGGTTATGTCTCCTGACTGGCTTGCTTCTGGTTCTAGTTCTACAGGCACCTGATCTCCGAAGCTGGCAGGACTCCATCCTCTTACAAGAGGATCATTAGGGTCTGTTGTTGCTGCGTCTCCTATCAGGATAACGTTTCCTCCTGCTTTAAGGTACTCTCCTATCGCGTCCCTCTGAGCATACGTTAGGTTCTGCACGCCAGATACTATGACAAGGTCAAAGTCCTTTAGCATCTTTTCCCTTGGGTACTGCAGCACACTTAGCGGGACTGGAGTGTAGTATATTGAGTAAGCAGTGCCTTGGGTGTCAAGTATTTCTTGAAGTTTTTCTGCCCCTATTTTGGTGTCTCCTCCGCTCAGTGTTCCAATAACCCCTATTTTAACTTCTCCTGTGCGAGTGCACAGGAACTGGTTCATTACAGGAACACTGCAAAAGGTAGGAGTGGTCTTTCCGATGAGTACGATCGCGATCAAGAGCAGGATTATTACTGGGATTACTCCTTCCCCATACCTTTTCCAGCCTTTTTCTTCTTCGTAATAGTATGCCATTTATTTCACGCTCCAGTAAGCATTTTTATTGCTGCCCTAAACAAGGGCACCTGGTCCTTAGGATGGAATGCAAAGTAAACTATATCCCCTCCTGCCAGGTTGTGAGAGTACACGACTCCAGGCACTTCTTCGGTCGCGGTTTCAAGGCTCCAGACAGTAGATGCTCCTCCTTCTGGTGTTATTTTAACGTAGTGCACGTTGGATGTTGTTGTCTCGCTGAAGTTCAGGTTGTCCTTGAATCCTGTTGTTAGTCCGGATATGCCTGGGTCCAGCTTGTGCAGAACTGTTTCGCCTGGTGCAGAGATTCTTGCCCAGCCTCCTTGCAGAGTGCCGGTCTGGTCAGCGCAGTCGGTTAAAGTGTCTGAAACGCAGTCAACTGGAACAAACCCAAGGATGTTCCATCCTCTTTCCTGGGTGTTTTCCGTAAGATATCCTGCCCTTCCAATTATTATTACTGGTTTTCCTTTACTCTGGTAGTATTTTATGTGCTGAAGCCCGCTGTACGGGATTTTTAGGCCTTGTCCTTCGCTTCCTTCCGTGAGTATCAGGAGATTGTACTTTTCTATAAAGCTTGATTCCCTGTGTTCAGCAAGCTGTTCAGGGGTCATTGTTTCAAGGTTTATTGGAACCTCTGGCGCGAGCTGTTTTTCTATTATCTCGTTTACTGTTCCATCATCTCCGATTACCAGTGCGTTTATGTTCCCTTCTTTGAACAGGCTTCCTATGAACGGAACGCCTGTAAGCCAGCCCATGTATGAGGCTGCAAGTAGTAATACAACAATAAGCAGTATCACGGGTATGATTATTTCAAGGCTTTTTTTCCAGCCTTCTTCTTCCATTCCATAGTATTCGTCCATCACAAAACCTCCGCTGAATGATATAAGGGTTTCTAGCATTTATAAAGTTTTACTACCTGCAGTAAAGCCAGTCTGCCAGGTTCCTCAGCAGGTTAGAGCCTTTTCCTTGGTTTTTCAAAAGCTCTTCAGGCGGGAACGCGTAAAATATCACCAGTCCGTTCTTGAAAGGGCTTAGCAGAGGATTGCTTATTAGCACAGCAGGCCATGTTTTTTCCAGTCCTTTTCCACTGACTTCAAGGGCCATCAGGGTATGGGTCCTTGGGCCTTGGGCAAACCTGCTGGTGTCAACCAGAGTAACATTAGTGTCAGCAAGCCATACGCTTGTCTCGTATCCTCTAACCAGCTTGTGGCTTGTGTCAACTGGCTTGAGGTAAACTCCTAAAGGCATGGTCATGTAGTAGTCAAACCCAAGCACGTCGTTGGAAAAGTCTATACCATCATTGAGTCGCGTGTGCCGTTCCATGTCATAGCTTGGGCCACGTTGCCAGTAGTTGTACATTCCAGCACATTCTGATTCAATTTCTTCTGCGCTTAGTTTGCTAACGTTTTCACCGTCTGCCTTTATTTTGTTAATACAAGCTTCCACTCTTTCATTACCCTGAATGTAGAACGGTTCGGTTTCTGCAGGACACAAACCGCCAAGAGAAGTTGCTTTCTTGTACTCCTCTTCGTATAACTGGTCATATGCTTTAACCACTTCCCCGAAACTGTGCCCGCAGATTCCAGCCTCAAGCTCTTCAGGATCGTTCGGGGTTTCCTGCATCCACTCGCCGCAACTTTCCTGAACTACCTGTGCTGCTTGACAGATCTGACTTGCTTCCGTGTCATTAATGGAAAAACAATTCCCTTGTTCGCAGTAGTTGACGTACCTGCTAATAACCTCTTCGTCCCAGTCTTTGCTTCTCCCGTAATCCACTATGTCATTACAGGAATATGATTTTCCTCTCATCTGTTTTATCAGGGGTCGCCAGTAGAACGTCACGCTCTCGCACACGTAATCATTTTCTCCGAGCATGGTGCCTGAATCTCCTATCCAGACAAGCTGTCCTCCTTGTTGCACGTATGACCTAAGATCCAGAAGCTGTTTGGTTGTAAGCTGTTTCGCATTATCAACCACCACCATCTCATAGTGTTTCAGGGTTTCAGGATCCTGGAAAACGTCCGTGGACATCATGCTTGGGAAGACTCTCGCTTCATCCTCGAAAAACTTCCGGAGCGCTTGCGGGTCGCCTGAACCGTTTTCGCCGTAGAGTATGAGCATTTTAGGTTCTCCTTTGACTCCGTAGTACACACTGCAAAATCCAGGGATATCGCAGCATCTTAAGAACCCGAACTGCACGAGCATGAACAATAACACTACGATAAGAACTCCGAGTATTATGATGTGTGGAAGATTTTTTTCAAGAGATCCCATGTAAGGGAATAAGGGCTGAAAACATTTAAATAAGTTTAGCAAGATAAAAATGTAGGGATTTTCATGAAAGGAATAAAAACTGACAAGGCAATGACTCCCGTCAGCTCTGCGGGAATAATGAGATTCTTTGACGTTGGAGGCGGCGGGCCTAAGATAAAGCCTGAAGTGATAGTAGCTGGCACAGTTGCTTTTATGCTCTTGGTTATAATAGTGAAGGCCTTTTCCTAAAAGAGCAGAACCCCTTTGAGTGCGAGGTAAACAATACTTCCTGCGATTAGCACCCCTGCGCTTATGGACATCAACGCGTCTTTTTTCCGCACTCCAAGAAGCCATGCTGCTAGGCAGCCGGTGTACGCGCCTGTTCCCGGCAGGGGCACTGCCACGAAAAGCATGAGCCCAACCGCCCCGTACTTTTGCACGAGGTGATATGATTTATTCTTAACCCGGTGTACGTACAAGTCCATCAAATTCTGCAGTCTGTTGATCCTGCCCAGTTTTTCCCACGCGAAGTCAAAAACCCTGAGTAGCAAGGGCACAAGAAGAATGTTAACTGCTGTTGTTATCAGGAATGCCAGTTCCAGGTTCTCTCCAAGCAGCACGGCTATTGGAAGGCTTCCTCTAAGTTCTATTCCCGGAACCAAAGTTACGAGAAGTATATAAATCCAGTTTTCCAGCATTGCAGAGCATAAGAATAAATACATTAAAAACGTTCTCTCTTCCATGTTCGATTGGACCACCTTTGGCAGGATAAAGTTCTCTGGAGAAGTTTACGATCATGATATTGTGGTGGATACAGATCACAAGGTATGGCCAAGAGATGAGACTCATGCTAAACAAAAGTATGGCACAAGCCATGTTATAGATGAACAAGAGGTAAGCAGTATTCTGTCACCAGACTGTGAATCACTAGTGGTGGGCACGGGCCAGAACGGCATTGCAGGTCTTACACCAGAAGCCCGTAAGCTGCTTGAAGAAAAAGGAGTGAAATACTACGAGCTCCCGACTCCTGAGGCAATAAAAAAGTATAACGAGATATTTTTGAAGAAACGAACTGTTGCGCTGATGCACGTAACATGCTAGGAGGAGATGTTTATGGAAGAACTTTTAAAGGAGATACTGGAAAGGCTTGATAGGATAGAAGCCAAGCTGGACGAGCTTTCAGACAAGATCGACACGCTTGAAATTGAAGAAGAAATTGAAGAAGAGGAAGAGGAGTAAACCTTTTTATTATTGTGTGCGGTTAGACTGCACATGGAACACTTGCTTGCAAGGGATTTTTTCGCAGAATCTTCCCTAGCTGACATGGTGAGCATGTTCTTTGATGTTAGTGATCCAGCCGGCCAGGTTCTTGTTTTCCTGCTTGATCATGATATGACTGTGCAGGAGGCAGCGCGCAGGCTTGGCAGGGACCGGAGCACAGCGCAGAGGGCCTTGCATTCACTAGTGAAAAAAGGGCTTGCTGTACGCCGGAGGGTTCCTGCAAAGGGTGGCGGGTCCAAGTTTGTTTACTCTGCAGTGCCTGCTTCTACTTTGGAAAAAAGAATGAAGCGTGTGATAAACGCGTGGGCAGACACGGCCATGAGCAATGTTAAAAAGACCTTAAACAGAATAGAACAGGATGAAGATCGCGGTAATTTCTGACGCGCACCTCGGGCACGCGTATGGCACAGAGCTCGGGGAAGATGCTTTTTACCAGTTCAAGCAGGCATTGCAACATGCTATGGGCTGGGCAGACCTAATCATCCTGGCAGGAGATATTTTTGATGAAAGAGTTCCCAGGCAGGAGGTTCTTGCAAAGGCGATGGAAGTCTTGCAGCTGCCCCATGAAAAAGAGGGTACTGGAATCATGTTCTCTTCTTTTATTGGAGAGCACGCGCAAACGCCTGCCAGAGCACTGCACGGGATTCCAGTAGTATCAGTTTACGGAACTCATGAGCGCAGGAGCGCGCAGTCCGTTAATCCAATCCAACTGCTTGAGAAAGCAGGTTTCTTGATAAACCTTCACTGTAACGGAGTTACTTTTGAAAAGAACGGGCAAAAGATTTCAATCCAGGGGCTGTCAGGCGTGCCTGAAAGGTATGTCAAGCCAATCATAGAACAGTGGTCTCCTAAGCCAGTTCCAGATTCTTTTAACATTTTCGTGTTCCACCAGTCCTTGAAGGAATATGTGTACGACCCTGAGGACACGTTCATAGGGATCAATGACCTTCCTCCTGATTTTGACCTTTATGTTGACGGCCATATTCACTGGCCGAACGTTCTCGAGTCTGCTGGAAAAAGAGTAATATTCCCTGGAAGCACGGTCATAACCCAGAAGAAAAAGATTGAGGCAGAAAAGAAGAAAGGGTTTTTCAAGCTGGAAATAGAGGGCAGTGAACTGTCCTACGAGTTTATTGAGATACCTGACCAGAGGCCCTTTTACTATATTGAGGTGAAGTTCAAGGATAAATCTCCCTCGCAGGTTGTTGAACTGGCAAGAGCAAAGCTTTCCAAGATTCATGAAAAGAAAAAACCCTTGCTAATGCTAAAACTTACAGGCACCTTGTCAAAAGGTTATGCTGACTCCGACATACACCAGGAAGACATACTGAGGGGGTATGATTTTTTTGCCACAGTCAAGAAAGAGATCTCTGGAACCAGCTTCAGGCAAAGAATAGAAGAGCTAAGAAAATCTCATGCTGAAAAACAGTCCGTGGAAGAAGCAGTACAAGACATGCTAAGAAAACTTTTAGAATCAGAGGGCTATGACGGGCCAGACCCCCAGCGTGTCGTGGACGCCTTGGCAGAGGATGATATTGATCTTGCGATCCAGTTGATGAAACAGTAGTTCAAAGATTCTACTTCTTGAATCCTCTGAGCTTGTCAAAAGCAGGGTTTGTTTTTTTGTACTCCACAACCGCTTTCAAGGCCTTCACAGCCTGTTCTGGAAAAGTGAACGTGGGCACCCCCTTTGCCTCAAGCTTCTGCAGTTGCTTGCTTGTGTATTCCGAACCTGCAGCGCAGAACACTATTGGTTTTTTCTTGTGCTTGTTGAACCACAGCACGTGGTCCATGACCTTGGGGTTTATTGAAACAGTTTGGAATAGTCCAATGCACAGCACTGCGTCAACATTATCATCCTCCAACGCCACCTCCAACGCAGCCCGGTACCTTGCAGGGTCAGCGTCTCCCACAAGGTCAAGCGGGTTACTCACATTAGCGTAAGCTGGAAGGATCTTAAGCAGTTTTTTCTTGCTCTTTGTGCTTAGTTCAGCGAGCTCAAGGTTCTGCTCTTCAACTTCATCAGCAGAAAGCACGCCAAAGCCTCCCCCATTAGTTATCACCAGCACCCTGTTGCCCTTTGCAAGAGGCTGTTTTGAGAGTACTCTCGCCATGTCAAAAAGCTCCTGAAGGTCACCTGCCCGGATTATGCCTGCTTCCTTGAACGCGGCGTCGTACACCCTGTCAGAACCAGCCATGCTTGCCGTGTGGCTTGCAGCAGCCTTGCTTCCAGCACTTGTTTTTCCTGCCTTGAGCACTATCACAGGGTTTATTCGAGTGGCTTTTTTCATGTGTTCCAGGAACAGTTTCCCGTTCTTGGTTCCTTCCATATAAGCGCACACAACTCTTGTTTTCGGGTCTGCTGCCAGGTATTCTGCCAGCTCATAATCCTGAACGTCAGTCGCATTACCATAAGAAACAAAAGAAGAAATCCCAACGCCCTGTTCTGCGATCATGTCCAGAACAGTGGACCCAACAGCTCCTGACTGGGAGATGAACGCAATATCCCCTTTTTTAGGCCTTTCTATTTTTTCTTCTGGCATGAAAAGCATGTCGATCCCAGAATGTGTGTCCAGGATACCAAGACAGTTCACTCCAATGACCCTTGGGCCAGTAGTTCTAGCAATCTTACTGACTTCTTCTTCAAGGGCTTTGTTTCCTGTTTCCGCAAAACCAGAGGAGATCACGACTGCTCCTTTAACACCCTTTTCAGCGCATTCCCTCATAACTTCTGGGACTATCTTGGCAGGTACTGCTATCACAACAATATCCACTTTCCCGGGAATGTCAAGCACGCTGGAGTATGTTTTTTTTCCAAGGATCTTCCTGGCGTTTGGGTTCACTGGATACACAGGGCCCTTGAAAGACCTGAGCATGTTCGCGAAAATAGTGTTCCCTATCTTGCCTTTTTTCCTGCTCGCGCCGATCACAGCACATGATCCTGGCCTGAAGAAGGGCTTCAGGGATTCTGAGAAAGTCATGTGCTAAAGAAAGAGGGCAACTGTTATAAAAGTTTCACGTGTTGTACTCTGCGGTGTTAAACATGATGTCAAGCATTCTCCCTCCAAAAGAGGTTAAGGGAAAGATAAAGGACGCAGAGCTCGTTCGCGTGGGAATCATAGCAGAACTTGACGCAATAAACTTGTACGAACAGCTTGCGGCAATGACCCGGAATCCTGATCTGAAGAAAGTATTCCAAGACATTGCAGATGAAGAAAAGACTCACGTTGGGGAGTTCCAGGAGCTCCTGCTCAGGTTGGACAAAAAGCAGGTGGAAGAACTAGAGCACGGGAAAGAAGAAGTGGAAGAACTGACCGGCAAAAAATCTTAACAAAACCTTTTTAAAGTGACCGGGGCTATTTTCTAAAGCTTTTATTTTTTCAGGAGATAAAATCACGTAGTTCGTTAGGTTGTTTGGGATTCTTGAGGTGGCGCTTATGGTGGTGGGAAAACATATTATAGCAGAGTTTTACGGGGTCAGTCCGGAGCTTATAGCGCGCAAGAAGACAGTGCGAGAGATAATGAATGAGGTTGCGGATAAGGCTAATCTTGATGTTGTTGGTTCGATATACAAGCAGTTTGAGCCACAAGGGGTTACGGGGGTCATGCTTATTTCTGAAAGTCATGTGTCAGTACACACCTGGCCGGAGCACGATCTTGTAACATTGGATGTTTTCACGTGCGGTGATCCAAAACAAGCTGATGTCGCGTACGAGGCATTGTACGAGAAGTTCAGGCCCAAGCAAGTGAAAAAGCAGGTGCTTGACAGGGGTTGATCCAATCTAGTCAAATAGAAGCACGAAAACCTCTCTCTTTTCATCTTCAGTCATCCTGTCGTATCTCCCCCCAATGTACTTTCTGGCCACTTCTGAAGGAACTTCTGAAAGTGGGACGAAGCCTGTTTTCCTGTATACCCTTTCAGCTGCTTCAGCATTCTCTAGGGGGGCAAAGCGCAGTATCGCATAGTCTGCACCTTCTTCCTTTGCCTTTTTGACAGCTTCTTCCAACAGCTTCTTGGCAAGGCCTTCTCCTCTGAAACCCGGGGTCGTGGCCACCCATTTTATGTCTGCAGATTTCATTCCCCCCTGTTTTTTTCTGATCCAAAATTGAACTGTTGATTCTCTCTCGCCAGTAACCGGGTTAATGAAAGACAGTTCCTTGGATTCTATTCCTTTTTTATTGCCTGTGATAGTTTGATAGTGGTACATGGACTCTTTTTCGTGAATTATCAGCTTCTCTCCCTTTGCAAGAGTCATCCGGTCTTTTGTTTTCCTCTGTAGAGGCTGTTTCTTTTTCCTGAAGAACCTCATGCTACTCACATTCTTGTATGCATCTTACCTTCTTATTTCTTTTTTTACTGCAATTGGCCTGCAAGCTTTTTATTGTATGAATGTGGTTAATACAACATCAGGTGGACAAAATGATCTTCTTCAGCTGACTGTTTTTTTGTTTGTTTGCGTTAGCGTAAACCTTTTTTAGTATAATGTACTCCCTCACAACTTACAGAGGTGTTTAGTGTTGGCAGAAAATGTGATAACTGTTGACAAACTTGTAAAGGTATTCTATTCCCGGAAGAAAGAAGGAGTTAGAAGCCTGTTCAGAAAAAAGGAGGAGATAGTGGCAGTAAACAATGTCTCTTTCAAGGTCAAGAAGGGAGAGATCTTCGGGTACCTTGGAGAGAACGGTTCTGGGAAGACCACGACCATAAAAATGCTTACAGGTATCCTAACGCCCACGAGCGGTAGTGCTAGAGTGCTTGGGTTTGTTCCATGGGAACGGAAAAACGAGTACCTGAAACAGATCGGAGTGGTTTTCGGGGTGCGGTCTATCCTGTTCTGGGACATCCCTGCCATTGAAGCGTTCAGGTTCTATCGGGACGTTTACGAGGTTCCTCCTGACGATTTTGAGGAAAGGCTTGAATATTTTGACTCAATCCTTAACGTGAAAAAGCTTGCAAAAAAACCTGTCAGGAAAATGAGCTTAGGAGAGAGGATGAAGTGCAGTCTTGTAGCAGCATTAATTCACTACCCTAAGATAGTGTTCCTTGACGAGCCTACGATAGGGCTTGACGCTGTCTCCAAAGAAGCAGTTAGAGACTTCATCCGTGACTTTAACAAAAGGCACAAACTGACCGTGATGCTGACCACGCATGACGTTCTTGATGTAGAAGCATTGTGCACCAAGGTCATACTGCTTGACAAGGGCAGGAAAATATTCCAAGGAACTATCCCCAAACTTAAGAAAAGCTATTTGGGGTACAAGATTTTGTATGTTGAGTACAACAAGATTAAGAACAAGCCTCTGTTGGAGTCAGTCTTGAGAATGGGGCGACTAATAGGAAGGGGAACGAACTGGGTAGAGCTTGAAGTGAAGACTGACGGAAGGCTTCCTAAAACAGTAGCTGGACTGCTCAAGGCAGTGAACGTAGTTGATCTTGACGTGAAAGAACCGGGGCTGGACAGACTTTTAGTCAAAGTGTATGGGGAGAAAAAATGAGAATAAGGTATTATTTCCGGTTGCTTCGAGACATAATTAGGATAAGGTTTGCAAAAGTGAAAGAGTATCCTGCAGATTTTTTGACGTTGTTTATTACTGTACCTGCTTATCTGCTGGTCACTCTGTTCTTTTGGCACACGATCTTTTCTCACGTGCGCGTTATTGCAGGCTGGACATTGGCTGATGTAGTGCTTTTACAGGCGTTTATGCAGCTTGGGTTCGTGTTCTGGAACATAATGTACGTTTTTCCAGAAGAGTTAAGTGATATGATAATTTCAGGAGAGCTGAACACGGTTTTGTCAAAGCCAGCAAACCCTATCTTGTACATGATGCTTCTTTATTTTGATGTTGTGAATGGTTTGTGGAATATTCCAGAAGCTGCAGTATACTTTATTGCAGCGTTCTGGCTGGGTGCGCAGGTTTCTTTGACCGGACTGCTTGCAGGAACGTTTCTCATGCTTTTGGGCGTCACAATAACGTCTGTTATTGTGTTCTTGATAGAGTCTCTTAGCTTCTGGTTCGGCAGGACCAATCTGCTTGATCTATTCTACAGGGCGTATTTCACTGTGGTGGACTACCCACTTGCTGTCTTTCCGTTGAGCGTGAAGTTCTTGCTTGTTATGTTCCTGCCAGTAGCGTTTTTCACCACAGGCCCTGCACTGGTCTCATTAAGAGACTATCCTCTGACTGGAGTTGTTGGATTGTTTGGGCTGTCGTTATTGGTCCTTGGAGTATGGTTCTTGGCTGCATGGATTGCATGGAAAGCTGGTTTGAAGAGGTATGAAGCGTATGGCTCGTAAGTTTTTGGCTATGATGAGATTAGAGAAAGAGTTTTTTACAGCGTACGCGCTGGGCGCGTTTTTCAACATTCTGGTCTTTCCAGTTTACCTTGCGGTGTACTACTTCCTTTGGTCTTATGTGTATGCGTCAGCATCATCAGGCATGCCCATGGAGTTTAATGCACTGTTATTCTATTATGGGACTGTGTTTTTCGTGAACAGGTTAGTGCCTGACCGGGGCTTCGCAGGTAGTCTTGCAAGGGCTATTCTAAAAGGGCGTGTAAACAGCAGGCTCGTTCGACCAATAGGGCTGCAAAGGCAGTTGATTTATTCACAGATCTCGCATTCAATAATAGGGGCAGTTATTCTCCTGCCAACACTTGTTGCAGCGTTCTGGTTTTTCGGCAGGGGACTGCCAGTGGACGTGTTCTCTTTTGTCCTCCTGCTTATTCCCGCGTTTATAATCTCCTTCCTAGTCTACTCTGTCCTGTGGGAAATTGCGTTCTGGACAGAGCACATCAGAGGCACTACTGGCGCGTTCCAGTACATCATACGTCTTTTTTCCGGGTCTCTTATCCCATTATCTTTTTTCCCAGGATGGTTCAAGAGCGTGTCAGGATTCCTGCCTTTTGAGTTCATGGCGGGCTTGCCTGCAAGAGCATTACTAGGCGAGATTGGCTTCCAGCATGCTCTAGTGCTTTTCGGGATTGGAATGGCATGGGCAGGACTATTGTACCTGCTCACGCGCTTCATGCTTTCAAGAGGCCTCAAAAGATATTCGGGGTACGGTGTGTGAGAAAAGTTTTTTCCACGAAAATTAGGGCTTGGTTTTCAGTAGAATTATTTTTCCGGTTTCAATCTTTTCCAGAAGTTCTTCTAAAGGAAGGTTGGCAAGGGTTTCTCTTTCTTTTAGTGGAAGAGTTTCCATGTGCCTGAGTAGTTCCCCGATCCGTTTGTCCTCTTCCATTCGGAAAGATTACTGCACAGGAGTATAAATACTTCCTCACGTTAATTGACGTTATTTAGCAACTTCTTTTTGCGTTTTGGCAAAACCTCCTGAAGTGCATTTTCTGTATTGCCTCTTATCGCTTTGCAAAGAAACGCTACTGTTTGGTCTATTGTAATGTTTACTACTTTTCTTGTGCTGAGGCTCATTGTTTGTGCTCCCAGCTCTTCTGCGAATGTGGAAGAGGTTCCCTTCAGCCGATTCCCCTTATCCACCAGGGAGAGTACCACGTAATTCTTGGAATAATCCATTCTGAACTCATGCTTGGAGTATGGGTCGAGCACTACAGTATTTTCAGGGTTCTGAGGCAAATTACTTAACTTATACGGCTTGAACATGGCTTTTTCAAATTTGTTGATGGCTTCCTTGTTTACGTTGGTGTAAACACAGTTTGACAGATAGTACTCTCTTTTTATTATCCCACTTGCTCTGATGGTCTGGTCTATCGCACTGTTCTTTTCGTCTTCTTTCATGTTATCCCAGAATGTAAAGTCAAGATATATCTTCGGGGACTTTGGAATTCTTGGGAGGAGTGTTCTATCTGAGACTATTGGGTGTCCAGAATCTTTTTTTCTCAAAACGAAATCCGCAGAGATATTCCCTTTTCTTGAGAGAATGTTCAGAGTTTTGTAAGAGTACGCGTTCCTTCCGTTCAGTCCGAGTTCTGTTTTGTAAATGCACTTATTCTTGGTGAGTGTACTATTGACTGCTTCGCAAAAGTTCTTCTCTTTTGTACAATAAATGTTCCCTGCCTTAAGAAGTTCCAAAAGTAGGTTTTCTGGCAGGGTTATCATCCTATTCCACATCTTTTCCGCATGATTCACAAGGTTATTATTCTGGCGTCTACGGCGGTGCAGTCTTTTTTGGTGCACATGACTGGATTCATGTCGAACTCTTGAATTCTGGGATCGTTGAAAAGAGTGCTTGCTTTCACGATCGTGTCAGCCAGTTTTTTCAGATTTACTCCCTGTTTTCCTCTGTAACCTTTCAGTACAGGATAGGCTTTGATCTCTTTGATCATCTCGGTTGCCTTGCGCTTGTTCACTGGCAGAATACGAAGAGAATAGTCCTGGAATATTTCAGTGAAAATTCCACCCAGTCCGAACAAGAGCACTGGCCCGAACTGCGGGTCTGTCTTGCCGCCGATTATTACTTCAATTCCTTTAACCTGCTCTTGAACGAGCACTCCCAAAAAATCCTTTTTTCCTGCTTTCCGTATCTTTTCATAGGCCTTTACAAGCTCTTCAGGGGTCTTTATTCCCAGTACTATCCCTCCTTTGTCTGTTTTGTGCACTGGCTTTCTTGAAACGAGCTTAGCCACCAGAGGATATGTTAGTTCAGTGCTTTTCTTTAACAAGTCATCTGTTCTTTCAGCATACACCTGTCTTGGCACACTAATTCCCACTGACTCTGCTCTGGTCATTGCAGTGTACAAGTCCATGATGTTAAAACTTCAAGATGGTTTTTATACCTTTGTTACCTTAGATTTAGGAAAAATGGTGATAGGATGAAGATCACGTTTTTAGGCGGGGCACGAGAAGTAGGAAGATCAGCTTTCTTGCTTGAGGAAGAAAAATCAAGGGTTCTGCTTGATTATGGCGTTAATATAGAAGAGGAGGAGATTCCTAAAGCTTTTCCAATACCCTTCAAGGGGTATGTTGATTCTGTTGTACTTTCCCACGGCCACCTTGATCATTCCGGAGCAATTCCTCTCTTGTACAGGGATTCTGAACCGCTAACGGTAATGACACCACCTTCAGTTCCGATTGTTGAACTTCTCATAAAAGATTCTTTGAAGATCGCTGACATTAATGATAAGTACCTCCCGTTTTCCGAGAACGAGCTAAAACGAATGATGCGCAGAGTAAGTTCTTTGAAGTACGAGAAGCAAAAAAGAGTATCTGACGGGGTTAATGTGAAGCTGCATGACGCAGGGCACATTATAGGCTCAAGCATGCCTGAGCTGGACTTTAAAGGGAGAAAGATCCTGTACACTGGCGACTTTAACCTTAGGCAGACAAGACTTCATGATCCTGCGTTTGCTGATTTTAAGCAGGGAGACATAGACGTTCTGATAACAGAGTCAACGTATGCTGACAGGATTCACCCGGACCGGAAAGAGCTTGAAAAGGAGTTCGTGCAGTCCTGTCTTGATGTGTTAGACGCTGGTGGGAACGTGCTAGTGCCTGCTTTCGCGCTTGGCAGGGCTCAAGAGGTTCTCATGATACTGGATGCTTATGACGTGCCATACCCAGTGTACCTTGACGGCATGGCAAAATCAATAGCAGACATAATGCTTTCTTATCCAGAGTATGTGCGGGATCCAGACGCTCTTCAGAAAGCCTTACTGGATGCGAAGTGGGTCAAACACCCGAGCACCCGGAGGAAGGTGTTCAATGAACCAAGCATAGTTGTTTCGCCCGCAGGCATGATGCAAGGAGGGCATGTTGTGTCATACATGACAAGTCTTTTGAAAAAGTCAACAAATCCTGCAGTGTTCCTTACAGGCTATCAGGTTCCAGGAACTCCTGGAAACGTGCTGCTTGAAGAGAAACGGTTTTCTGTAGATAACATTAACATAAACTGTTCAGGGGTTAACGTAAAGTACTTTGACTTTTCTGCTCACGCAGACCAGGCAGACCTGCATGAGATGGTGAAGCTGACCAGTCCGAAACTGGTTATAGTGGTTCACGGGGATCCTGATAAGGCGCCGGTTCTGAAACAGTGGGTTGAAGACGAGGTTGGAATCCCAGCCCTTCTGCCGAGCGTGGGGGATGTTATTGAGGTCGACAGGTACATCTAAGTTCTTTAAATCTATCCTGTGATGAAATAATACTATGGCAAGCCGGTTCTGCCCCAAGTGCGGGAGCACCAGTAAACCCTTGTACAAGGGCTTCTGTAAAGAATGTTATCTGGAGACCCATCAAGTTGCGCAGTTTCCTAAAAAAGTTGTTATAACCAGGTGTCCTGTGTGCAAGTCAATTTACGTTTCCAGGAAGCTGGTTCCCGGAAGCAGAAAGGTCATAGAAAACAAAGTGGCTGGAAAAATAAAAACAGATCTTTTCAAGCCCTCTTTCTCTTTTAAGTGGAAGGATAAGAGAACTTTGGAGGTAATTGTTTCAGGTTATCTTGATCCTGAAATGTTTTTTGATGTATCAGTCTCCGGAACTGTGAGAATAGAGTACAAGGACAGGACCTGCTGGGTGTGTTCCAAGAAAGGCAGAGAGTACTACGAGGTAGAAGTTCAGCTCAGGGGAAATGAAAAAAGGATAAGTGAAGTGCTTGACAACATGCTCAGGTTTACTGAACAGCTGGCAAAGTACTATCCTGAAGCAGAGCTCGTTTACTTGAAGAAGGCGAAAGGAGGAATTAATGTCTACTACGGGTACAAGCCAATAGCACTAAAAGTATTAAATTACCTGCATTCCGAGAAAGGACTGGACTACACGTCTTCAGAAGCAAAGCTTGTGTCGTATAACCCGAAAGGACGGCATGTTACCAGAAAGTCTTACTGCATAAGGTTGTGAAAAAATGGAAGGGCTTTTCAATACTCCTGTGGAAAAAGCGAAAGTAGGAGTGCTTGGAATAGGTTATGAGGCCGGCAACTATGGAGTGCGGGGCACTGCAAGCGCGCCCAGTGTCTTAAGCCATTACCTACAGTATGCTGAAACTTTTGATCCTGCAAGAGGAGATCTGCTTGAACAGCCAGTAGCGTTTCTTGGGAGCATAAGGCCCTCAAGTTTTTCAGAGCTTGTTAAGGAAGTGCAGGCCAGAATAAACAGTGCAAGAGAACAGAATCCTGGCATTAATTTTCTATTCATTGGTGGGGATCATACTATAACACAGGTAACTGCAAGCGTTCTTGGTTCTAAGAAAATACTCTGGGTTGACGCACATCCTGACTACTATGATGAGATTGAAGGGAACAAGTTTGCTCAGGCAACCAGTTCACGCAGGTTGGTTGAACAGGGAGCAAGTATTACAATGAGAGGAATAAGGTCTGTTTCTAAGGAAGAGTATCATGCGCTTAATCATGATGAAGTAGACTGGTCTGATGATCTTGAGTTTGGAGGGGAAGCAAGTTATCTCTCGCTGGATGTTGATGTTCTTGATCCTTCTCTTGTGTCGACATCCTGGCCAGAAGCTCCTGGAAAGCCTTTGTCAAGCGTTATCCGGCTTATAAAACGATCAAGGTTCAAGCACGCTGATCTTGTGGAATGGGTTCCTGATAAGGGCTGGCCTCAGATGCTCTCTTTGTTCAAAGAACTATGCTGGAGTCTGCTTAAGTACTAGGCTTTTTTCTTAAGCAGGCGGTCAATAGCTTTGCCAAGCATTTCCTTTGCCAGTCTCACGCTCACACCCTTCTTTTTAGAAAGGTCCATAACAAGAATGTTCAGTTCGTACTCTGTTTTTGGAGGTTCTTTTATGATCTTCTTCTCAAGTTGTTTGATGATCTGTTCCTTTTCTTTTTTTGTTATCTTCGGTCTTCTTCCGGCTCTTAAGGTGTTTAATGTTTCTTCATCTGCTTCTTTGTATAATATTTGTATTACTGTGTGAGGGCTTTTTCCAGTAAGCTTTCCTATGGCTTCTGCCGTTTTTTTCAGTCCTTTCCCTCTCATTTCTTCTTTCATTGCTTCTGCAAGGTCCAGAATTTCTTGCTTGGACACTTCTCTTTTTTCTGGTTTTCTTAACTTTTTTTCTGCGAGTTCTGGCGCTTCTTTTTTTATGGCGTAATACGCTTGCCTTGTTGAGCACCCTGTCTGCTCAGCCACTTTTCTTGAAAGCTGAAACAAGCTTGTTGTGTTTGGAGCAAGTTGTTTTGCAAGACCTGCAATCTTTTTTTGATCAGATCTTTTCAGTGCCTTTTTGGCTTTCATCAGAATATATACTAGGCGAACAGCTTAATAATCTATACTCTGTCTATCTGAACCGTTTTCTCGTGCGATTTTTTGCCTTTGACTATCTTGACGCAGGATTTGTTCACGCCAAAGTATTCTGCAAGCACTTCTATCAGTTGTTTATTTGCCTTGTCTTTTTCAGCAGGCGCAGTTAACCTGACTCTGAGTCCGTTACCAGTTTCTGTTACTTGCACTCTTGAAGATTTTGGAAAAACCTTTACCGTAACAATCATTAGCTCAACTTACTCTCTTTTGTTATAAAACTGTTCTCCGCAAGCTTTTTCAGCGCCTTCTTTTTTTCATGCCCTTTTACCTTATCAAGCGTTTCTTCCAGGAACAGGATATTCTCATCATACATTTTCCTGTTAACAGGGTATGGTATTCTGTCCTTGCCCCCGTGCGCGAAAGAGAACTTTACAGGGTCTTTCCATTCTGGTTTTTCCCCGTAAACCAGTCCTGCTATCAAGGCAAGGCTCCTGAGCTTTTTTGGGCCCATTCCCCTGACTGCCACTAGTTCTTCGTAATCTGAAGGCTCCAGTTTTCTGACCTTCTCGAAAAATTTTTTGTCAGCTTCTGTCAGGTCAGAAGGCAGTATCTCATGCCTTGAAGGCATCTTTATGTTGGTCAGGTTCCAGTCTGCTTCTTTCACAAGATCAATGCATGCCCTTCTGTTCTCTTCTCCCTTTCTTGCAGTAAGAT
>Ga0190313_1000484_pt1 | contig 23853 bp, 19 predicted proteins | sample 4870071011_MG_FD_169989 | JGI IMG/M metagenome (GOLD analysis project Ga0190313, IMG submission 169989) | Hydrothermal vent sediment bacterial communities from Southern Trench, Guaymas Basin, Mexico - 4870-07-10-11_MG | ecosystem: Environmental > Aquatic > Marine > Hydrothermal vents > Sediment ... | reverse complement strand
AATAACCGAGCTGGGATGACTTTCTAATTCAAGGCATCTTGGAGCTTTTCTTGAGGTGTATAATCATTAAGCAAGTTCAATTTTTTACTACACAAAAATGTCAGAGAGACTTCCAACATTCAAGAAACCCTTTAATCCCAAAAATCTAACTTCTTCAGCTTTTAATCTTAAAATGGTCAAGTTTCCATGAGGAGAGCATATCAAAAAAGCTCTCAAAAACCTCAAACCCAAACATGCACACTCAAAACGTTACAATCTTACACAAAATTTGCAACATAACGTAATTTCCCAACAAACAATTACCAAAAACCTCCAAAGAACTCTCAGGACAATATTCCAGAAAAGAAAACTGCAAAGACTCAAAAACAACAAAAACAAGAAAAATAACGAGAACCGAAAATTATTCAGTCAACGTAATAGTATTCCCCTTTTTCCTTCTGCTCTTTGTCCTTAACGCTGCCCTCTTTATTTGCTCTCGGTCTTCCTGTGTCAGGGTCTCTTCTGAATGTAATTCCAACGGAAGCAAGAAAGCGATTCATGCCCTCTCTCATACCCATCGGCTTCGTCGCTTTACCAAATCTACTTGGCTCACCTTCAAAGACAATCAAGCGGTCGCTTATGTAGTCAATCATCAAAACATCATGCTCAACAACTAACGCTGTCTTCTCGTGCTTCTCCATCAAATGCCTTATTGCCCTTGAAACTGCTAATCTCTGCTCAACGTCGAGATAAGCTGAAGGCTCGTCTAACAGGTAGAGGTCAGCATCTCTAAGCAGACATGCAGTTATTGCAATCCTCTGCAGTTCACCGCCACTGAGCTCATTCACTGGTCTGTCATATAGCTCTGGAATGCCAAGAGGATTCAGCAGTTCGGTCTTGTAGAAGCTGCTCATGAGCTTTGACGCATCAATTTTACTTAAAAGTTCAAACACCGTTCCTTCATAGTCTGCTTTTATGTACTGGGGCTTATAGCTTACTTTAAGCTCCCACTCAACTTTCCCTTCTGTCGGCTCCTCAACTCCGGCGAGCATCTTCACGAAAGTAGTCTTACCAATTCCGTTTGGCCCAACTATGCCGACAACTTCTCCCCTATACAGCTCCCCACCTTCGGCTTCCAACCTAAAGCTTCCATAGTCTTTAACTAAAGATGGATACTCAACCAGAACTTCTCCCGCTTGGCTCTTCCTCTCGCTCAGCTTTGTGAATCTAATTTCATACGGCCTAAAGCGGACGTTTTCATCTGGAAGGTAACCGTCAAGGAATATGTTTATCCCGACTCTTGTCCCCTTTGGCATTGAGAATATACCATATGCTCCGGGTTTACCATAAACTACGTGAATAATATCGCTTAGGTAGTCAAGAACTGCCAAATCATGCTCTACAGCTAAGACTGATTTGCCCTCTCCGGCGAGCTTTCTTATCAGCCTTGCTGCCTTTAACCTCTGTCTTATATCGAGATAGGAGGAAGGCTCATCAAAGAAGTAGAAGTGAGCATCTCTCAACACTGCCGCAGCTATTGCAACCCTCTGCAGTTCGCCACCACTCAACTGCTGGATTTCTCTGTCTAAAATGTTTTCAAGCTCAAGCTCTTTGACAACTTTGTCAAAAAGCCCTCGCTCATCTGCCCTCCTAAGCAAATCCCTCACTTTCCCTTTAACTACTTTGGGAATTAAGTCCACATATTGAGGCTTTACAACGGGTTTTATCTCCTTATTCTTCAGCTTTTCAAAATAGTTCTGGAGTTCATTTCCTCTAAAGGCTTTAATCACGTTGTCCCAGCTGTCATTGTCACCACAGAGGTTTGGGAGAAGCTGACCTGCTAAGATTTTAACAGCAGTTGTCTTCCCAATACCATTTGGCCCCAAAATTCCAACTACCATGCCCTCCTTAATTACTGGCAGTCTGTAGAGGACAAACCCATTTACACCGTATCTGTGAACACAGCCCTCGCTGAGCTGCTCTGGAAGATTTACGATAGTTATTGCATTGAAAGGACACTTATGCACACAGATTCCACAGCCTGTACACGATGCCTCTTGAATTATCGGCTTATAGTTTTCCTCATCTATTATTATTGCCTCTCCACCCATCCTGTTGACGGGACAAACCCTTTCACAGAGGAAGTGACCGCACTTATCTGGATTACATTTATCATAATCAATGACCGCAACTCTCATCTTTCTCACCGCTCTATGGTTTTTAACAGAGTTTTAAAAAGTTGCGATATCCTACATCTCACTTTTCCCAAAAATTTATTTCCTCTCTGGACATAATTAGACACATGATAAAAGAACTTTTCAGCAATCTTGAAAGCGAAATTGTAGCTGTCGAGGAGCTCCCACCAGAAGAAGGGGAATACGGGAGATTTACATTTAAAAATCCCGAAATAAATCAGCTTGTGGAGAGCTTGGGGTTTAAGCTGTATAAACATCAAGTTGAAGCATTAAATGCTCTTTATTCTGGGAGAAACATTGTTGTAACAACTCCTACAGCCTCCGGCAAAAGTGAGATCTTCAGATTGGCTATTTTTGACAACTACTTCTCAAATCCTCAGCACACTTATCTCCTAATCTACCCCACCCGTGCTTTAATAAACAACCAGTATGAGAAATTTTCCCTTGAGAACTTCCACTTCTTCCAGATAACAAAGAAAATGGTGAATGCAAAGATTTTAACTGGTGATGTTGAATGGAGTGAAAGGAGGGTAATTTTAAGGGAAAAACCCAGAGTCATCTTCACGACTCCAGACATGCTCCACTACAACATCTTGAGGAATCTAAAAGACTATGAATGGCTTTTAAGGAATTTGCGGTATTTGGTTGTTGATGAGCTTCACATCTACAGAGGCGTCTTTGGAACAAATGCCGCTTACGTCTTCAGGCGGTTGCTAAGGGCATTAAAGTGTTTAGGTGCAAAATCCCAAATCATAGCTCTCTCTGCAACTCTCAGAAATCCCAAAGAATTTGCTGAGAACTTTTTCGGTTTGGAGTTTGAAGCTGTTACGAGAGCGACAAACCCATTTCCAAAGCGCTATCTAATTCTCTTTGAGCCTCGAAGGTTAAATGAGATGCAGCTTTTGAGGGCTGTAGTTGAGAAGTTAGCAGAGAAGGGGATTAAAACACTTGTCTTCTTTGATTCAAGAAAAGGAACTGAGAAGCTCATGAGGTTTCTCCTTTCCTCTCCTGCCGTTTACAAAACCTCAACATACAAAGGAACCCTTCCAAAGAACATCCGCTGGGAAATTGAGAGGGATTTTAAAGAAGGAAGGCTTTTAGTTCTGCTAACAACAAATGCTCTTGAATTGGGCATAGACATCGGAGATTTAGATGCCGTAATTAACTATGGAATTCCGCCGGATGGTCTGTTTTCTTTAATCCAGCGTTTTGGAAGAGCTGGGCGTTTAAAAGAGAGGGAAGCATTGAATGGGATAGTTCTTAGAAAGAACGGTCTGGACTATTACTACAAGGAACACTTAGACGAGCTTGTTGAGCGGTTGGAGAAAGGAATAATTGAGTATATGCCCGTTAATCTGAAGAACCGCCTAGTTGTCAAAAAGCACCTCCACTACCTCTTGACTGAACTTAAAGTCCTTGACTGGGATGAGCTGAACGATTTTGAAAAAGTCGTAGCTGAAGAGTTGATAAAGGAGAAAAAGGCAAAGCTCTATAAAAACCCACTAACTGGGAAGAAGGAGCTTAGAATTTTAAGACCAGCTTTTAGCTATTCATCAATCAGAATGGCAAGTGATGAAAGTTACTTCTTGGTTTTAGACGAACCCTGGATAAGGTATAAGCTGCTGGAAAAAGAAAGCTTAAGCGACCTTCTGCGCTTCATAAACTGGCTCAAGCTTAAAGGTTATGTCATTGAAGAAGTTGATAAGCCAGAGTACTATCGCTCGTTATTGCCGGGAATGGCTTACTTCTCAAGAGGGGAACTTTACATGACCAGAGATAAGCTGAAAATTGGGAAATTCCACTTCATATTTGCTAAGCAGCTTAATCGATTTTGGGAAGTTGAAACTTTTGCCTCAAAGCGTGAGGAAGTCGAAATTCTTGAGATTTACAAGAAAAAGCAGTTCAAAGATGTTGAGATTTATATTGGCCGGCTCAAAGTCAAGCATAGGTATTGGGGCTTTGCTGTGAAAGGTAAGGACACTCCACGATATCTCCAAGAACTGCTTAAGCTTAGAGAAGAAGGCATCTTGAAAGGTGAAATTTATGCACCTCTCGTTGGAGGGTTTGAAGCTGTTAACTTGGATGAACTGAGCGATGAAGAATGGAAAATCCTTGATTGGGAAAAATTCGCCAAGGTTGAATTTGATGAGCCTCTGGAGAGAGAATTTGAAACTGACGGTATCTGGTTTGTGTTCCCTGATAGGATTAGAGAGATCGCAAGGGAAGAGTTTCACGAGTTCTTTAGAGTTGCAATTGAGAAAGACCAAGGAGATTTGGCGTTTTCCATCTATGAACGTTTGGATAGGAGAAAGCTCTTCCCAGAGCTTTTAGGGGCCACAACCTACTACGTAAGAAAAACAATTGGAGATGTTCTTGAGAGGGCAAAGGCTAAAGATGATGAGCTTGCATTAGCTATAAAGAAAATGATTGACAGCAAAGACGGCATAGGGAGCGGATTGCATGCGATAGAGCACAACATGATAAAGATAGCCCCAATCTTTACCTATGTTGACAGCAGAGAGCTTGGAGGTTACAGTTATGAGAGCTTTCCGAATCCACCACACATAGGAAAGCCAATAGTCTTCATCTACGATGGAAATGAGGGAGGCTTTGGATTAGCAGAGATACTCTATGAAAATGCAGAAAAGTTGATAGAAAAAAGCTTTGAGCACTTGAAGAGCTGCAAATGCAAAGATGGATGTCCACTTTGTGTTTATTCGCCTAAATGTGGAACATTTAACGAGTTCTTAGACAAGTGGCAGGCGATGAAAATTTGGGAGAGGGTTTTGAAGTGCTGATTATGACACCAGAGTTTCATAAATAGATATATTTGTGAAAGTGGTCTGTCATAAATTGCAATCCGCTCTCTCCAGATAAATTATCCTCTCAATGTCGCTATCAGCTTTTTCTCATTCAGTAGCATAGCAATTGCATCCTTAACGTCCTTAACTACAACATCACTTGCCAAAAGTGCATCAACTGTTGCTCCTTCTTCACCGATCACGCAAAAAGCCAGTTCAGCATTTTCAAGCATTCTAACATCGTTATTGCCGTTGCCTACTCCAATGTACGGTTCATACTTCATTGCATTTTCAAGCTTCTCATTGCCGTCCTTAACGCGCTCGATTTTGACGTTTAAGCTTTTAAACTCTTCCTCCAACGTTCCAAAGGTGTCTGCACTCAAAACAACTACGATGTATTTCTCGCTGAGTCTTTCAAGAAGCTTCTTAACTTCTTCGCTTACCCTTCCTTCAACTCCCAGAGTTCCGTTTAAATCAAAAGCAACTGCTCTGGCTTCAATTTTTCCGTAGTTTGGGATTTCAATTGTCATATCATCACCACTGAGAGAAGGGTTTAAAGGGTCTTAAAGGTTACTTAAAACTTGGTGGTCTCATGAGAATAGCTTGGGGGATCAGCGGGGCGGGACATCTCCTCCAAGAAAGTATTGAAATTCTCGAGAAATTGAGAGATAAGCACGAAATTAAAATCTTCTTATCAAAGGCAGGCGAAGAAGTTGCCAAAATGTACAAACTTTTTGATAGGCTTGAGAGGTTTCCTCTTGTTAAGGAATCTAAACAGGGTTTTTCCTTTCCCTCATGTGGTGCTTTTAACTTAAGAAAATTTGATGTATTCATCATCTCACCCACAACTTCAAACACCGTTGCCAAGATTAGACTCGGAATTGCTGATTCCCTCTTATCCTGCTGTGCCTCCCAAGCTTTGAAGAGCAGGGTTCCACTGATATTGGTTCCAACTGATTCAAAGCCCGTTGTTGAAACTAAAGCTCCAAATGGTCAAATTTTCAAGATATATGTTAGAAAAGTTGATTTGGAGCACTTAGAAGCTCTGAAGAAGGAAGGGGTTATAATTTTAGAACACCCTTATGAAGTAGAGCATGTTCTACCCATGCTCCTATAACAAGATTATTCCCCACCTTTTCTTATCTGACCTCCTCCCCGTCCTGAAGGGCGAGGGTTCGGCTTAACTCCCTCGCCAGTGACGAGGAGGTTTGCGGGCTCATCCCCTACTCGCGTTACCACTTTCGGTTCAGCCCGCAGGCCCGGTCTAAGGCCCATTACCCCTACTGCGCAGAGCGGTTTGGGGTTATTGTTCAGAGGCCGCCTTTCAAAGTTTTTACGGCCACGCCGGGTGGCGTGGAATGTGGACGCCTATCGGCGTCGCCTATCCGTTTGGATAGGCCACGATGAAACTCTTTGAAAGGGTTTGTCCTCAGTGGCCTCTTCGAGGCCTTACTACGTTCAAGAGTTTAAAAGAGTTTCGGTGATTCAATACTCGTTGGGTGGTTTACTGTATCCCCGCCCTAAAGGGCAAGGCTTGAAAAAAAGAAAAGCCATGGAAAGATTTATAACCCAACTTTTTAAGTGAATGATGAACATGCTCATAAAGGTGATGTAAATGGGAAGAAGGGAAGAGATGATTGCGAAAATTAAAGAATTAATGACTCAACCTGAGAGAATTAGAAATATGGGTATTGCCGCTCACATTGACCACGGTAAGACAACCCTGAGTGATAACCTGCTGGCAGGAGCGGGAATGATTAGCGAGGAGCTTGCAGGAAAGCAGCTTGTTCTTGACTTCGATGAGCAGGAGCAAGCAAGAGGTATCACAATTAATGCAGCTAACGTTTCAATGGTTCATGAGTACGAAGGAAAGGAGTACCTAATTAACTTAATTGACACTCCCGGTCACGTTGACTTCGGTGGTGACGTTACAAGAGCCATGAGAGCAATTGACGGCGCAATCATAGTCGTTGATGCTGTTGAAGGGGTTATGCCACAGACTGAAACAGTTCTCAGACAAGCCTTAAGAGAGTACGTCAAGCCCGTTCTCTTCATCAACAAGGTTGACCGTTTAATTAGAGAGCTCAAGCTTACTCCACAGCAGATGCAGGAGAGATTCGTTAAGATAATCACAGATGTTAACAGGCTCATTAAGAGATATGCCCCAGAGGAGTTCAAGAAGCAGTGGCTGGTTAACGTTAACGATGGAAGTGTTGCATTTGGTTCAGCTTACTACAACTGGGCTCTCAGTGTTCCGTTCATGAAAAAGACCGGAGTTTCCTTTAGGGAAATAATTGACCTCACAAATGCAGGTGACCTGAAGACTCTCAGAAAGAAGGCTCCACTTCACGTTGTTGTCCTTGACATGGTTGTTAGGCACTTGCCGAACCCATTGGAAGCTCAGAAGTACAGAATTCCACACCTCTGGCGCGGTGATATCAACAGCGATGTTGGTCAGGCAATGCTCAACTGTGATCCAAAAGGTAAAATGGTCATGATCGTTACGAAGATTATCATTGACAAGCACGCCGGTGAGGTTTCAACGGGAAGAGTCTGGAGCGGTACTGTTAAAACTGGTCAGGAAGTTTATCTCATCTCTGCAAAGAGAAAAGCCAGAATCCAGCAGGTCGGTATTTACATGGGTCCAGAGAGGGTTAACATGGAGGCAGTTCCAGCCGGTAACATTGTCGCTGTAACTGGTTTGAGAGATGCAATGGCCGGTGAGACAGTTGCTCAAGAGCCAATTGAACCCTTTGAAGCTCTGCACTACACAAGCGAGCCAGTCGTTACAGTTGCAATTGAAGCAAAGAACATTAAAGACCTGCCAAGATTAATTGAGGCCCTCAGACAGCTTGCTAAGGAAGACCCAACACTTCAAGTTAAGATTGACCAAGAAACTGGACAGCACTTGCTCAGCGGTATGGGAGAACTGCACTTAGAGGTTAAGCTCTACAAGCTCAAAGAAGACTGGGGCATTGATGTTGATGTTTCAGAGCCAATCGTTGTCTACAGAGAGAGCATTACAAAGGTCAGCCCAATCGTTGAAGGTAAGTCACCAAACAAGCACAACAGGTTCTATGTTGTAATCGAGCCAATGCCGGACAACATCTACCAGGCAATTAGAGAGGGTGAAATTCCAGAAGGAAGACCAAAGGACAGGAAAGCTGTTGCCAAGAAACTCGCTGAGTTGGGAATGGACTATGATATGGCTAAGGGCATCGTTGATGTTTACAGAGGAAACATCTTCCTTGACAACACCAAGGGTATTCAGTACCTCAACGAAGTTATGGACTTACTCATTGATGGTTTCCACCAGGCAATGGATGAGGGACCACTCGCAAAGGAGCCTGTTATGAAGGTTATCGTTAGATTGGTTGATGCTCAGATTCACGAGGATAACGTACACAGAGGCCCAGCCCAGATTTATCCCGCAATTAGAACAGCCATTCACTGTGCAATGATGAAATCAAACCCAGTTCTCTATGAGCCATACCAGAAAGTTATTATCAACGTTCCATACGAATACATGGGATCAGTCAGCAGAGAAATCAGCCAGAGAAGAGGTCAGCTCCTTGATATGAGGCAAGAAGGTGAAGTTATGACAATCATTGCAAAGGCTCCAGTTGCTGAGATGTTCGGGTTTGCTGGAGCAATCAGAAGTGCAACAAGCGGTAGAGCATTGTGGAGTACAGAGCATGCGGGATTCGAGAGAGTTCCACAAGAACTTGCTATCCAGATAATCAGACAGATCAGACAGAGAAAGGGACTCGATCCAAACCCACCAACAGAGAAGGATATCTGTCCACAGTTCTGATTTCCTCTTTTCTTCACTCTTGGATTTCTCCTTGGATTTTAATATTATGCTTTTGATAATTCTCATACTAATCTGATCTTTTTGCTCTGATACGACATTCCTGTAAAACTACGATTAGTTAACTTTTTAAACCCTCTCCTGTATCTTCCTTTGGACTCATGAGGCTCTCTTGCAAAAAGCGGGTTTCCCGCTCAAGAGAGCCGAGGTTACAGAAAGCTTTAAAAACCTATCCCAGTCAATAAGGTTAGACACGAATTTGGAGGTGGATAAAAATGGCAAAGGAGAAGCCACACGTTAATATTGTGTTTATCGGACACGTCGACCACGGTAAGAGCACCATGATCGGAAGACTGCTCTTCGACACAGCTAACATACCGGAGAACATCATTAAGAAGTTCGAGGAAATGGGTGAAAAAGGTAAGTCATTTAAGTTTGCTTGGGTCATGGACAGGCTTAAGGAAGAGAGAGAAAGAGGTATTACAATTGACGTTGCTCACACTAAGTTTGAGACCCCACACAGATACATTACAATCATTGACGCTCCAGGACACAGAGATTTCGTTAAGAACATGATTACCGGTGCTTCACAGGCTGACGCTGCTGTTCTCGTCGTTGATGCAAAGGATGGTGTCATGCCACAGACCAAGGAGCATGCATTCCTTGCAAGGACACTCGGTATTAACCACATAATTGTCTGTATAAACAAGATGGACATGGTCAACTATGACGAGAAGAGATTTAAGGAAGTTGCAACTCAAGTTGAGAAGCTCCTCAAGATGCTCGGTTACAAGAACTTCCCAATCATTCCAACATCAGCATGGAATGGTGACAACGTCGTTAAGAAGAGCGACAAGATGCCATGGTACAAGGGACCAACACTCATCGAGGCACTTGACAAGATCCCAGAGCCACCAAAGCCAATTGACAAGCCACTTAGAATCCCAATCCAAGACGTTTACTCAATTAAGGGTGTCGGTACAGTTCCAGTTGGTAGAGTTGAGACTGGTAAGCTTAAGGTCGGTGACGTAGTCATCTTCGAGCCAGCCAGCACAATCTTCCACAAGCCAATCCAAGGTGAAGTCAAGAGCATTGAGATGCACCACGAGCCACTCCAAGAGGCCCTCCCAGGTGACAACATCGGATTCAACGTCAGAGGTGTCAGCAAGAACGACATCAAGAGAGGTGACGTCGCTGGACATGCAACCAGCCCACCAACAGTTGTCAGACCAAAGGACACATTCAAGGCCCAGATCATCGTCCTTAACCACCCAACAGCAATTACCGTTGGATACACACCAGTTCTCCACGCTCACACATGCCAGGTTGCTGTTAGATTTGAGCAAATCCTTGCAAAGCTTGACCCAAGAACAGGTAACATCACTGAGCAGAACCCACAGTTCATCAAGACCGGTGACTCAGCTATCGTCATCCTCAGACCGACCAAGCCAATGGTCATCGAGCCGGTTAAGGAGATTCCACAGCTCGGTAGATTCGCTATCAGAGACATGGGTCAAACCGTCGCTGCCGGTATGGTCATATCCATTCAGAAGGGCAAGTGAAGCCCTTTCTTTCTCAGTTCTTTCTTTTAACTGAAGCTTTCTTGAGAGGTGGCAAAAATGCAAAAAGCAAGGATCAAGCTTGCAAGCACCAATATAAAGTCACTTAATGAGGTAACTGATCAAATCAAGCAAATTGCAGAGAGAACAGGAGTTAGAATGAGCGGTCCCATACCACTTCCAACAAAGAGAATCAGGATAACAACAAGAAAGAGCCCGGATGGGGAAGGAACAGCAACCTTTGATAGATTTGAGCTCAGAGTCCACAAGAGGCTTATTGACATTGAAGCTGATGAGAGAGCTATGAGACAGATAATGAGAATTCGCGTTCCTGAAGACGTAACAATCGAAATTGAGCTTATCTCATGATCACTCTTCTTATTTTTAGTGCCGGGGTAGCCTAGCCTGGGAAGGCGCGGGCCTGGAGAGTCCGTGGGCGTAAGCCCTCCGGGGTTCAAATCCCCGCCCCGGCGCCATATAAAACTTTGTTCTTGAAGATAAGCTTAACATCCCTACATAAATTATCAAGACAGACACAAACTCTTTAAGCATTTTTAATCAACTTGTTCTGGTGTATAAAATGGAGGAGTATCTACGATTAATTCCAAGACAAAACGAGAAAATTGAGCTGAAAAAGATTAACGGAAAGTTTTATCTTTTAATACCCATGGATTCACCATTTGACTTCCTAGCTAAGAGGGTTCATGGAGAGTATAGGAGAGTAGAGCTCGATGAATATGGGGTTTTTGTGTGGGAGCTCTGTGATGGCTCAAGGACTGTAAAAGAAATTGGTAAAAAGCTGAAAGAAAGATTTGGAGATTCTGTTGAGCCACTGTATGAAAGATTAGTCACATTCTTACTTGAATTGTACAAAAGGAATTTAATATCCTTTGGTGAATCACATGAATCAAGAAGCTGAGGGAACACTGTTTGCTTTCGTTGCCCTAATCCTTGTAGGAATTGAACCAGTTGTTATTAAATCAAATCCCGTTAATCCTCTTAGCTTTGCAGCGTTTTCTGCATTGTTTGCCTCTTTGGTATTGTGGGGAATAATCTTATCATTGGGGGCATGGAAAGAACTAAAAGAAAAGCCTGGAGATATTCACAAAGCTTTTCTTGTGGGTCTTTTTGGAACCGCTTTGGCATACATTGCGTACTCATATGGGGCTCGAATGAGCACAGCAATAAACGCATCTCTAATAACAAGAAGTGAGGTGCTGTATTCCTTTGTCCTTTCTTATCTGTTCCTGAGAGAAAAGATAACAAAAAAACAGTTTATCTTTTCGTTGGTTATTCTTTTGGGACTTGTTCTTGTGATAACCCAGGGGAAAACAGTAAAACCTCAGAAAGGGGATATATTGCTCTTACTGACACCATTATTCTGGCAAATGGGACATACGATTGCTAAACGATTACAGTACTCTCCATACTTAATAGCTACTCTTAGAAATACATTTGGGGGACTGATTCTTTTATTACTCACTTTACCCTTTGGCTTAGAATTCACCCCTCTGGCTATGGTAGAGGGAGTTATAATTGCTCTGACCCAAGTTCTCTGGTACTCTTCCTTAAAGCTTATCAATCTTTCAAAAGCTACCTCGATAATAACCCCAGCACCAGCCGTTGCCATTGCATTATCAATATTTCTTGGAGAGAACTTCACGGCTTATCATGCAATAGGGTTCATACTGATAACAATAGGCACTTTAAAAATTTCAAAAATTAAAAGTGAACAGCGTTAGTCATCGGAGATCTCTAAGGATTCCCTCATAAGCTTCTTAATGACTTTCCTTTTCTTATTCTCAAATTCTTCCTTATCTAAAAACTCCCAATAATGCTTTGTTTCTGGAAACCTGCCCGTTTTTACCTCGTTTTTGTATTCTTCAAGGGCAAGCTGAATCGTACTTCTTAAATCGGCATATTTTTTGACAAATGGAGGAACATTCTCATAGATGCCCAACAAGTCATGCCAGACCAAAACTTGACCATCAACGTATGGTCCAGAGCCAATTCCAATCGTTGGAATCTTAACTTCTTCTGTTACAAGCTTTGCCACATCTGCAAGTACAAACTCTAAAACAACGGCAAATGCTCCTACTTTTTCCAAGGCTTTTGCATCCCTAAGAATTTCCTCAATCTCTTCTTCAGTTTCGCCCATTAAGCGGTAACCACCTAAACGAAGGTAACGCTGAGGCGTTAAACCAGTGTGTCCCATTACCGGAATTCCAACTCTCACAAGCTTTTTAACAAGCTTTCTGTGGTCATATCCTCCCTCAATTTTCACAGCATCTGCACCAGCTTGAATGAGCTTTGCCGCATTTTTAACTCCTTCATCAATGCTTACCTCATAGCTCATGAAAGGCATATCTGCCAAAACTAAACCCCTTTTAACAGCTTTAGCAACAGCCCTTGTGTGATAGACCATCTGCTCTATGGACACATTTAGTGTATTTGGCTCACCGTAAACTACCATGCCGAGAGAATCTCCAATAAAGATAATGTCAATACCCGCTTTATCTGCTATCAATGCTGAGGGATAATCATAAGCCGTTACCATGACAATCTTTTCTTTTCCCTTCATCTCCATAATTTTCCTTGGAGTTACCTCTCTCATAGTCCCACCCAAGCCTAATAAACCCCCAAGGAATATTAACCTATCGGAGGTGGGAGGATGAAAATGAGGAAGTGGGAGCATTATGAACATACTGCAGACATAGGAATTAGAGGATATGGGAGGACTCTTGAAGAAGCTTTTGAGAACGTTGCCATAGCGTTATTTGATGTAATGGTTGATGTGAAAAAAGTCGAGCCAAAAGAAGTGAGAGAGATTGAAGTTAGTGGTGAGGACTTATATGCTCTGCTCTACAACTTCCTTGAAGAGCTATTGATTCTTCACGATACTGAAGGACTTGTATTTTCAGACTTTGAAGTTAAGATTGAGAAAACCAAAGAAAGGTATAAGCTCAAAGCCAAAGCCTATGGAGAACCTTTAGATTATGAAAAGCATGAGCCTAAGGAAGAGGTTAAGGCAATAACATACCATGACATGAAAATTGAACAGTTAGAAGAGGGAACTTGGATTGCCCAGTTAGTGCCGGATCTGTAAAGCAAAGCTCTTAAATCACATGAGGGGTTAATTTAATTGGGGGTGAGAGAATGGTTCCATTAAAGAGAATTGACCAAATAAGATGGGAAATACCCAAGTTTGATAGAAGAATGAGAGTTCCCGGCAAAGTTTATGCAGATGATGTTTTAATCCAGAAGATGCGCCAAGATAGAACACTTGAACAAGCTGCAAATGTTGCCATGCTTCCTGGGATTTACAAGTACTCTATAGTCATGCCCGATGGTCATCAAGGCTATGGTTTCCCAATTGGTGGCGTTGCGGCTTTTGATGCCAAGGAGGGTGTCATAAGCCCTGGAGGCGTTGGATATGACGTGAATTGTCTCCATGAAGACACTGAAGTTATCAGTGATCTCGGATTTAGGATTAAAGTAAAAGAACTCCCTAAAAAATTTAAACAGATTTCCCTTAAGGTATACAATGTTGAGGAAGGCCACAACGATAGCTCAAGGATAATGCTCGTTGCAGAGAGAGATAGCGATGAGGGGATATACGAAATACACTTGTCAAGTGGAAGAATTCTCAAAGCATCAGGTGACCATCCTGTATTAACGGAGAGTGGATATAAACTCGTTGAGGAGCTTAAACCCGGGGACTTGGTGGCAATTTATCCATTCGAAGGACCGGAATATGAAGAACCTCCATGCCAGATATTGCTCTCACGTAAAGACTTTGAGGGTGAAGATAAACAGATTATAAGGTATCTTGAAAGCAGGGGTTTGTTACCCCTTTCATTTAGTGACCCAAGGATAGGAATTCTTGCCAGGATCCTTGGTTACTTTATAGGCGATGGTTCCTTCGACATATATAGGGAGAAAAATGGAAGGGAAAGGATTGTAACGGTGTTCTATGGGGACAGGGAAGGACTTGAGGCGCTAAGAAAGGACTTAGAATTTTATTTCAATATCAGAGCTTCACGAGTATATTCTAGGAAAAGAAAGCAAAAAATTAAAACAGCATGGGGTGAGTTCGACACAGAGGGAACCGAGTACTCAATAAAAGTAACATCTAAGGCATTTGCCTTATTGCTGATAAAATTGGGGGCGCCAGTAGGCAAGAAGAGTGGCGTTGAATTTGATGTTCCGGACTGGATTAAGAATGCTCCTTTATGGGTTAAGAGAAACTTCTTAGCAGGGCTTTTCGGAGCTGACGGAACCAAACCCATCCTCCTAACAGAGAAGCATGGATATACCCCAAACTCCATATCACTCACTGTAGTTAAGTCAAAAGAGCTTGAAAAGAACCTCAAGTGCTACCTGGAGTCAATCAAGAAAATGTTAGCGGATTTCGGGGTCACCTCTCACATCTGGAAAGTGAAAGAGTACGATGGCAGGGTTATGTATCGTCTCACTATCTATTCAAACACATCAGAGCTTTATCAGTTCCTTTCGCGTATAGGGTATGAGTATACCTCTAAGAAATCTTACGCTCTAATATTTGCCGAATATCTACGTAGGAAACTTATAACGTCCAGTAAAATCAAAGAAAAAAGCGTTGTAAAGAGGAATCAGAGACTAACTGAACTATTGCCAGATTTTGAAGAATTTGCCAAGATGTACGGTCTTGAGGGTGGGTTTGTTTTAGACCCTGTAATTGAAGTTCACAAAGTAAAAAGTGATTCAAAATACCTATACGACATAGGTGTCTACCACAGCGCTCATAACTTCATAGCCAACGGCGTCGTCGTACACAACTGTGGTGTCCGCCTTATCCGCACAAACCTAACAAAAAAGGAAGTGAGACCAAAGATTAAGCAGCTCGTTGATACACTCTTTAAGAACGTTCCAAGCGGATTGGGCAGCAAAGGAAGAGTTAGACTTCAATGGACCCAGCTTGATGATGTTTTGGCGGAGGGTGCAAAGTGGGCCGTTGACAACGGCTACGGCTGGGATGAAGACTTGGAGAGACTGGAAGAAGGAGGAGGAATGGAGGGAGCAAATCCCTCTTATGTAAGCGATACAGCAAAGAGAAGAGGTGCACCACAGCTTGGCTCCCTCGGCAGTGGAAATCACTTCCTTGAAGTGCAAGTTGTGGACAAAATCTTTGACCCCGAAGTGGCTAAGGTTTATGGTCTCTTTGAGGGGCAAGTAGTTGTGATGGTTCACACTGGTTCAAGAGGTTTGGGTCATCAGGTTGCAAGCGATTATCTCAGAATTATGGAGAGAGCCAACAGGAAATACAGGATCCCTTGGCCAGACAGAGAACTTGTTAGCGTTCCATTCCAGAGTGAAGAAGGTCAGAGGTACTTTAGTGCAATGAAAGCGGCTGCAAATTTCGCTTGGGCAAACAGGCAAATGATTACTCACTGGGTGAGGGAGAGCTTTGAAGAAGTGTTCAGACAAAAAGCTGAAGATCTTGAAATGCATATAGTTTATGATGTCGCTCACAATATAGCCAAGCTTGAAGAGCATGAAATAAATGGTCGGAAGGTTAAGGTTGTTGTTCACAGAAAAGGTGCCACAAGAGCATTTCCACCAAGACATGAGGCAATACCAAAAATTTACAGAGATGTTGGGCAACCTGTGCTTATTCCTGGTTCAATGGGAACCGCAAGCTATGTCTTAGCTGGAACTGAAGGAGCAATGAAAGAAGCATTTGGTTCAACATGTCATGGTGCTGGGAGAGTTCTCAGCAGAAAAGCCGCTACAAGGCAATATAGAGGAGACAGGCTTAAGAACGAGCTTATGCAGAGGGGAATCTACATCAGGGCAGCGAGCCTAAGGGTTGTTGCTGAAGAAGCTCCAGGAGCTTATAAGAACGTTGACAATGTCGTCAATGTTGTTGCAAAGGCAGGAATTGCAAAGCTGGTTGCAAGAATGAGACCAATCGGAGTTGCTAAGGGTTGAACTTCTCTTGAGATTTATTCTTTTCTTTATTTTTGGCAACAATAAAAAGGGGAGTAGGAAGTTATCTCAAGTCACTTGTCATAAACCTAACATAGGCCACTGAAAATGGCAATAGGAGGGCCACTAAGAGCATAGCTAAGTTGTTGAACCCCAGCGAAAACGCTTCACTTAGTGGGGTATAGGTGTTTGCTAATTTGTCTCCGGAGAAAACCCAGATTACAAGCTGTGCGTAGTGATAGGCTGGATTTATGAAGTGCAACCTTTGTTCCCAGAGCTTAACGTTTTCACGCCACATATCAAATGCTGGAGTGTCATAGGGTGGCATTTCGCCAGCTAAGTGCCCTGCTATAAGGGTAACGATTATACCGTATATAATCGTTAAAAAAATTGCAAGACCTACTGATACAAGCATTGAGGTTTCCGACTTTTTGAAGAGTGTTGAAAAGAGAATTGAAATGCTGAGAAATATAAGGGTGTATAGAAGGGTTAGCATAAACGCAATCAGCCCCCTAAAGAAGGACTCACTATCTAAGGGGGCACCTATTATAAGGAGGAATGCAATAGTAAAAACGTATCCGACTAATATCGTGATTGCTAAAACCAATGCGTTCCCAAGAAATTTGCCGTTTATGACTTCGTCCCTATAAACGGGGTGTCCAAGAAGAACTTTAATCGTTCCTATCTCGACTTCCTTATTTATTGCGTCAGCACCCAAAGCAACACCCATTATCGCTCCAAAAATCGTGAAGAAGGTGAAATTTAGAAGAAACATGGCTGACAATGGAGTCATATATGTATATCCTTCAGCACCAGAGAGTCCGAGGCTTGTCCTACTGACATGTGGCTCAGTAAGTTCGAGAAAATGGCTTTTTATGGAGTATGCAATGAGAAAAACAAAAAGGAGATAAATGGCAAGCGTTATCACAAAGCGCTTGCTCTTTACTGCAGTATAAAGCTCCTTTAATGCAACATTGAGGACGTTCTTCATCTCCTTCCCACCCTCCTTATCATCCAGAACACTGCTCCAAATGTCAATATTAGTATAAGTATTCCAATGTAGGCTGACTTTGAGCTTTGAGAGACCCTAACTGTTATTTGAGAAGTTGCTTTAGTCTGATCGCTTTTTGCAGTTATCGTTATCTGATAGCTCCCAGCCGGAGTCGTCTTTGGAGCCTTTACCACCACTCTGACCTGAGTTAACGCTTCACCAACTACCCTCACGCCACCTTTTTCAAAAATCTCAGACCTAAGCTCTGGAACTACTTCGGGGTAAAATCTAACCTCCCAGCCTTCAGGAGCACTTGCCTCAAATTTTATGTTCGTTATGGGAGTGTTGCCAAGGTTTCTAATTCTGAGATAGGCGCTTCCTTCTTTTCCAGCTTTGATGCTTATCATCGGTGGGTTTGGATAGATTTCAAGGCGATATTCCCCAACAAGCTTGACTTTTATTGTCTTTTCAACTTCATCTGCCGATCCTTTAATTTGGAGCGTAGCTTCATATTCTCCAGGCTGTGCCGTATATGACGAAACAACTGCAAGGTATACTGTTTTGCTTTCACCAGCTTTGACATCAATACTTTCGATAGGATTCAGTCCCTGCTGATCAAGATAAAATTCAACGTTCCAGCCTTCGGGGGCTTTTGCATAAAGGCTGTATGTGTCATCTTCTTTTCCGAGGTTCTTTATGGTTATCGGTACGATCTCCTTGCCTATGTTCATGCTTATTATATCCCTTGTCTCTATGGTGAATGCATAGGGTAATCTTTCCAGTTTTAACCTGATACTTTTCTCTTCCCCATCTTCAAGTGTTATCTTCCTCTTCACCGTCTTATGGAACTTTTTCTCAGCGATTATGGTATACTCCCCGGGCTTGATCTCAAGTTCAGCGATACCATAGGCATCTGTATAAACGGTGATATTTCCTATGGTTATCTTCGCTTTTTTAACGGGATTGCTCTCTTCATCCACGATGCTGATTTTCAGCTTAGCGGGCATGCCTTTGTAGGTTTTGTAAACCACAACAGAGAAATTATAAATCTGCTGGTTTATTGAGAACTTTATCTTATGTTCACCAAGTTCTGCATTCCTGGGTATGCTAACTAAAATTGTTAAATCTTTGCTGCCATCAATTGAAAATGATCTGACTGCATAGCCGTTAAGAAGGAAATGAACACTCCAGTTTTCAGGTTTTTCAATTACGTTAAAATCAATCCTGCCAGTTCCGTCAATTGTCAATGGCAGTGTAATGTTTTTCCCTGCTTCGCTCTCCATGGAGAGAATTGGAAGTTCAACTTGAAATTCCCTCTTAGTGAAAAAACTGATCTCACACAGCTTTTTCCCTACCATGAATCTCAGGGTTCCCTCCTTTGGATTCTCAACAACAAGGTTAACAGATAATTTTTCACCTGGCTTGAGCGTAACGCTGAGAACCTCAACGTTATTATATAGGAACTTTGCGTTCCAGTCTGAGAGGATTTTAAGAGGTAGCACAAGCTCAGTGGAGCTTCTGCTCTCTATCTCAACTGGAATAGAAACCTCCCTGCTTGCAACCACTGCATTGAAAGGATAATAAACGTCATACTCAAGAGTGGGGCTTTTTTTGACCTTTGGTAGTAAATATATGCGAAGCTCTTCATCAGTGTACGTTATAATGAGATTTTCATACGTGAGATTTTTTGTAACTGTGTATGTCTCCCCATCAATGCTGAGCTCAAGCGGCTGGGTATTCAGGATCTTTAGGTTTACACCATCAACTGTAACCGTGCGGTTTACTCGAGGTGTTACCTCTGCAAGAAGCTTGGGTTTCCACATCAGAATAACCCTGGCAGTCTCGTCTGTTTTTCCTATGATGACCTTAAGTTCTTCGATCTCAATTTCAGTTCCGAAAAGAGCCTTCTTTACAGTCTTTATTTCATCGCCCCTATAAACAATTATGTAAAGCTCTTCTGTGATGCTCTTTGTAAGCTCAATTGTGTAGTTGTTGACTAAAAGCCTGTCTCCCACTGAAAGTTTTCCATCATAAATTTTCACATAGTAGTCTGAATCATCTGAAGAAACAAGGGGCAACGAAGCTAAAGGCATAATTAAAAGACCCAGGATCAGTAAAAATGAAATTTCCCTCACCTTAATCCCTCCTGTAAATTGTCTTTAGGAAAATATCCTCCAAGCTGGGTTCTTCTATTTCAAGACTGACTATTGTGACACCCTTCTCTGCTAAGAACTTTGAGAGATCCTCCCTTATATCTGTCTTTGCAAAGATTATTGCCCTGGTTTTGCTTGGATATTCAACTCTTATAACTTCAGGTAGCTCTATCTCCGGAATCTCCTGCTTGGTTTCCACCTTTATCTCATACCCTTCAAGCTCCATGAACTGCTTTTTGATTTCTTCAAGGGTTCCCAACGCCCTAAGCTTTCCTTTCACTATTATTCCAACCTCGTCGCTGAGCTCCTCAACCTCGCTGAGAATGTGGCTTGAAAAGAAGACTGTCTTTCCCTTTTTATGCTCTTCTTTAACAATACTTTTAACGAGAAATGCTCCCTCAGGATCGAGCCCGCTCGTTGGTTCATCAAGGATCAACACTTCAGGGTCATTTATCAAAGCTTGAGCAAGTAAAAGTCTCTGCTTCATTCCTTTTGAGAATGTCTTGACTTTTCTGTATCTCACATCCCAGAGTCCAACAAGCTTCAAAAGTTCTTCAATGCGCCTTTCCTTTTCCTGCCTTGAAAAGTTGTAAAAATTTGCAAAGAATTCAAGGTTTTTCCAAGCAGTTAGCTCATCGTAAGCTGTTGCATTTTCAGGAAGAAAACCAATCTTCTCCTTAACTTTTATCGGCTCTCTGAAGACATCATGTCCAAGTATCTTTATGCTCCCATTGTCGGGTAATATTAAGCCAAGCATGCTTAGAATGGTTGTGGTCTTGCCTGCACCATTTGGTCCCAGAAATCCAAAGACAATGCCTTTTTTAACATTAAATGTAAGCTCATCAACTGCTTTTAAATCTCCATATTTCTTAGTTAGATTCTCTATTTCTATAGCATACATTGTATCACCTCAGATCAGCTTTCATGAATCTCAAATAACCGAGAGCAAAGGGAATCAGCATCATTACGGCAAGTATGATAATATTCTTCCATGCCACGCCTAATGCCTCGAGATACGATACCTCTGGGGTTTGGAGAGAAAGTGAGAATGCCATGTTCTGGGCAAGTTGAGATGATGTAACACCATAGAATATTGCATTGTTTATGTTCTCCAAGTGAAAACCTGGCTGGATCATGAAGAAGGTTTGCGTTTTCCTCACCATTTCTTGAATGACTTCGGGCGGCGTTGTCCCCGATGAAATGGTTCTAAGTGCCATAATCGTGGACACAACCATTGGGTATATTATCTCAAGAAAAATTGGAAGTATAACAGCGATTATTATTGCCGTTGAAGGCTTTTTTACTGCTGTTGAAAGGAGCATTCCAAGGGAAAGGTACACAAGAGAGAAGAGGATGAAGAAGGGCAGCGGCTTTATGAATGCCAGGAGCATGTCCGAGCTAAGGAGAATTCCTATTATGAGCATTGATGCCGTGCTTACCGAAGCGAAAATTACAAATCCTATTATAACCGTAACTGCCCTTCCAAGAAGTTTCCCAAGGAGAAACTGATCCCTGTAAATTGGATGTCCAAGTGTTACTTTTATAGTTCCGCTTTCGATTTCTCTGTTTAGTGCATCGGCACCTATGAGCATGGAGATTATTGCAAGGAAGTTTTTTGCGGTTGAAAGGAGATTCCCTCTCACAGCTCTGCTTAAAAACTGCTCATTGCCCAGTGATCCTCCTTCACCGACTGGAAGATTCATTATTACGCTCTTTATCCAGTAAGCCATTCCAATTCCAGCTAAAACAAAAATTGCAAGAGTTATTATGAGCCTTTTCGTTCTGATGCTCTCTTGGATGTCTTTAATTGCAACATTCAGGACGGAATTCATGACCCTCACCTGTAAAGTTAACTTTACGTTTCTTAATGTTGAATCTGCTTATAAAGTTTACTATCAGCATGAGTTTGACTGAAATAACAGAAAAATATTAACAGAACAAATCGATTAACTACTCCTTCTCAAGAATTACTGCGGTGCCATATGCAAAAATCTCAGCGACTCCGGTGGTTACCGCAGAAGTCATGAATCTAACTCCGATAACTCCATTGGCTCCCATCTCCTTTGCATGCTGTATCATCCTTTGGAGTGCAACTTCCCTTGCTTCAGCAAGCATTTCAGTGTACTCCCTAACTTCTCCACCAACAATGTTTCTTATCCCAGCAAGAATGTCTTTTCCAATATGCTTAGCCCTAACAGTTGCCCCTCTGGCTATCCCGAGCACTTTAACTACCTTGTATCCTGGAACATGTTCAGTAGTTGTAACAATAAACTCCTCCATACCTCCACCTCCACATACCTCGGACTTCGATGTATTGTAGGAATTCAAAGCTTAAAAACTTTTCCATTGTAGAAAAAGTGGTGATTGCATGAAGCTAACTCATGTGGATGAAAAAGGTGTTAAAATGGTGGAAGTTGGCCATAAAGATGTTGTGTTTAGGAAAGCGATTGCCAAGGGGAAGATAAGGCTCAAACCGGACACAATAAAGCTTATTCAAGAAGGTAAAACTAAAAAAGGAAACGTGATTGCGACAGCCCAAATAGCGGGAATTTTGGCAGTGAAAAGAACTTGGGAGATGATACCTCTTTGTCATCCTATTCCGCTAACTGGTGTTGATATAAGCTTTGAGTTTGGAGAAGATTACATTGAAGCAACTTGCGAGGTTAGAGCGTATTACAAGACGGGGGTTGAGATGGAAGCTTTAACGGGGGTTAGCGTCGCTTTACTTACAATCTGGGACATGGTAAAAGCTGTTGAAAAAGACGAGAAAGGACAGTATCCAGTTACGATGATTTATGACATTAGGGTTGTTGAGAAGATTAAAGAAAGCCAGCTTTAAATTTTCCCTCATTTTTCCTATTCTCTGCAATATCCCAAGATGTAGTATTCCAAAATCCTGAGAAGTTTCTTTATAATGAAATACCCCCCGATTGCTAAGAAGAACGTTAGGAGAGGAACCTTCTTTGTTAGATAAGTTGTAGCAAATGCCACAGGTAACCAAACAAGAAATGGCTGAAATTCCATAATAATCTGTGCTTTTTTGGAACTTTGGCTTAAAATGAGCTTTTTTAGTGTCGCTTCATCACGAACTAAGTAAGCGTCTTGCTTTGAAATTCCTTCTTTAGTTAAGAGCTTTTCGCTGATTACGAGCAGATTCCCATTGTTTTCAAATTTCATCAAATAAACATACTTCTCATTAATTGCAGTTGCAAGAAGGGAGTCTATTTTAAGCTCTGCATCATAGGAGTCCTCGTAAAATTCAATGAACCTAATGCTTCTCAGCTTCAACTCCTCTTTAATTTTCTCTTTCTCAAATTTTAGTTTCCAAATTCTCAGGTGATATCTTGGGTTGATGAGCTTCCCAAACATCATAACAACTGATATACATTAAAAATTTTAAACTTTGTGTTGTATTACTGGGGGAAAATATTCATAAACTTTTGCGATAAGCATCAAAAGATGAAGCTCAACAGCGAAGCGAGAGCGATCTACAAAAGTATTCGTGAAGAGATAAAGAAAAGAATTCAGCTTAAGGAGAGCCTAACGTATCTTGATAAATTTGAACCAACAAATGATAAGAACGAAATTCTAAGGAGACAGGCTTATTTTAAAGAGAATCTTCCAAGAATTGTACCAGAACTAAAGGGGATATTAGTAAAAATCAAGCCAATTCGTTTTAAAAAGGATTTTCTGCACGATAGGCTGTTAGTTGTTGATGAAAGTGAGATTGAAAAAGCTCAAGCTTTGGGGGTGTGTGAGGTTTCAACAGAGCCTTTGGAGGGGTATGATTTAATTCTAAGCACCATAGGGATTGGAATTGACGTCGAGCTGAGCATAAGTGAAGTTGCTCCTGAGCTCTATATCATGCCTCTTTGGGAGAATAGAGAGACATTGAAAGCTTTAGCACAAATTGCTAACCTTCTTGGAGAAAAGAGTGTTGCTGAATCAATTTTGAAAACGTTGGGAGAGTTAGAGGAGATAATGAAGCGAAGAGAACTAATTGAAAATCTTGACGAGCTGATAGCAAAAGAAGAGAGAAGATTAAACGAAAAGATAGCAGAAAAGCTTGAGAAATTCAGCCTAACTTTGACTGGCAAGGAGCTATTAGACTTTCTAAAAGAGCTCAGAGAAGGGAACTATGATGCGATATTTAAGCACTTCAGCGAAATTGAGAGTGAGATTCTTGAAGAAATAAATGAAGCGAAGGAAAGGCTCAGCGAAAAGCTAAACTTTACTGTTGAACTGTTTTCACGAGAAAACCTTTATCCCATCGAAGTCCCTCCAGAAAGCATTGAGACTTTGCATCGAGAACTGGAAAGGGAACTCAAAGTTGAGTTGTATTTGAAGAGTCGTGAAATTCTTGATGAAATAAAGCACCTCATACCAAAGCTTAAAGA
>Ga0190313_1000483_pt1 | contig 23857 bp, 20 predicted proteins | sample 4870071011_MG_FD_169989 | JGI IMG/M metagenome (GOLD analysis project Ga0190313, IMG submission 169989) | Hydrothermal vent sediment bacterial communities from Southern Trench, Guaymas Basin, Mexico - 4870-07-10-11_MG | ecosystem: Environmental > Aquatic > Marine > Hydrothermal vents > Sediment ... | reverse complement strand
ATACTTCTCACTAAGCCGGGTCTATCTCGTATAACAAATTCTCCAATAACAATTTTGCCCTCGGTGGAGCCCTTTCTCTGAGCTACTTGAATATCAATCGTATTCTTCTTAAAGAAGTCAAGGATGTTCTTTAAATTTCCAAAGTTCCTCGGTACGTATCTTGATGTGCATGGAGAGAGAACTTCTATGAATCGAAATCCCTCCATTTGAAGGGCTTTTTTAAACGAGTTCTCTAACTGTATTTGGTGAAGAATGGTCCATCGGGCTACATAATTAGCGCCAGCTTCAGCTACTATTTTTGATACGTCAATCTCATGTTCTGGGTTTCCATATGGAGTGGTTATTGTTATTGCTCCATGAGGAGTTGTAGGGGCTAATTGCCCCCCTGTCATTCCATAATTAAAGTTATTAACCATTATAACTAAAATATCTGCGTTTCTTCTGGCTGCGTGTATTAAATGGTTTCCCCCAATAGCAACTAAGTCGCCGTCTCCCGAAATAACGACAACGTGAAGATCTGGGTTAGCTAGTTTAACCCCAATTGCTACTGGTATTGGTCTTCCATGTAATGTATGAATCGTGTCAGCTTTAAAGTGTGGAGAAGGTATCCATGCGGCACAGCCAATACCCGACACGAACACGAATTTTTCAAATGATCCAAAAATCTTATCCACAGCTCGTAGAAAAGCGTTTGCGATACTCATATTACCGCATCCAGGACACATGACATGAGGTATTACCTCTGTCCGGAGATATTTATCTAGTGGATGACTATATCTTGCGGAGCTCATTTCTTAATCCCCTCTTTAATAATATTCTCGGCGAATCTAAGAATTTCTTCTGGAGTAATAGGCTCTCCCCCGCCAATTTTTGTAAGAGAATAAACTGGTAAGAGATCTTTCACAATTCTCTCTATCTCTAGCACGTACATTCCAGTATTCATCTCAGGAACAATTATAGCGTCCAAATTTTCAGCAAATTTTCTCAGTTGCCTTTCTGGTGAAGGCCAGAGGGTAATTGGTCGGAAAAGATTAATTCTTAAACCTTTTTTCTTCGCAAGATCAATGGCTTCTCTTGCAGCTCTATAAACAGAACCATAAGCTACAATACCTATTCTTGCGGACTCATTCTCAATAATCTCGTATTTAACGATTTTATCTCTGTTTCTCCTTATCTTATTAACAAGATGCCAAGCAAGTCTTCTATGAACATTAGGATCCTGAGTTTTTCTATACCCCTTCTCATCATGCGTAGAACCAGTAATGAGAGCGTTATATCCTTTTCCAACTATCGGCATTGGAGCGATCCTTGCACCATCTCCCCCAAAATGGGGTTCTTCGGGCGATTTTGGTTCTATTCTTTGAATTCTTATAATGGAATCCTCACTTGGGATTTCTACAACTTCTTCCAAATGCCCAATAATCTCGTCTGGAAGTAAAATAACTGGTACGCGATATGTGTCGGCTAGATTAAAAGCATCTATTGTTAGTTCTAACATTTCCTGAGCAAATGCAGGTGCCATCGCTATTATCTCTTGATCTCCGTGACGCCCCCATCGAGCTTGCATTACATCACCCTGAGCAGATTTTGTAGCTTGCCCAGTACTGGGTCCTACACGCATCACATCCACCAATACGATAGGCGTTTCAGTCATAATTGCGTAACCTAATCCTTCTTGCATTAATGAGAAACCAGGTCCGCTGGTAGCGGTCATTGATCTGACACCAGCCCAGCTAGCTCCAATTACAGCCATGATGGAGGATAATTCATCTTCCATTTGAATAAATGTTCCTCCAACTAATGGAAGATATCTTGCCATAAAATTCATTATCTCTGAACTAGGTGTTATTGGATAACCTGCAAAAAAGCGGCATCCAGCGAGTAAGGCTCCAATGGCTAAAGCTTCGTTTCCCATTAAGAAGTATCTTCCAGCGGGGAATAACTCATTAACACTGAGAGCCTCGACCATAGTTTTCACGGATAAAAATTTCTTGAAGAGTAGAGTAATAAGAACAACAAAAAGATTGCGTTATACCTTAGTTTAATGAGAATAAAACGAGAGTAGAAAAACGGGTGAAAAATATGAGCACTGTATTAATTACTGGTGGTGCTGGATTTATAGGAAGTCATACCGTTGAACTATTGCTTAAAGAGAATTTTTACGTGATAGTTCTAGATAATTTCAGAAGCAGTTCAAAAGAAAACCTCAATTCTATTCTTCAGTCTTCTCGTGTAAGTATAATAAACGGTGATATCAGGGATTTTTCTCTTCTAAAATCGGTAATGAGAGATGTTGATGCAGTTATTCATCTGGCCGCAATTGTGAGTGTTGATGAGGCTAATAGTTTTCCTGACTTAGCTTTCCAAGTAAATGCTAATGGGACATTGAATGTGTTGGAGGCTATGAGATACTGCGACGTAGAGCGGATAGTATATGCTTCTAGCGCGGCCGTTTATGGCAATCCCATATATTTACCAATCGATGAGAAGCATCCCCTCTTTCCATTAAATCCTTATGGTGCATCCAAGCTGGCCGGAGAAGCACTTGTTAATGCTTATCAGGAGACATATGGATTAAAATCAGTTGTACTGAGGTATTTCAACGTGTTTGGACCTAGGATGAAAGCAGGACCCTATGCTGGAGTAGTTCTAAAATTTATAACCTCAGCTCTGAGTAATAAGCCTCTCATAATTTATGGGGATGGAAAACAAGTGAGAGACTTTATTTACGTAAAAGATGTTGCAATGGCAAACTTGATCGCTGTAAAGGGAAACGTTACTGGTGTCTTTAATATTGGTACTGGAAAAAAGACAAGAATAATTGATTTAGCAAGGAAAATAATTGATCTCACGAGATCTAAATCAGAGATAAAATTCGCACCAGCGCGGCCGGGTGATGTAAGGGAGAGTGTCGCTAATATAGTAAAAGCTGAAAAAGAATTAGAATGGAAACCAAATTTCTCCTTAGAGCAAGGTTTAAAGAATACAATCAGATTTTTCTCTGCTATGAGAACATAACCTTATGCTTTTGTCAGAAATCTAGAGCTTTTAAAACTTCGGAAGGATTTAATGAATTAACTATATATAGAGTTGATTTCTTTTTGACATTAGCTAGCTTCTTAATAATTTCTTCATCACTTCTTGATTTTCGGTTCACATATATTACATCTATCCCGTAAGATAGTGCCCCGGTTACATCCGTTTGTAAAGAGTCTCCGATCATGACGACTTCATGTTTGTCCAAACCGAGCTTTTTAAGCCCCACTTCAAAGAATATTTCGGAAGGCTTTCCAGCACGTATAGCCTTTATACCAGTAGCCGCTTCTAATGCTGCGGCGAAAGCACCTTCCATCAAGAACTCTCCTTCATCGTCATATATTTTACCTAAGCTCCAAGTTTCTCCTCCTAATACTATTAAGTCAGCTCCACGTAGTATTTGTCTGAAAGCGAAATTAAGCTGTTGGTATGTAATGTTTCTACTGGCTCCTAGCAATACAGCATTTACTTTCTCATGATCAGTAAGCTCTATCCAAGCAAATTCTAAGAGATCCTCCAAGTGCCCGTTTTCACCTATCAGAAAAACTTTAACGGGTTTCTCGTATTTCTCTTCCAAAATTATCGCAGCCACTATCGTTGGGTTTATTATCTTTGTATGAGGTACGTTTATTTTCATGCTTGAGAGTTTTCTTGAGACATATTTTCTTGACTTTCTAGCAAGATTCGTCAGAAGTAAAAAATTTTTCTGCTTCAATATTTCGAGGAATAAATAAGTGTCTGGAAAGGCTTTTTCATACTCAATTTCGCTTATTAAAGTACCTTCGATATCGATTAGCAGACCTTTCTTAGACGAGATGAAATCTCTCAATAACATTTTTTCTCCTCTCCTTATCTTAACCATTCAATATTAGGTCTTTTCCCAAGTTCCTTAGGTGGAAGAAGTCTTTTATACTCTAGGCCATATTCTTCAAGAAGTTTTCTTGCTGAGGGAGTAATATGAGGAGCTATTAATATTCCACGAACATTGCTATACCCATTTTTAATAAAATAATCAACATATCTTTTCAGCTGAGAAACAGCTTCTAATTGAGCAACTGCTCTCTTAAATTCACAAACAACGATATTTCCCATGATATCCCTTCCAAGTAAATCAATTTTTCCATGCGGTGTCTTTACTTCAGTACCAATTATACGAAATCCTTCCTCAATGAGCGAGGGGTTTTCCTTAACGGACTTTATCATATCACCTTCTGATGCCCATAGTCTAAATACAGATAGATCCATTCTCATTGCTACGAAGGAGTATACGTGGGGTGTTCTTATCAATAAATATTCCTTAGGTCGCCTTCTAATACTCCTAATTTCTAGGTGTTCTTCATTTATAGTTGCATAAGAAAAACTTCCTGGAGGCTGCCAATTAATTGGTTCACGCTTTACTTTACCATGTACCAGTAGAGTGCCATCAGGCTTAGATATTACTAATCTATCTCCCCATTCAAGATAGCTCTTAGCACGTCCTTCATATATTACGTCACAGTGACAGAAAATTGTTATGACGTACGAGCGCCATAGTGTATTGAATTTCTTCACAACAGATCTTAGATCTGGTTCTACTTCTATTACGTACTTGTCTGCCAAAAAACCACCTGGAAAATCCCAAAATTCTTATTCCTAAAGTATTGAGTGTTTTCAGTGATTAGAGATTTCCCGAGATCCTTATTAGAAATTTTTCTATGCATTAAGAAATCTGGTGATTAATAATGGGAGGAATCGTATGTATATATTCGTTAGATGAGAGAAATCTAGGAGCAGAACTCATTAGTATTCTAAAGGAACTGAAACATCTAGGAGATCAGGGGGCTGGGATAGCGATTTTGCGAAAAAGTGGTGAAGTATTTTTAAAGAAACATCCTGGAGGGATTGAGAATCTTGAGGCAAGTCTAAAATTTGAAGAATTAGTTGGAAATATAGGAATTGGGAGTACGCGTTACGCTACGCATGGAAGGCCGCATATTGATAATACGCAACCTATGACTGACTGTTCAAGAACGATATACTTGGTCATGGACGGAGTAATAGGAGAATACGATACTTGGAAGGAAAGATTATCAAAGAAGGGACACATTTTTCTATCAAGAAATGATACTGAACTCTTGGCCCATTTTTTAGAAGAAGCCTTACAGGGGAGAGATATATACACAGCTTGTAGTGAGATTTTGAGAAAATTTGAGGGATTCTTCGCCTCGGTATTTTTCATCAAAGATAATCCAAAAATTATTGGTATTATAACTAAGAGATCGAAGCTTTTCATTGGGGTGAAGTCGGATAATGAATACGTAATTGCATCAGAGCTTGAACCACTCGTACAGGGAACTAAGAAATACTATGTAATGAACGGAGAGGAATTCGCCATAATTTCGGACGGAGAAATACAGTTTTACGATAAAAGCGGCGAAAGAATCACTAAAAAGCCGTTAAATACTCCAAGCAAAATCGAATATCCGGTACCAGGAGGTTTTCCGCATTTTATGTTACGTGAAATTTTCGAAATACCTAAGGCTATTTATAGAGCACTTTTTACGCATCAGAAAACATACATAGACTTAATCGCTAGGATGCTAATGAATGCTGACAAGATCTATATGATTGGTTGTGGTTCTTCATTTTATGCGGCTCAAGTAGGAAGTTACATTCTTCGAGAACTGGCTGACGTGCCATCTGAGGTCATAGATGCTACTGAATTTCCCTTTTATGCTCTGAAGAACATAAAACCTGGGACAGTAATAGTAGCACTGTCACAGTCTGGAGCTACAACTGATGTTATAAGAGCAGTCATGAAAGCGAAAATGTTTGGGGCATCCATTATTGGAATAATAAATGTATTAGGCTCTCCTCTTATGTTTGCATCTAACTTGTACTTACCTATTGGAGTAGGTCCAGAACATGCCGTCCCCGCTACAAAATCATTTATAGGGCAATTATTAGCCTTATATAGAATTGCGCTAAGACTTATAGAAATGAAAGAAACATTGCCTTCTCGGGAAATAGAGAGCCTAAGGAAGGCGATTTTTGAGCTTCCTGATGTCCTAGAAAAAACAATTCAAAACGTTGTTAATGTCGCTAAATCAATCGCACAGAAAATAGTAAAAACTCATTCAGTGTTAGTTGCTTCAAGAGGGATAAATTATCCAATAGCTTTAGAGGGCGCGCTAAAACTAAAAGAAGTAGCGTATATTCATGCGGAGGGGATAGAGGCTGGAGAATTAAGACATGGAGGAAGAGCTATTTTAGATAAGGGTTTCCCAGTAATTCTTGTCACACCTGCAGAGGAGGATGCTAGAATAGATGCTTACCAATTACTCTCGGAAATTACCCCGACAGGCGCACATTTAGTAATAATTACAAATGAGGATGATGCAAGTACGGCTCAGAAATTAACAAAAGATATTCTCACAGTTCCTAAAGTTCCGGGCCTACTAACTCCATTCGTTAATGTGATACCTCTTCAACTAATAGCATATTGGGTCGGTGTATTAAGAGGAAATCCTATCGACAAGCCTCGCGGTCTGAGAAAATATGTAGTGCTCCACTGAATAGTATGATCTTCCCTATCTCTCTTTACCTCCTATTAATTATGTTTTACTACCATTATTAGAGCATAACATACTTAGAGTTTTCTTTGATAAGTTTTATCCCTTACAAAAATAGGGTAAAGACCCAGAACAACTGCGAGAATTTTTAAAGCTCATAGCTCGTAGTTAACATGCGTATCAGTAATATAATTGTTGTTGGTGTCAAAATATGAGCGATGAGTTTGTGCAAATAAAAATCCCTAAAAGGCTATATGAGAGAATTCTTAGAGAAATAAAAGATACAGAATTCAAATCAGCTGAAGACTTTATAATATACGTTCTTGAGCAAGTCTTAGAAGAAGAGGAGGAAAGTGTATATTCTAAAGAAGAGGAGGAAGCCATTAAGGAAAGATTAAGGAGTCTCGGTTATCTTTAGAAACACTTCTTTTTCTTTTTTATTCTCACGCTCCGCCATCTGATTTCATATATACATCTTGATTCAGTATTCACTATTGCGTTTCGCTTTGGGTAGGTATTCCCAAATTTAGTTATATTTGGCGGGGAATACCTACCCCTCATCGCACATACTATCCCCTCCCATGGGCACCCATGGGCGGAGACACTCCGCCTAGGCACCCAGCTCATCGGGGCTTCAGCCCGCACGCCACGGGCCACATCCCGCGGGCTTGGCAGTCTCTGGGATAACCCCGTCATTGGCGTTCAATACTCTTGTCTAAATTCTGTTGAGAGTTTTGATTGCTTTTTCATCCCTGTTTTGGATGCGGCTCTTGGGCTCTTCCGTTGTCTTCGTGGGTCTTCGTCTTTGGCGTAGCTATTCTGTCTATGGGTATCTAATAATGGGAAATTATATTTAGAACTTACTAACTAGAAACACCTTCCCTTTAGGCATAGAATAGGAATCTCTTAAGTTCTTAACTTTAGATTCCTTGATAACGGTAGAGTTCTCTCTTCGATATTCTGTCTTAACTCATGCGTATCTAATAATAATTAGGGTATGTTAGGGGAGTCACTAATTAGAAATAGTCTAATTTAAACTGTTTTCTTAGCATTGAGATAAATCTTCCAATTATCTTTCTGAATGCTATAAATAATTTCTTAGCAAAATTCAGAATTCTTATAATTATTCTCACGTTAGCTATTGCTAAGCCTCTAATCACTGATTAAAATAGTGGTTTGATTTAAATGCTGGGTATGAGATAGCTAAGTTTTTTAATTTCTAATTATGCTGTCTTCATACTGTAATGATAATTCATTAATAATGCATAATTATTAATTATACCGGTGTGAATATGTCTAAGGATATTATCCCGAATTCGAAGGAGCTAAAAGCTAAAGCTCGACGAAAAAAATATACAACAGTTTCTATTCCTGTAACTCTGTATAACCGTATTAAGAATTTAATTAAAGATACGGGCTTCACCTCCGTTTCTGACTATGTAACTTACGTACTTAGGGAGATAGTAGCTATGCATGAGGCTGCAAAAAGCGAGGAACCCTTTACGCCCGAGGATGTTGAGCGGATAAAGAGAAAGCTTAAAGCTCTTGGGTACTTGGACTAGGAGGGAAAAAGAAATGATACCCAGGCCGCATGGAGGCCGGCTCATTAATAGAGTTATATCTGGAAGAAGAAGAGAACGCTTATTAAGCGAAGTTAAGGAAATGCCTCTTATCACTGTAAGTGATGATATTGCTGTTGATCTAGTTAATATAGCACGGGGTGTTTTTAGTCCCTTAGAGGGTTTCATGGTTCAAGAGGACTTTCTTAATGTTTTATATGAGATGCGCCTCGCAAATGATCTGCCATGGACTATTCCAATAGTCTTAGATGTTGATCCAGCTGAGATTATTGATTTAAAAGAGGGTGATGATGTGGTTCTAGTTGATACTAATAAGCGACCTTTAGCAATTTTATACATTGAGGAAATCTATGGGTATAAAAAGGACGAATTCGCAGAGAGAGTATTTAAGACACGCGACAAGAAACATCCTGGTGTCTTCAGAGTATATCAAATGAAGGAGTTATTAATGGGTGGTAAAATAGAGTTGCTAAACGAACCACCAAATCCTTTTGAAAGATATACTCTTTATCCCGCAGAGACGCGCGTGCTTTTTAAGGAGATGGGATGGAAAACGATTGTTGGTTTTCAAACAAGAAATGCGCCTCATCTTGGACATGAATACATCCAGAAAACAGCATTAGCTTTTGCGGATGGAATTTTCATTAATCCACTTATAGGTAAGAAGAAGCCGGGAGATTTCAAGGATGAAGTCATTCTTAAAGCATATGAAGTCCTGCTTTCTCATTATTATCCAAAAAAGGTTGCTGTGCTGGCTATACTCCGAACATGGATGAGATATGCGGGGCCTCGTGAAGCTATTTTCCATGCCATCATTCGGAAAAATTTTGGTTGTACACATTTTGTTGTAGGAAGAGATCATGCTGGTGTAGGAAATTACTATAGACCCTATGAAGCACATGAGATTTTTAAGGAATTTCCTGATCTTGGCATCACTCCTATTTTCTTTAGGGAGTTTTTCTATTGTCGTAAATGCGGAGGAATCGTTAATGAGAAGACTTGCCCACATGGAGATGAATATAGGATACGCTTCAGTGGTTCAAAGATAAGAGAGATGATCAAGCAGGGAAAGAAACCGCCGGCATACATGATGAGACCAGAGGTCGCGGAAGTTATTTTGAAATGGAATAATCCATTTGTAGAGTGAGGATGATAACTATGGGCAGAAAAGTGCTTCTGATAGGGCTGGATGCGGCACCTCCAGAGCTTGTATTTAAAAAGTTTAGAAAAAACTTGCCGAATGTTTCTTTTCTTATGCAAAACGGTGCCTATGGTCGGCTAAGATCTACGCATCCACCGATAACTATTCCTGCTTGGGCTTCGATGGTGACTGGAAAGAATCCTGGAAAGCTTGGTATGTATGGTTTCCGACATAGAAAAAGGGGAACTTATAATGATTTTTATATCGTAAGTTCTCGTTCAGTTAAGGAACCAGCGATCTGGGATATACTCGGGCGTCATGGTCTCAAATCGATTGTAGTGAGTGTTCCTCCAGGTTATCCTCCAAAAGAAATAAATGGGTTATGGATATCCTGCTTCATAACCCCTGGACCTGAGAAACAGTACACTTATCCCAATGAATTAAAGATGGAAATAGAAAAATACTTTGGAAAGTATATATTTGACGTGGAATTTAGAACAGAGAAGAGAAAGAAATTGCTTAAAGAACTATACATGATGACGGAGCAGCATTTTAATATTATCGAATTTTTGCTTAAAGAGAAGAAATGGGATTTCTTTATGTTTGTTGAAATTGGAGTTGATCGAGTACAGCATGCTTTCTGGAAATTCTTCGATAAGAATCATCACTTATATCAACCGGGAAACGAATTTGAGAGCGTAATTCCAGAATATTATGAATACATCGATGAACGCGTTGGAAGACTCTTAAAATTAGTAGATGACGAGACAATAGTCATCATAGCATCAGATCATGGAGCTAAGAGGATGAAAGGAGCATTTGTAATAAATGAATGGTTAGCCGAGCAAGGTTATCTAGAATTCAAAAAAGAGCCAGAGCCGGGAACAGATCTCGCAAAAGCAAACATAAACTGGGACAGGACAATTGCATGGGGCTGGGGTGGCTACTATGCGAGGGTATTTATTAACATCAAGAACAGAGAGCCAAATGGTATCATTGATCCTAAAGATTACGAGGATGTTCGTGAACAGCTAATTGAAGATTTTAAGAAAATAAAAGATCCCGAGGGAAGACATATGGATAATAAGGTATACAAGCCAGAAGATTTATTCCCTATAATGAAGGGGGATCCGCCAGATCTCTTTGTATATTTTGATAATCTTTATTGGAGATCAGCGGGAACAGTGGGTTATGGAACCTTTTACCTTCCGGAGAACGATAAAGGTCCAGATGATGCAGTTCACGATTGGGATGGCATTCTGATAATTTATGATCCCCAGGAAACGATCGAGAAAAAGAAATTTGATCTAGTTAACATCTTTGACGTAGCTCCTACCATTTTGGATCTCTTTGGTATCCCAACCCCAAACGATATGGATGGTCATTCACTTTTTGAGGTGTAAAAATGCGTGAAAGAGGGTGCGTCATCTGGCTAACTGGCTTGCCAGCCTCTGGGAAAACGACGTTAGCTAGAGTATTAGAACGCAAGTTAAGGAATATGGGGTATAAAGTAGAGGTATTAGATGGGGACGAAGTTAGGAAATGGTTAAGCCCAGAGGCTGGATTTACTAGAGAGGATCGTGAGAGACATCTTAGGAGAGTAATATATGTGAGTAAATTGCTTGCTAGGAATGGAGTATTTGTAATAGCTGCATTCGTATCACCTTACCGCTCGATAAGGAATTTCGCCAGGAGAGAGATTGGAGACTTTATAGAAGTTTATGTTAAATGTTCACTGGAGACTGTTATGAAAAGGGATCCTAAGGGTTTGTATAAAAAAGCTTTACGAGGAGAAATTAAGCATATGACAGGAATCGATGATCCATATGAAGAACCATTGAATCCGGAGGTTATTTTTGATAGCGAACGAGAGTCTCCTGAAAAAGGTGCTGAAAAAATCATTGAAAAGCTCAAAGAGCTGGGCTATATAAAGTGAGAATTGCTCCTTTTTCTCCTTTTTAAAATCGCAGATTTAAATATAGTAAATAAGGCATTACGATTCTCAGAGGCTATTTAGGAGGTTCCCGTTTGACTGGTATAGCTATAGTAGGAGTAGGCGGCTGGGGGCAGAATCATGCTCGGGTATTGGCCTTTCTAAGAGCGGAGGGACTTATCAATGAGGTTTATGTCGTTGATATCAATGAAAATAGGGCAAAATTAATCGCAAAACGTTTTGGCCATAAATGGACTACGAAATATGAGGAGATTTTGGAGAAGGATTCCGTAGAAGGTATAATTTTAGCAACCCCTACTAAGCTTCACTATGAGCAGGCTAAGCAAGCTTTAGTGGCTGGAAAGCATGTTCTGGTAGAGAAACCAATGACAGAAAACTCAAAACAAGCTGAAGAACTGGTCAAGATAGCAGCAGAGAATAAACTTGTTTTAATGGTGGGTTTTCTTCTCCGCTATAGTCCAGCAACAAGATATGTAAAAAAGAATTTGACAAAAATTGGAAGGCCTCTTGTGGTTTCTGCAAAGAGAACGAGCTTATGGCCTAATAGACCGCATGATGTGGGGGTGATCAGAGACCTTGCGATACATGATATAGACTTGATTAGATATATTCTTGAAACGAATCCATTGATGGCGTATGCAAGTGGCGGAGCGATTGCACATGATTATGAGGACTATGTCGCGATATTCCTAAAATATGGGTCTGAAAAAGAATTTATTTCTGCATTAATAGAGGCAAATTGGCTAACCCCATATAAGATACGACGTATGGAAATCACGGGATCAAAAGCCGTCTTCGTGATTGACTATAGTATCCATAAAGTTACGATACTGAGTGAGGATGGTATATGTGCGCCCAATATTCCTTATGAGGAACCTTTAATGAGCCAAGATCGCAATTTTGTCAAAACTATAATTGGTGAAGATAGACCCCTAGTGATGGGAATGGATGGATTAATAGCATTAAAGACATGCGAAGCAGCATTACAATCAATGGAAGCGAAAAAGATCATACAAATAAAAGCATAAAGATGATCACTCTGTCAAGATTTAAAAATGAAATAATGTTTTTTGTGCATAGGTTTAGGAAAAATAGGTGAGGTCTGATGCCAAGTGGAGAAAAAATATTAGGAGCCGTTTTTATGCTCGCATCAATAATCGTCATGATCTTATATATACTTTGGGGTATTCTGGCACCGATCTTTGGGGAGGTAAATCTAACTGGATGGTCAATGTTGTGGAATACAATCCCAGTGCCTCCATTATACTGGGTGCTATTTCTCCCGATTTTAGCGTTAGTACTATTAGGCGGCGTGATATTTACATGGATAGGATGGGCTCTCGTTCAGACACCATCACCCGAAGAGATAAACGTAGAAGAAATTGAGAAACAACTAGAAGAACTTGAAAAAGAGGAGGAGAAAGAATCCTCAGAGGGAAAAGCAGAACAATAAGAAAGTGAGGGATTCCTTTCTCCTTCTTTATTATCTTTGCTCCAAAATCTGATTTTGATTCTTTATATACCTCTATGAGCATTTTCTTTAGAACACTAGAGGCGGGGTCGATGAAAAGTAAAACTATAATTAAATTTTACGAGCTAATTAAGTTACTACTAATCATTATTGCTATCTGGTCGGATATTCGCGATGATATATTAATTTTCTTAGAAGAGAATATGGACAAATTAGATTCCAATTTCCTTGATACACTTGCTTTTTTTGGAGAAGTATTGGATCATGTATCAAATGAACTAAGGAGCCATGCTATGAGTAAATTTTCTAGCTAATTACGGGTTCTGACACTTTCACAAAATATCGTACTGGAATATTCTTTGGAACATTCCTTTTCCACTTATCTCCAATAGCTATAAGAACATGTACGCCGACTATTATAGCTTTTCTACGCATAGCTATATTAATTAACGCTCGTTGGGTTTCTCCTGTACGAATAATATCATCTACTATTAACACATGCTCCTTAGGCCTAATAGCATTCTTAGGAAGATATATACTCAATCTAATCCCGGAACCCCCGGGAATATAATACTCCTCGATATACTCCTTAACTCCTACTTCCTTCTCTCTCTTAGTATAAACTACATCGACATCTAACTCATCACCTAATAAGACGGCAAAAGGCAATCCATCTACTGCAGCTGTCAATATCTTATCTATCTTGATATTTGAATATTGCTCAGCTATAATTTTAGTAACTAGTTTTAAGAGAGTTATATCGAATAGGATTCTGGTATTGTCAAAGAATCCATGCTCGTCAAATAATAAGCGGTTTCTGATCTCATCTTCTAGATCTAATAATTGTGCGCCTTTTTCTATAATCTCTCTAGCCCTTTTCTCTCGAGGAAGGACATGTCCCTGAATATATCTACTAAGCACTGGTATAGGTAATCCAAAGTGCTGAGAGAGTTCTTCATATGTATATCTTCTTTTTAATATTCGCAAGACCTCAATGGCTCGTAATTTTGTTTTAAGAGACAACATTTTTCGCATCTATAATCCCAAGCAATAGTTATAACAATATCGTGTTAAAATCTCAGTTATCAAAATGTAAACTTTGCTCATCCAGATCAACTCTACCTATCAAGAATAACGGCACTAATATTGTTATAGTAATAGGGTTATCCCTTTTCAAAATGAGAATGTATACGTTAATGGATAAGATTCGCTAGATAGCATTACCCTACTCTAACTGTTTTAATAGTTCATTCTCCATCTTCAGAGCCAATCGTAACACAGCCTTTAAGACATCGTCTCTTTTAGCATGAATATTCTTTTGCTTCAAATCGCTCATTAACTTGTTTAGGAGATCAACTATTTCAGATGAAACTTCTATTAATTCTCGATCAGTAGTTGTGCGTTTAGCAACCTTATATAATTCATCAACTAAGTCTTTAAGTTTTCTCTCATCGAAGCTAACATTATCATAAAGAATAATTCCCCTCTCACTTAGATAGTCTCTTATCTCCTGAGGGACTGGTGCCCTAGATACGAGGAACATCTTATCAGGTTTATACAGGGAATAATAAAGAGTTACTATTTGAACATCCTTAAGTCTTAGTGCTTTCTTTCGTTTCACTTCCTCAGCTATCTCGGTTCTTTTAACTCCGAGAATATCGGCGAGGCCATCCCATAACCCTGTGATCCACTTACTTCTCCATTCTTCAACTGATAATGGCTTCGCGAAAGGGCCTCTAACTTCTCTTCCTCTCTTAAACCAGTCTTCAAGCTCTTTGCATTCAATTATGATGTTTGGTCTTAAGATAGGTGGATTAGAGTCAAGTTTGACAATATTCAATACCTTGCCGCTATATACTAAGAAATCTGGTCTTAGAGCGGTATAAAGCACCCAAATTTTTCTTAGATCAATAGAGTCTTCCCATCCTATTGGCCTAGGAGCCTCTATAAAGAAACTTAAATAACCCCTATCGATAAAATAAATAACCGCATTTGGGGGAATCCAACCAGTCTTCTGCCTACCAGACCGACCTATCATTAAATATCTGAGCTCAGGATAAACGATTTTTCCTCCTCTTTCTCCTAATAATTTAAGTATAGTCACATAAACCCAAGTCTGGTAAACTGATCTCATATTTGTTTTAAGAGATGTTCTAACTGCAGCCCCGGCCGTCTTTACAAACTCCTCTACACTAATTTTCCTTCTGAGTAGATCATATAGGTAAAAAATGATCTTCTTCATAAGATGATGCTCAGGGTCTTCGATAAAACTTTTAAGTTCTTTTGGAAGCAATTCTCCTCTTATATCAAGAATTTTCTCAGCCTTCATGAAAGCTTCTTTTAGAATTTTTACCCAAGTAATAGCAACATATAGATCGTCACCTACTTGTTCACCTACAAATTTTTTGCGCAATTCATCTCGAAGTTTTTCAAATCTACCTGCAAGTTCTCCTTTGAAATTAAAACTCCTATTAGGATCATATCTGTCCAAGAATTTGACGAGTTCATTATATGTATCTATCCAACAATTCAAAGCCATTAATGCCCACTTAACTAAGCTTTTTAATATCATTAACTTTAATGAATCCTCAAACCGGGAATACAATAAAACTATTTAAGTTCGTTTAATGAGAGACGTTTTAGTCTCAGAGCATGTTATAGAGGCGGGGTATAATTTGTGCGGAATTGGTGCATGTCTTTCTCTTATTAAAAGAAACATAGCTGGCAAGATATTAATCATGCTTAAGAATCTCGAGTACAGAGGATATGATAGCGCTGGGATAGCGGTTATTACGCCTGAGAACACCCTTGATCTCAGAAAGGGAGTCGGGAAGATAGATGATTTAAAAAACAAGCTTCATTTTGATCAAATGGTTGGTTTTGTAGGAATTGGTCATACACGATGGGCAACGCATGGAGCTGTAACTGAGGAAAATGCGCATCCTCATACTGACTGCGATGGCAGGATTGTTGTAGTACATAATGGAATTATAGAGAACTATCTTGAGATTAGAAAAGAGCTCGAAACAAGAGGACATAAGTTCCGTAGCGATACGGATACGGAGATAGTTCCGCATCTGATCGAAGAATTCATTAAAAGAGGAAACGATTTCTACGAAGCTTTTAAAAACGCTGTGAAAAAGCTAAAAGGGGCATACGCTCTGGCGGTGGTCTCAACTTACGAGCCTAATAAAATACTTTTTGCTAGGGTGTTTTCTCCGCTTGTAATTGGATTAGGCACTGATGAGTATTATATAGCAAGCGATATACCGGCTTTCTTGGAATGGACTAATAGAGTAATCATTTTAGAGGATGGTGATATTGGATACGTATCCCAAGGAGGAGTTCTTATTGAAAACGTTTTTCTAAATAAAAGAGTTCATCGAGACGTAACCACGATACCCTGGACGAAAGAAATGGCTAAGAAGGGAGGCTTTCCTCATTTTATGCTAAAGGAAATTTTTGAACAACCCCAAAGTGTGAGTAGGACAATATTAATGGCAAGAAAGCAAATAGATAGGTTCTTAGATTACTTAGAGAAGGCAGAAGAAGTGTACATCGTAGCTGCGGGTACCTCATATTATGCATCGCTACATGGTCAATACGCTTTCGCGAAATATGGTCTTAGAAGCCGTGCAGTGGTTGCATCAGAGTTTATTGAAGAAGTAGGTGGATTCATAGGGAATAAAGATCTAGTAATTGGAGTCTCTCAATCTGGAGAGACTGCGGATACCCTCTTGGCTCTTCGTTATGCCAAGAAGAAAGGAGCAAAAGTTGTTGCCATAACAAACGTTATTGGAAGCGCCATCACGAGGATATCGGATTATTCAATAATAATGGGGGCTGGGCCAGAAATCGGAGTAGCGGCAACAAAAACATTTACTGCTCAAGTTGCAGTATTAAATTACGCACTAATAAAATGGGCTGAGATGCATGGTTATGATATGGACGACGTTAAGAGGGTTTTCCTTAATAACATAGGTGAGAAAATTAGTAATGTATTGGAGAAAGCGAATTCATTGGCTAAGAAGTTATCTGAATGGATGGTACCCAAATCTAATGCCTACTACCTAGGTAGGGGTCTAGGTCTACCTATAGCATTAGAAGGAGCATTAAAGATGAAGGAGATAGCGTATATTCATGCAGAAGGATATCCTGCGGGAGAATCTAAACACGGCCCTATAGCGCTAATAGAGAAAGATTTTCCTGTAATAAGTATCGTCCTCAATGATCATTTGCAGGAAAAAATGTTGATAGCTATAGAAGAAATGAAAAGTAGAGGAGCGTACATAATTTCAGTATGCGAAGAAGGGATGAAAAAGATTCAAGAAAAAAGTGATTTTATATTTGAGATCCCATCTGGTTTTTCGAATATTCTTGCTCCTCTTGTGTATATAATCCCTCTTCAGTTACTGGCCTATTATACTGCCGTTAAAAGAGGTTGTGATCCTGATAAACCTAGGAACCTAGCGAAGTCTGTGACTGTCGAATAAATTCGTTGGAAAAGGGCGTGAAATGAGAGAATTAATTTACATCGCTGTAAATGGGATTGGATTAGGACATGCGAGAAGGTCACATAGAATAGGTAAAGTCATGAAAGCTGCTGGCTATAACGTTCTTTTTTCCACTTATGAGGACTCCCCGGCTGAGAGATTTCTCAAACAAGAGAATTGGAGAGTATTAACGGTTCCTGAACTTAGTTGGGTTCCTACTTTAGATGGAGGAATCGATAGGCCTAGAACAGCATTAAGAGTTTTTCAAGGTGCAAAAATAGTTTCTCAACATCTATCATTTGAATACAGTCTATTAAAAACATTAAAGCCAAAGGTTGTGTTATCGGATATGAGGCTATCACCCATTATGTCGGCTGAGTTACTAAATATACCGAGATTCTTCTTGAGCCTATTCTTAAGTATGAGAAGGGCTCCTAAAAATAAGTTAAAACCATATGCAAGACTATTAGCTGGATTCCTTGAAAGAGTGGCTAAAAGATGTGATAAGATTTTTTTCACAGATTTTCCATTACCTTGGACAATTTACTATTATTTTCTTCCAGCAAAAATGCCTTCTAATATGATTTTCACCGGTCCAATAGTTGATGAGAACATAGAGAGAATTATTTCAAGTAATGACATAGAAACAGCCAAAGAGCAGGCTAAGGAAAACCTAAACTTAACAAGGTTTGATAAAGTGATTCTCTTCGTGCCCAGTGGTCATAGGGCGTCTCAGAAATTTTTCCTAGAAAACTTTCTTTCTCTCTTTCCATGCTTTAAAGAGATGAGTAGAAATAAATTCGTCCTAATACGGATGGGATCGATAGGTAAAATTATAAGATTAAGAGAAAATGTCGAGATACTTAACTGGATTCCGAATAAAATGGATAGAATTCTCTCGGAATATTTTCTAGCATCAGACATTGTTATAGGTCATTATGGGATGAATAAAGTTTTTGATTCCTTAGCGGTAGGGGCTATCTTTGCGGGTATAGTATCTGATGAACATATAGAGCAGCAAGGGCTCGCTAAGAGAATCACTGAACTTAAATTAGGCTTTATAATCCAAGACTTTAAGATCGATATTCCTCGAATTATCCAGATAGTATCTGATAACGACGAGTACTATTATCGTAGAATCAGGGCATATAATAAGCTAATGAAGAGTTATAAGCCTCTTGAAACTATAAGGCGAGAAATAGAAAATGTTATTTCTTAAGATACCTAAATCAACTTAAGCATCCTGCTTCATTTGGAAACTTCCTTTCCTCGACTATCTAACAGATCAAAAACTTTATAAAAGCTGGGCTGGCGCATACTACTTGGATGATACACCCTAAAGTAAAGGCTGTTTCTAGTTAATGAGCTTTAACATGATTTCTTATTATTAGGTAGTTATAGAAAGCTAGGTGGATCGGTGTTCCGTCTCCTATATCAATCCTCGCCGCACCTCCCGCCTCTGCCCTATCTACGGCTTCCCAATGACGGGGTTGTCCCAGAGGGAGCTCATCTGTGGGAGGTGCGGCGTGGTTTTTGATAGGGATTTCGCCGCCTCGATGAATATTGCGTTGCGGGATGTGGCTCGTGGCGTGCGGGCTGAATCCCCGATGAGCTGGGTGCCTAGGCGGAGTGTCTCCGCCAATGGGTGCCCATGGGAGGGGATGACATGTGCGATGAGGGGTAGGTATTCCTCGTCAAATATAGCTAAACTTTGAAATACCTACCCAGAGCGAAACGCTTCCATTAGAAAACATTGTGAATAATCTCTTTAATGGAAAACTTAAACTATTATCTTTTTATGATTCTTCTTGTATAATCTCTGGGAGAATGGTTATGCGTTATGGAACATTTTATTGGTTTTTGATATAGATGGAATTCTCGTAGAACCTAAAGAACAACGTATTAAGATGATGAAAATCCCCTCTGCTGAGATAATGATGATCACATGGGCCGGCTGATTACTCAAAAATTTCCATAAATAGTTTATCTAATTGCTTTTTCTTCTTAAATTTCCGTGCTGCGTCTAGTATTTTATCAAAATTTATATAAGCAACCAATTTATTCTTCAAGTCTCCTGTTGATTTACCCACTCTAATGAGGAAGCTAAGAAACTGAGTAACGTTACTTTTCTTGCCAGTTAATTCTTGTGCTCTCTCAAAATCAATAAAGAACACATATCCATTATTAACGATGATATTCTTAGTCGGATTGCTTAGCTCGTCCAGAAATATCCCGATGCTATCTAATTTATATGCATTCTCTAGTAATACCCTAATCACCTTAATTATCTCCTTTGGTGCCGCCTTATCCAAAAACTCACTGAAGTGTATTCCGGGTATGTACTCCCGGATAAGGATAGGGAAATTATTAATTATCAATAAATGGTATGCTTTAGGTGATGGGAACTCGTGTTTTTCTAAAAGTTTTAAGAAAGAATATTCTCTCTCCGCATTCTGGATAAATCCCTTATTGAATATCTTAAAGACAATTCCGTGACTCGGAAGCGCTATAATCATTGAATGTCGTCCTTTAGACGTTATGATTTCCATTGTGAACACTTACTTTTAAGGCCCTTGGAGAAAATATCTCTGTCATATAAAACTTTTTACCCAAATTTTAGCTTAGATATATGTTTTTATGAGAAAAATGTATTAGATTTGGGGAAAAGTAATAAGGGGTGTACAGACCAAAAATGGTGGTCAAGAGGTTTCTAATTACAAGGAAGATCCTATTTTTCACGATACTGATTGGCATTGTGGCAGGATTTTCAGCGGTACTCTTTTACATATTATTGGATATTTTTGATTGGTTTTTTCTAGAAACATTAGTGGATTTCTCGGCTCCTCAAGCTTATGGGGAAAGATCTTTTATTGAATTAGAAATAGAACCTTTTGCATTAGAGATCCCGGGTCTCCTTTCAATAATCCCAGCAATTGGAGGTTTTTTCTCTGGATTAGCAGTATATAATATCGCGCCCGAAGCAGAAGGCCACGGAACTGATGCAGTTATAAAGGCAGTTCACGAATTTGGAGGAGGAATAAGAGGAAGGGTGGCATTCACGAAATTGTTTGCTTCTGCAGCGACAATAGGTTCTGGAGGATCTGCGGGGCGTGAAGGACCAATAGCTCAGATAACAGCTAGTATCGTTTCATTCTTGGCAGAAAAATTAAAATTTTCGGAACGCGAACGCGAAATACTTGTGATGGCAGCAGCAGCTGCTGGCGTAGGCAGTATATTCAAATCTCCTGTGGGTGGCGCATTATTCGGTGTGGAGGTACCGTATAAAAAAGATTATGAAGTTGAGGTTTTTATCCCTGCTCTTATCTCCTCTTTTATAGGATACGCTATCTTCTGCAGTGTTGTTGGATGGCAACCAATTTTTAAAGCCCCTCTTTACACATTTTCTCCAATCGAACTTCCTCTCTTTGCACTTCTAGGATTAGTAGCTGGGCTGTTTGCCCGAATATACGTAAGGATATTCTACATTGTGAGAGATGGTTTTAAGGGTCTTAGGATTCCTGATTACTACAAACCAGCAATCGGTGGGTTAATAGTTGGCTTAATGGCCATCTTTTTTCCTCAAGTTTTGTCTACGGGCTATGGATGGGTACAACTAGCAATATATGGCGAACTAGCGGTTGAAATTATGTTTATTCTGATATTTGCGAAAATTTTAGCAACAGCATTTACTATCGGGTCGGGAGGTAGTGGTGGTGTTTTTGCGCCATCAATCGTAATAGGAGCAATGATTGGAGGGGTCTTTGGCCATTTAGTAGCTTTACTTATGCCAGGAATTATCTGTGATCCCGGAGTATTTGTAATTATTGGGATGTCATGCTTCTTCGCTGGAGCTGCTAAGGTCCCTTTAACTTCCATTATTATGGTAGCGGAGATGACTGGTGATTACAATATTTTAGCCCCAGCAATTCTAGCTTCGACAATTTCCTATTTAATTTCTGGCGATGCATCTATATACGAAAATCAGCTAGAGTATAGAGAGGAATCACCTATTCATTTGCCCGAGTTAATTAGTTCGGTGTTAGAGAAGATAAAAGTAGAAGATGTTATGACTCCAGATTTTCAAGTTATACCAGAAGATATGTTAATCATTCAAGCTAAGCAATTTATTGCAAAGATCAACCAAGTAGCGGTGCCAGTAATTAATGGTAAAGGAGAGTATATAGGTCTCTTATCAGTCTATGATCTGATGAATATTCCTACTGAAAAAATGGACAAATTACGAGTAAGAGATGTAACCAAGCGTGATCGAACTTATGTATTACCGAAGGATCCTATCAAGAAAGCAATATCGCTGATGATTGAAAAGAGGATATTTAGGCTTCCAGTGATTAATTATGGGGAGAAAAGAGAAATAATCGGATGTATAGCCTATGAAGATATAATCAAAGCACTATACTATAAAGCTGTATAAATGGCCCATGATATCCTTAGTCTTCATGGACCTCAGAAAGATTTTGCTCAGTAAGGATACTAAGGTGGTCAGGGGATGCCAAGAATTAGACCATTAATAAAGAAAATTTCATATGTTTTAAGATATTACAAAAGGCCAGTTTTCTTGAATTTTCTATCAACTATTGTGGGTGCATTAACGGGATTAATAATAGTGATGTTTAGAATTCTAATTGAAGTATCGCATAACGTGTTTTTTGATGTGCTTGGAGGGTTTCTAGAGAACTACTTAGGTGATTATGCAATAATATTCCTACCAGCTATAGGAGGATTAATCGTTGGAGGCATATTTTCGGCGTTAAAAATTAAGCATGATAACATTGAGGTCTCTGGTATTATAAAGTCTCTTCAGTCGCGGATGGGTATATTATCATTAAGTGATATCCCTATAGGACTCATTGGAGCAGCGATTACCATGGGAAGTGGAGGAAGTGCTGGAAGAGAAGCCCCATCAGCTGTCGTGGGAGCTGGAGTCGGATGCGAACTAGCACGTATAGTTAAAATAAAGGGACAAGACAAAATTTTACTCATCATAGCGGGATTAGCGGCTGGCATAAGCGCTACATTTAATGCCCCACTTGGAGGTCTTATGTTTGGTATTGAGCTCTTTTTTGGAGAACTAACTGTCCCCCAGCTTATTCCTATAACACTCGCATGCTTTACAAGTACAATAGTTACTTACTTCTTATTAGGACCAGAAGTAACTGTGAGACTTCCTCCTGCGGGATTAATCCAGAATCCAATCGAATACCTTTTATTTGCGATATTAGGTCTTTTCTCTGGCATACTAGCGGGCCTATGGGTGCGGTTCTTTTTCATAATTAAGGAGTATTTTGAAAAAATAAAGGTTCCAGAATTCATTAAACCAGCAATTGGAGGGTTACTTGTAGGATTAATTGGCCTTTGGAGACCAGAAGTTTTAGGAATGCAATATCACAGCTTACAACAGGTTGCTTCATCATATATTGAAATAGCAGCTGGAATTGCTTTTTTAATCGGTTTATTTAAAATTATAGCTACCTCTCTAACGTTAGGTAGTGGAGGTGCTGGGGGGAATCTTGCACCTGCTATATTCATAGGTGGATTTATAGGAGCGTCTTTTGCCCTCTTTCTCTCTCAAGTGTTTTCTTTTGAAATCTCATCTGTAATCCCCTACATATTAGTTGGAATGGCCTCATTTCTAGGAGCATCAATAGGGATCCCCCTCACAGCGATTGTGATCGTCGGAGAAGTAACGGGAGAGCCAGCCATGGTATTACCACTAATGATAGGAGTAGCTACTAGTAGCATAACTGCGCACTTCTTCATGTCCCCACTAGGTCTATATCGCGTGGCTCTTATGAGAGACGGTATTAAGATAGGCTGGCGTCTTCCAGAGCTAGTTCGTGTACCTGTTGAAACTGCTATGAAATCTGCAGAAGAAGTTATTACAGTATCACCTAACACTACCCTTATGGAGGTCGAGAAGATTTTTATAAAACATGGATTCAGGCACTATCCTGTTGTAGAGAATTCTAATATAGTTGGGGTAATTTCGATTGATGACGTCGAGAAAGTGCCTATAGAGAAAAGAGCTACCACTAAAGTGTGTGAGGTCATGGATAAAAACTTTGTGCGAGTATATCCAGATGAGAATCTATGGGAAGCCTTAGAAAAAATGCTTAACAACAATAAGGATTTCGCTATAGTTGTTTCGCGAGGAAATGATGATAAATTCTTGGGTATTCTAGCAGAGGAAGATATCATAAGGATCTATGAAATCCTTCACATTCGCTTTTAGTAGTAAGTAGCTCCTAGATATTATGGTGTTATTGATGAAGGAAGGAGAATTTAGATTCGTGGCCGATCCCTTAGTTACCAATTTAAAAATTTTTCTAGAGGAGATTCTAGTATATATGAATTCTCCCCTAGTCCTTGATATTCTCGGAGAGGAGAGGATATTATTAAAACCTGTGAAACCCTCAGGAAGTGATCGCTTCTATAACTCCTTTTTTGTAATTTATGGTTCTAAGATAGGAATAATTGGAAAGATAAAAACCTACACTATTCGAGGGATGCCACAGTCCTTGCTAGCTAGACTAAGAAAATATAAATCTGTATTCTCTGAATTCCATAATTTTTTGTTCTCGGCAATAGGGAATAAAAAATCCGAAAAAATAGA
>Ga0190313_1000482_pt1 | contig 23880 bp, 19 predicted proteins | sample 4870071011_MG_FD_169989 | JGI IMG/M metagenome (GOLD analysis project Ga0190313, IMG submission 169989) | Hydrothermal vent sediment bacterial communities from Southern Trench, Guaymas Basin, Mexico - 4870-07-10-11_MG | ecosystem: Environmental > Aquatic > Marine > Hydrothermal vents > Sediment ... | reverse complement strand
TATACCGTACTTTGTCTTTATTACTGTATCGATCCACTTCCATAATTTTCTATTCAGAAACGCTGAGATACCAGTTATTACTAATATAACCGTAAGAAGAATAGGATATATAGGGAGAGAAACAATGGAAATTGAAACCACAAGAAACAGTATTCCGAAGAACGTTATTATTGCAGAAATCCTATAGTATAAATTATAATGAGCTAGATAACGAGTTAGCGGCATTAAATAACCCCCTATTTGATACCAAGGTTCTTAAAGACATTATTCCAAGCGTCATCATAGAGACCAAAGAAAGAAAGCGTAGCTACAACCCACACATTAAAGGGTATAAAGGGTAGGAAATAACACCTTCCGTTCCAGTTTGGGATTAGTTTACTAATATAGTTTCTAATTCCATTCTTTTTCGATATCTTACTACACATTGGTCTTATATTAAAAGTCTCCCCATATCTTTGCGAAGTACCTTTCAATATAACATATCCGTTGTTTGGATTTAATTGAGGATAACTCTGGGCAAGAACATTACAAATCATATTTAAATCATTGAGTTGGGCATCGTTATCTGGCATGGGAAAAATTATCCATACCTCTGTTTTCCCAAGTTTTTTCTCGTTGCACTTCTCTATCACTTTATTTATAATTTCTATTATCTCGACTCCTGGAGCAACATCAAATACCACATAATCTATTTCATCTCTTAATTGACTAATGATCTCAACTATATAATTAGATACTCTTTCTTGGTTATCAAGTGTACTAAGAAATTCAAGATATGCTTGAAGATTTTCTCTAATGAAACTGAATGATGGAAGAAGTCTCACCGCTCTTAATTTACGCTCCAAACTCCTCTCATCCTTAATTCCTAACTTTTTAAGGTTGTCTTTAACTACTTTCAGAGCTGCTCCTGGTATAATTACCTCATTAATTAAATTCATAATGTTCAATTTTCCAGTTGTATGCATTAGAAGGGTCACAAGTGGGGTTTTTACGTCATAAATTGATCTTGGTTTATAGAGAAGCAATTCATTTATCAGTCGTGGATAATCAAAATCAAAAACTAACACACTTTTCCCAATCTTTAATAAATATCCTATTAATTCCTTAACAACTGACGATTTCCCAGCCTTCTTTAGTAGATATGTTGCTCCACTCCATCTAAATTCGGCGGGAGGACCCGTTATAAAGATTATTTTTAATTCTCCCTCTGATGGTATTTTTTCCACCCCCGCTTCAACGGCGTAATTATCTCTCACCAGAAGAATTTTTTTGAGATTCGAAGCTACTTTATCAAGAAACGTTTCCAATCCAATAAGTTTAATGAAATATTCACTAATAAATTTAAATTTACCCTCAAGCGAATATAATTCTTCGAATCCCTTATCAATAACGAACTTAACGGCTTCCTTAATGCTCTCAAAAGAGAGTTTTTTAAAGCCGTTTTTAATAACTTTTTTAATTATTTCTTGAAGATTTTGTGATTGATCTTCGGGTATTAGAAGAATATTTATTCCAGTCAAGTTACTTGAAATTTTAGGCAAATTATTAGGGCTAATAGTGATTAGCGGAAATAGATATTTAGTTTCTTCTTCATATTCTCTTAGCACTTCATCAATGTCTTTTATAGTAATTACAACTAATATGGGAGGATAATGAGTCTTTAGCCCTATTGCAATGTAAATGAGTTCAAGCAAATCCTCGTGTTCGCGAATTTTTTCATCAGATACTCTCAACACAAAATCATCATATCCAGACTCTATAGCATATTGAATAACTTTATTTGCATCATCGTCCATAATATCTTTGGTAGTTTTCTTCTTTAGTATATCAACTAAGAAGTTACGCAAGTAATCTATATCTTTTCTCTTAAGTTTCTCTAAGTCTATTGAGATATCATAGCCATGAAGATTCATTTTTACTAATAACTCTTCACCGGTTGTTATCTTACTAAAATTAACGATAACTTTTCCGGAGTCAGAAAGAGCTATTGAAACTTTGTACTCATCACTATAGGTTGTCATATCACTCAACCTATAAAATCAGATTATTTCACTATATAACGAACTATTTTATTTCTTAGGGCGTTGTTTTAAATTTATCTTTTTGCTCCTTATCCCGTTCAGCCTTCTAGACCTCTCTCAAGCCACTGATTGGGATCTAACACGATTATCCTAGCAACGTTATAGGCCAGAACTGCGACAAAGGCATCACGGATTCTCGCCTCCTAAGACCTACTATAGATCACATCTCCAATCATAGACTTTAAAGAGGAGAAGGCAGCCCCCACAGGACTCCTAAGATTATCAACTAAGCCCCAGAAGGTCTCGTAGTTCATCCAAGCTCTAAGCCTAGGCCCGTCCCTAGGCATAAACTTCTCGATCCTAGTCGGAATTATTGGGACAAGTCCACGCCTTTTCAAGGCCTCTATGACGTCGGCTGCATCAAATCTCTTGTCTGTGAGAACTTCCCAGAAAACCCCAGCGTTCACCAAGGCGTCAAGAAGATAGTCCGGAAGGCTTCGATCTCAGAGAACGCGTCGAGAACGGCGACAACATCGAAGAAACCATCGATCTCTGGAGCATACAGAGCGGCCAACAACAGGTATTTCCGCCGCTTCCCCACCCGCTTTAGGTAATGACTTGACGCCCTCTCAAGCCCGACGCCAGTTCCATCCACGATCGCTAATGATTTCCCGCGAATTCTCGTCCTTGCCAGTCTGTAGAAGGAGAGTCTTATTAGCAAGACTACCGTGGCTAGGAGGTTTCTCTTTCACCTACTCACGGATCCTGGGCTCGGCACTCTTTCTAGGCCTATTCTTCTATATGTGTTGAGTCTTTTGAGGTCGTCTAGTGCTCGTCTATAGCTCTGGTTGCTGAGGACTACTCATGCCAAGACGGCTATCTTTGAGGCTATAATGTACCTTTTTGGCCCTCTCCTCCTTCCTTGGCTCGGCAAGATCTTCTTGGTCAGTTTATAAATAGCCTTAACGATTATAAACCTGCCTAGCCAACATATTTTCATTGAGGGCGCCCTTTTTCTCGTGGGGTCGCAAGTAATACGGCTATTATAATACCTATAAAGGCGCCCCACCATAAAGTCACGAAAGAAGCATTAACTGGCGAGAACTAGACCGAGGAGAGAGATAAATTTGAAACAAAGCCTATTCTAGGTGACTCTATTATGGAAGGACGCAAATACATTGCCTATTTCGTTTTTAAAGATGGATCTATTGTTCCTTTTGAAAGTAACGATGAGAATGATATAGGAAAACTCCAAAATGTATTAACCACTAAACTCAGCGAGTATCTTATTCAGGTTTATCCTCTACCGATTGGGGACAGATGTATCATCATTATAATAGCCATGAAGCCTCGGTTTTCTGAACTTTCACTATTAACTGGGATTGCTAAACTTTATAGATGATGTTGCTGGATAAAGATTCTGTGTGCTAATAGTATCAGCATCAGACTAAGCGACTATGAAGAAAATCTTAATCTCCTTGACTTGCTCCACTTCATGAGAATACTCAGTAAAAGTAGAGTTGGTACGCTGAAGAATTTGCACAAAAATGCTAATGCTAGATAAAAATGAGACAATAGCAAATAAAAGTTGAAATCTATGCTATCAAGCCCCATCAAAAGGTAGCAATTTTAAAAAATGGGAAAAGTCAAGTCGAAGATAAATATAGTTAAGAGATTATATGTACTCTTCCATATAATTCAGCCATATTTTTTAACACCTCATCACCTGCCCATCTTTGGCCAGCGGCATAATCCACAGCCGCAGCCATGAATTCATCTGTAAATCTATACTTCAAAGGTTCGGGTCTCTCTATTATGTGGTAATTTTCTGCCGCCGTACGTGGCCAATGTGCAACCTTATACTCTTTCCCAAGTAATTCGTTTAATTCCTTAGATAGTGCGCCTCTCTCTTTGTCTATAAGTTTCCGAACAACTCCTCTAACCTTAGGCGATTTATTAGTAAGTGCTGAACGCCACACTTCTATCCATTTTTTCCCAGGAGCTCTCGCTAGTTTATATCCACTTCTCGAAAGTAACTCAATGTATGTATTAAAAGCTGGCACTATTCCCTCATCAATGATTAGGTCTTGCAATGTGTTGATGTTTGTAAATCCTTTTTGTAAAGCTTTAAGATAGAGTAAGATACCGCTTCGGGGAGTTCTGGTTAGTTCAGCAACGCTTTTAATTAACTCTAGATCATGTTGTGTTTTTCCTCTTAATCCGCCATTAGCCGTCTCATTAATAGTGATTCTCTCCTCAATAGCTCTAGCTAATTCCTCTGAACTCCACTCAAGTCTAACTATAGTGAAATGCTGTGCTAACTTAGCTGTAGAGCGAGGTTTTTCCTTTTCATACTTCCTGAATGTAAAGTCATTAAGCGTTACGACGATAAAGGGCAATATACCAAAGGTTGCTTGCTCTAATAAATACCACGTAAATTCATAAGCACCATTCTCACTAACATCAGAACCCGTAGGGATGTCTGGATTATCTAGAGCAATAAAGGGGTCTCCCGTTTTTTTAGCTATTTCAATAATGCTCCTAAGAATTGCTGTTCGAGTTTTTTTACTTTCCAGATTTGGATCTCTTGTGATCCACTCATAAATCTGACCGCGCTCAAGTATCTCACTTAAAAGACCATCTCTTTTCATTGTACGCAAGACTTGAGATTTTCCACTTCCCCATGAGCCAATGATGAGAACACCTTGCACCTTAACAAAGCCATAATTATTATATAACTCTCTGTTCTCCCGCACGGCATCGTAAGCTTGTCTTTGTGCAGAAGATAAGTTATTGTAGCCTATTTCATCTGAGGGTGTGGTGATTGTTCGTAAACGCATATCTCCTTCCCTTAATTAGCCACTTTAGTGCATTTATTTATAATAGTAATAATATTCAAAATATAAAAATTATTACAATTAGCGTATTTAAAATAATAGTGCATGATCAAGTTAGAACAACTAAAAGAGAGAAGGTAAATGACTTCTTCCAGAGGAATTTAAGGTAGAAAAATTGTTTTTCGCTTTTATAGCTTATCTGATTAAAACACCTTAGGTATCCCGTACCTTCGAACAAATGATATCAGAAAAGGAAACTAATTTGAGAGAAGTTTCGCATCTGGCTTTTTCTCTTTTTAATTGTTGCTGTATATACCCTAGTCCTACTCGTCGCTTAGTTAGAGGAGAAATGGGGCAATTTTCCAAGTCTTTTTGAGCCATTATGTGATAAAACATGCGAAGAAGGAGACATATGGCTGAAGATTATCGTAGCCCAAAACTATGATGAACAGTAAGAAAGTGGAAGACAAGAATGAATGGCTTCTGTATAATTCATGAAACACTAGCTTAGAGAGAAACGTCCAGAGAATGGCGAATCCTGCAGTAAAGTCTGGCTTAAGGAATAGAGAATAAGTCGTTGTATATCTCATATTTCTTCATATAGATAATCAGCAACCTCTTGTATGCTTAAGATTAATTACACCAATAATCTTGGCAGATGATTTTTCAATAACTACAAATTTCGCGCACCTAGCCTATCCCCTAGTAAATATCGGATAGAAGGTCCAACAATTTCATATGTTTCTTGACCTCGACAATTCTTCTCTGCCTCTGGATCTCTTATCTTTCACCCTTGGCGTTGGTATAGATCTTGACAATCTCGATCACTGTGCACAATTTCTCGAGGTTTACCGCAACATGCCCCATCCTCAGAACATCCATTATGAATTTATGAACAGTCCCATAGTTTAATCCTAGTTTTAAGACTATGGCGCTGATAAACATGTGAGATAACTGCTTTATAATGTAGGACATCTCGTTTAAGGACAGCCTATACTCCTAAAAATCGTCTTGTTAGGAGTGAAAAGTTTTGTTGCAATAATCGCATCTGTAAAGAGCCATAGTATAGACAAAGACATTCTTCTCATGTCTCAGCTTCTTAATGCCTTTAGCACTCCTTGCCTCTCAATACAAAGGACGGATACCATCTATAACAATTCATTGGAGATAATAAGATTAAAACAGATATAACATTAAGCATACACACGGCAATAATCCGAAGGAGAAGGATTAAAAATTTGAAACAAAACTTATCTACATTTTTATTCTTAAGTGATCATCGACGGTACTTGCATTATCATTACTGAAGAAAACGAATTTTAGTCATTTTCAAGAATCATAATAGATTACGCGATAGAAAAATTTTAATTATTGTATTCTATATTTTTACATATTTAAAAATTGAAAAAGCGCATTGGTGAGGGAATGTTTAATAAAGTTTGGGGCGATGAAGTTTCCTACCTAAGATGTGCTTTATGTAATAAAAGGCTGAAGAATGAATGGGAAATCGCAGAGGACGAAGACGGCAGAAAGATCTGTATAACACATGCCTTCTCGCGTTCTCTCTTGTTATCCCTATATGAATCACTTGAAAGTTTAGATGAAATGAAATTCCGAGCTTTACTTAAGTTTTTAGAACACTATGGGGCAATGTTAAGAGGATATCTCGAAAATATGCTGAGAAAAAGAGTTGCTGATTTAATAATTCTTATGCTTCTTATTAGAGGAATTATTAAAAAGAGGGATCTTAGGTATATTCGTTTACAAACAAAAATAAAGGAAGATCTATCCAACACTAGCATAAATAGATACGCTTATCTTTCAACTGATGATAAGCTAAAGATCATTAAAAAACTTTCCACTATTGATTTAGGAGAAAGAACAGTAGCAATAATTAGGATATATAACGTGACCGAACATCCTTATGGCTATCTAGTCGAATTTGTACCTAGCGATTTTCTGATAAGAATATTAGAGGAAATCAAAAAGAGAAACCTTTTAGTTGATTTAACTAAAATCATAGTTGCTTTACTTGATTTAGCGATTCTTGCCGATCCACCGCAACCAATTAGAAATGGAAGACTGTCTCCTACTCGAAGATTCATAGATTTTTCAGTATTCCTAGCATTAAAAAATAACGTTGTAAGGAACGAAGAGTCACTTATTGGGTATGTCTGCAAGCATTGTAATCCTCTGAATCCTTTCCTTGCCGAGTCTTTAGATGAAATAAAAGAACATATTGTATCTGAACATCATGTTACTACCGAACACGCAATCGCCGAGGGAAAAGATTATGAGAAGTGCTTCATAATTCCTCAAATTCATTGTTGTAGGAGAAATAGACTGAAGAAAATGCTTGATCAATATCTCGTAAGATTATTCTCGGCAGGAGCTTTAATTAGGCTTTACAAGCCAAGATCCGAAATCTACTATTGCATATCATACCCATTTTTTAAAGCTATCTTATACACCTTACGTGATATGTATAGATATCATTACCGGCTGCTTTATTAATTATTCTTCCTTATTCTTTTACGATTTTTCCATTTAATCACATACTGGAAATACGTTTCAGTAGCGTAATGAAAATATTTTGCATAATTTATTTTGCGACAGATACTCTTTATTTATACATAATTAAATTATATTGTTTGATAATAGCCATGGAGATATAATTAAAAAGACTCAGTAAGATTACATTAGTATGATATAGACTTGCATGTTCAAAATACCCAAATGGGGGTAGAAAATATGTACGTGTGTTCCATTTGCGGAGCAAAGAGACCACGTTCTTCATTCTTTAGAATACATGGCGATCATGTATGCAAAGAACATGTATTTGCCGCAAGATTAGTGAAGTCGTTCTTAATAGAATGGAGACATGAGATAGTATCACAAATAGAAGAACTTTTGTTCTGTACAGGTATTCTTGTGAGAGGACCCATAGAGAATAGATTAAGGACCATAATCTTACAAACTTATGGAAAATACTTAATGGATATTCTGGAGGGAAAAAAATCACCGTCGGAGTTACCTGAACTTTATCTTGATTTTAGATCCTTAGCTGAGAGAATAAAAAGATTGAGCAACTCGTACTATTCTCCGGAAATTACGCGAAGATTACTAAACAATTTAAAGGAATTAAAAGGCTCCCTCCTTACATCATCAAAAATCATAAAGGATGATATTGGTAAAAGTGTACTCTTACTTGGTACTCAAGAAGACGTTTTTCGCCTCAGCGATGAGGTCATAAAGAAACTATTCATGATAGATCCTTTCAATCTAGCTAGGCATGTAAATGCCACAGTAGGCCTATTTTATTACCTTACGTGGATTTCTCACACTCAACGTCGAGGCTCTATAGCCAGTAGGCATTTATTAGCGATATTAGAAACGCTTTACAAAGCCTACAATGATAAAAGAGTATATACGAGGTATAAATGCGTGCTCTGCGGCCAAATATTTAATGACGAAAAAAGTTTTCTAATGCATTTAGAAAATCGGCATAAGACCCATTCAATTGCCCCTAGAGATGCCATATTATATGCAATAAGTTCTGATGACTTTAAAAGAGAACTTCGGAAATCTGGGTTATATCATGTTGTCAATAAATTTGACTACTATCTGTCACGGTTATTAATATCTTCCATAATATGGGGCGCAAAAAGATCAGAGCTAATCATAAATACAAAAGTGTTAAATGTTGTTAAGAATGTTCTTCATAACACATACTACAACGTTAACTTATACCGTCAATCTCATAGCTAAAAATTTCAAGACGCAATTAAGTATTCCTGGCAAGAAAAACTGTAACCAAAAAAAATATTCAAAGTTCATAGCTTACCGTAGGCTCTGCAAAGTTTGGATCTAATTTTGTAATGACTAAATACTTGGAGAGACTTCTTGCATCCTCGCCTAAAGCTCTTAAGAGAGCTTGCAGCCGCTCATCATCTAGAAGTTCTGTATAGGCATCTATTGCAAAAACGATCCAATTGTTCTGTAGTTTATTCCTTAGCAATGTATATATGAGAGCAATAGCTATAGTGACGCGTTCAGCCTCGGATAATGTCCTAAAATCAGCAGGTTCTGCCACATTTGGTCGCTTAACTCTCATGATGATCTCGTTAGATAATCTATCGTATTCGAGTTCTATAGATTCTATATAACGGTATCTTAGGTCTTGTATGAGCTTATTCACAAAATTATTGAACCATTTTACGAGTTTTTCCTCCTCGGTTTTCTCTAGGTTTTTCAAGTATTTTTTTAACGCATCAAGAATGATGAGCTCTAGGATGGAGCGTTGGATAGTTTGTTTTTCCTTAATCATCTGCGAGAGGATGTTATTTTTCTCCTTTTCTTTTCCTTGTATCTGTGTTAAGATTTGCTCTAATTTTTTCTTATGTTTATTAAGATTTTTTCGTATTCTTTCTATTTCTGGAGACACTTCACTGAATTTTTTCTCAAGTTCTATGTATTTCGTTTTTAAAGCTTTCAATTCATTGAAAAGTCTCTTTATTTCGCTATTTAGCTTTTCTTCATCTTCCTTTTTTGCTTCTAGCTCCCGCTCCATCTCCGCGCTCTCTTTCTTAAGATTCTTTATTTCTTCTTCTATTTTTCTAATTTCCTCTTCCTCTTCCTCTATCTCCACGCGTACTTTTTCTCTCTCTCTAATTTTTGTCTCTATCTCTTGAATAACATTTGAGATTTCTTTCAATTGCTTACTAATTAACTCTTGCTTCTTCTTCATAAATTCCTGAATTTCTTTGAATTCTTCCTGTAACTCCTTTACATATGGACATTTCTTAACGAGAACTGGATCATATATAGGGCATGTTTGGTGAGCCAAAAGGTGGGCTAAGTATAATGAATCAGCGCTTTCAATAATTGAAAGCTTTCTAAGTAACTCGTTTTGTTCCGATGAGAGCTGATCATACTTCTCTTTAGCCTTACTAATTTCTTGATCTAATGAGTTGAGTTTCTCATATAAAATTCTGAGGTTCTCTTCTCTACCCATTTTAATTGACTCTTTTGCCTTTATATCTATAGTAATTTGACCAATTTTTTTACTTAACTCTCTTATTTCCTTCCTTAGTTTCTCTAATTCTATTTCCTTTCTATTCAAATTTTCTTCTTTTGCATCAATTTCTTTTCGAAGTTCCTTTATCTTCTCGGCCAAGTTTTCATAATCTTCACCAATTTTTTTGGCTATTTCACTTAACTTTTCTTCATATTCTTTCTCCGCTTTTCTCTTTTTTTCTTCAAGTTCTTTCTTCTCTTTTTCAAGATTAGAAATTTCTTTCTCGATTTCTCTTAAACGATTTTTGATAATTTCTAATTCCATGATCTCTCTTTTAACCCTATCTCTTGTTTTAGATAAGCTTTCTTCAATAAGATTCATCACTTTGAGAAGATGTACTAATTCAATCTTTTGTGAATAACTTTTAAGAAGCTTATTAATTCTTCTTTGTCCTATTACTTCAGCTAATAGTTCGCTATCAGCTGTTAGGAAGCAGAATTCCTTTGCTTCTATAGAGTCTATTATGAATTCGTTCTTTGAGATCTTATCCTTTGAGGCTTCTAGTATTGCTTTTCTTTCGAGAGTATCTACCTCAATGTAGCATGTTTTGGCATTATCATTAATGAGAGTAGACACTTCGAGCATTTCTTGGGGATTTAGTTTGTATAATGCAAGTTTAAGAGCTTTAATAATGGTGGTTTTTCCAGCAGCATTAGCACCCCGAATTACATTTATTCCCGGTTTTAGTTTTAACACATAATCACGTTGAAAAGGACCAAAGCCTTTAATTACTACCCTCATTTTCACTACCCCTCACTTTAATTTTTCAATTTCAGCCTTGATCTCTGCTAATATATCTATTCTACCTCCTCTTTTTACTTTTAGAAGAATTCTTTTTCCAAGTGCTTTAATGTCGATTTGCTTTAATTTTTCTGTTAAAAACTTTGGTATTTCGGCATCCTTTAATACTTCATTTACAATTTCTTCGTTGTTCTCAAATCCCAATTCTCTTATAATTCTCTTTAGATCTAAGGATTCATTCTCTAATTTTGATTTTGAAGCACTCTCGCTCATATTCACTCACCTTTCCAGTAAATATAAAGTAGTCCACACCATATATCAACTTTCGACTCCCGTTTCCATAAGGAATTTGAATTTCAGATATTCTTTTGGTTAATTCTATCAGCTTTCGCGCATCAATAATGGCGCTACTATCTAGGAAGAAGATGATTACCTTTAATTGCTTTTTCCTTGTCTTACTGTTAATATTTATTTTTCTAGAAAACTTTAAAAATCCTGTATCTCCTAATATTTCTCTGATCCGTTTCTCTAAGTCCTTACTGTTTACTTTATCAATAATATTCTCTTGGAAAAATATTGCTAAGATTTTAATTCCTTTTTCCACGATCTCCTCCAAGCTTGTTCGTTTTATCTTCATTCATAACCCCTCCCTATTAAAATCTTAGGCCTCCTTTTTTATAATATTCATCGCGAATTTAGCTATAATCATCTTCTCTATTCTTCTTATGCTGGGCATCTTCTCTCTTAATAGCCGACTCACATCTCCCGTTTCATCGTAAAGAAGAATCTCGGGGTTATTTTCTATATTTTTCAAATCTTCTTTTACATCTTCGTACATTACTTTTACTTTCTCCACGATCTCCTCTCTTATCTCTGGAATACCAAGTTGTTCTAGTCGCCAGTCTATATACTTTATAAGAGTTTTGAGGGATGGAATGAAGACTACTGGATATAGCCTATCCTTTATCGCGGGATCTAAAAGCTCTGGCATATTAGTAGTCATAATCAATGCTTCTTTACTAGTGTCAATTTTATCAATTTCATGTAACATTACGGCAACTAATGAATACTGCCAAGCCTCTTTTGCTAATCTTCGAGAAAAGAAAGCACTCTCAGCGTCATCAAATATATAAATAACTCGACCTAAGTTTTTTCCTTCCAAGAATACTCTACGTAATCTTTTTTCAGGATCTCCAAAATATTTCGCCGCAATATTACCTACATCAATATAGAAAGTCCTATTAGGTAAAGCTCCTATTCGATAAGCTATAAAGAATGCCGTGAGAGTTTTTCCTGTCCCTGGGGGTCCAAAAAATAGATAACCTTTTACTCCCTCCTTGATACCTCGCTTCCAATGATACCTTATCATTAGTCGTATTTGAGCTTCAATTCGATTGTATTCCTCTCCTAAGAGAATTCTATCCCCTTGTTTTATTCCTTCATAAATGAATTCTAGATCTTTACCAGATAAGAATGGTTTCTCCTCTACTTCATACATACAAGTCCCTCCTGTTGAAGCGAACTATGCCTTGTATTTCTAATTAAAATGCTGGTATCTTGTCATAAATATATTGTCTTATTGTTTTGTTTTATATAGAGTAGAATGTCCTCTTATTTTGCGTTAATAAGTCTTTGTGTGTTTAATTCTTTCGTGAGATGCAGTAGAGTTGCCATAAAAATTTTAAAAACTCAACTATAATGAAAGCTATTATGGAATGTAAGAGAAGGCAATGGATTATAAGTACTAGAAAAGACAATAAGCTTGCATATAAACTCACAACATTAGGTCTCGTTAAACTTAATGAAATCGTAGCTAGAACATGCTCACCATCATAACTACCTAGAGTATCAAGCTTTTAGGGATCTTATAACTCATCCTAAATCAGAAATCTAGGCCTACTTCTTATATCTCAATGTTCCCTTCTAACTAGAATCCATAACGTGATTCTAGTTATATTCGCAATCTACCTTGTAGTGATCATTTCTACGGTATTCTTCTAAGACTCTCGTTACTTCAAAATTACCTTCTTCAGCTCGGTGTTTATTGTAAGTTCGCTATTAATTGAGAAAAATTTTATAAAAATTGATGACTTTCAATGGAGTAACAAATTACCACTTCATTGACTTTCAGATTCTTAGTTATTCTTTGCTTATTTTGACGTTTATGAGGAGGATTTGTGTATGGAGTATTTCTCAAATATGCCTTTGATTAATGCTTGGATCGATTACTTAGCACGTGATCCCTGTAGGTTCTTTAAAAATAGAGTGAAAGCGTATTTTCTATCTGCGGGTGCTATTCGACATTGGATTGACTCAATAAAGTTTGCTTTAGCATCTAATGGGATTATGTTTTGGGGTAAGGGAGTAGAGCTTTCCCAAGACTCATTACTAGAGCGGGATTATCTTCGTCAGATTGTAAGAGAAATCATGAGTAATCCTGCCCCCGTTCAATCTAATGCTGAAGAACTCTCTAAAGCAGTTATTAACCTATTTTATGCGAGTGGTATCGGGCTTATTGGTGCTGGGATTGTGATTGATGCTATATATGAACCTAATGTAGTTTTTTGGGAAGAAGAGAGAAGGGGAGAAAAGTTTTATCCATTCAGATGGGCTGTGAAAATTTTCTGGTTGCATAAAAATGTGCGAGAAAATCCCTTGAATCCCGATAGATGGGAGGGTCTTAAAGTTCCTCAGAATATTCCAACGCGTGGAGGTTTACAGTTTATAAGAAGACCCGAACTGAAAGAAAAGATAGTGAATTTATTATGTAAATTTGTGACGAAGAAAGAGGTCATAGAAACAATTAACCTTTTCGCAAAGGAAAGAATTACAATTAGTGGTTTATCAAAGAGATGGGAAGACTTAACAGTTGAAAGTGTTAAATTGGAATTACAAAAATTTGGTGTTATGCTTCCAGAGAATGTGATTTTATCGAGCGTTGCGTCTTTACGATCGGGTAGACATCTACTACTAGTTGGCCCCCCTGGCACTGGCAAGACAACTTTAGCGCGGGCTCTTGTCAGGGCTATTAATGCTGTAGAGATTCTAAAGTGCGCAACTTCTGAATGGTCAAGATTAGAAGTTGTGGGGGGTCCAATATTTATAAGTGGTACTACGAAGTGGAAAAGCGGAGCTCTTCTATTGGCAGTGCATGCTGCGCTTAAAAACAACTCCGTTGGTTTAATCATCGATGAATTAAATCGTGCAAATTTGGATCGAGCTTTTGGAGAATTCTTAACGATTTTTATTGGTGCCGATCCGGCTCAATGGAGTTTACCTGATGATGTGAAAGATGAGATATCTTCTTACGGAGATGCGGTAGATGATATCGCTTCAGATTTATTGAGAAATTGGGATCTCGCTAAGAATATATTGGATAGGATTAGAATAATTGGAACCATGAATACTTACGATCGTAGGTATCTATTCTCTTTAGGGTATGCCTTTTTAAGGAGATTTGCTGTTGTATGGGTGGGAAATCCCGAAGATATGCTTTCCATTATAAAGGCAAAAGTTATGCTTGATGATAATCTTACTCGGGAAATGGAGAAGGTAATGCAAACTCTTAAGAGTAAGGGAATCGAATTAGGGATTGCTCTATATATTGATATGGCTAAGCATGCAGCTGAATTAATGAGGATGCGATCAGATATGGCTCCATCAAAAGCTCTTGAATTAGCATTTACTGCTACCATAATACCGCAGCTTGAGGGATTGCCTACTGGGAAATTAATTGAGTTAAAAAAAGCACTAGAAAGTGAATTAAGATACGAAGATGCGGCGAGCGTTCTTGTAGAATATTTCCCAGAAGTGAGGACTAGTGAATGACGATGAGATTAACCACATGTTTAAGGTTTCTTGGACAACAATGTTATCACTTTATGATAGACTTAAGTTGAAAGAAAAATTAAAACTAGTAGCGCTTGAAGAGGATTGGACACTTTCCCCTGGCGCTGATATTATGGCAATTACCTTAGGGATTGAATATCTTATAAGAGCTGTAAAGGATGTTCTAAGAAAGTTCCAGCGCACATTAATAGAAAAGGATGAAATATGCACGTACAAAATTGTAGGCCGTATAAATACGTCGCAGCTTATGAAGTTTTACCCTATAGCAATTCCTTGTAAAAGAGTAATCTTGAGTGAGAAAAATATTCCAAACTTATTCGTAGTTGCTACATTAATTCAAATCCGAAACACGCTTCTCAAAGAAGTACGAAGGCTTAAACGTCACGGGGAATTAAAACCAATTAGTGAGATACTAATATCAAAACTTTCGGAAGTTATTCATGTATGCGATTTAATGCTTTCAGATCCACTTTTAAAACCTCTCCTACGAGAAGCTGAGGTGATTAGTAGGAGCAAAGAGAAAATCTATGTATTAGAAAACGAGCTAATAAATGAAATCCAGAAAAAACCGAGAGAATTAAAGCCTTATAGAATCTTATTAGATGAGAAAAGAAGATTACTTGAGGGTGTTCACCTACTGACTAATAATGTTAACACACTGAATAGCCTCGCTAATAAGTACGGTATAAACATTATTGGCTGGAAACTCTATGAAATTTATTGTTTCACTCTTCTCTTAGAACAGTTATTAAACCTATTAACAGAAAGTGGAAAATCCGTTGAATGTGATTTATTTGATGGAAAAATATTATTCATTAAATCGGGTAATCTAGAAATCACCATATCATATAATGCATTAATTGAAAATGTAAAAGATCGAATTAAAACAGCACGAGCATACGGAATACTTGATAGCGAGATCAGCGAATTACTAGAACGCTTAGGCTGTCTTCCAGATACATTAATTCGAGTAAGAAAATCTACTCATGAAAAACTCATTGTAATAGACTATAAGTGGACTAGGGACATCTCTTATATAACTACTGCTAGATTTAAGGGATTAGCATACTTATATGAATTAAATGCCAACTTTAGCGCCATTATTACTCCGCCTCCCTCATTCTCGGAAGAGTATTTAAAAAGTAAAGAAATTGATGAGGAAATCCAGAAAAATAAACCTTTTTATCATAAAATATTAATGCACGGAGGAGTTATTATATGGTTAGATGGAAATGAAAGAGATAGGATCCTAGCATTAGCTTATATCGACCCAAAAGAAGAGTCTCTTCAGAAAAACAAAAAAGTGATGAACCGCCTGGCTCGCTTAATATTAGAATAATGTTGAATATTTAATAATATGATTATCTTCAGTATAGTATCCTAAGCTTAATTGCTTAAAACTGATTATATGATGAAAAACCATGTCGTCGCGAGGAGCAAATATTGATTCCTTAAAGTTTTTGAGAGAGTTGGTGGCGAAGTTTCGTGATGAGCGTAATTGGTTAATGTATCATAATCCCAAGGATCTAGCTATATCGATAATGATTGAGGCTGCGGAGCTTCTAGAGCTTTTCCAGTGGCGATCAGAGGAAGAAGTTAAGGAATTGGTCACTAGTAAGGTATTCATTGAGAAGATTCAAAGAGAGATGGCAGATATTCTGATTTATCTCTTATCCTTAGCAGATGTACTCAATATAGACCTTGGAAAAGCTGTAATCAGGAAACTTAAGGAGAATAGTGCAAAATATCCACCCGAAGAGGTTTCTGGTGAGAAGTTTAGAGAAATTCTAAATCGCCGTTTAAATCTCTAAGCGTAAGGAACGCCCTAATGCTGATGATGGAGCGATGCTTAGGAGCAAAGATTGATCTTTGATCACCTTTTTAATCATTTCTTCGTGCTTCTTTAAGGCTCTCCTTAACCCATACCTTAGCATTTCTATTCTTCCTTCGCTCATAACAACTTTGTTCTTATCAGCGAGGAGTCGGAAGTACCTATCTAAGTGAAGATATTCTAATAAAGTGGGTCTTACTAAATATCTCCCCAGATAATGTAGCCCACAACAATTAGGAGCTGTATGCAAGTGATAAAAACCTTCTCTGCAAGTGGAGAATTTTAGCCCCTTCGAAGTAGCGATTTCTTTTAATTGCAACATTATTTGTTCTCGATATTTCATTTTTGGACGCTTATGCGAGGATCTCGGAATAGTCTCCCATAAGGATCTTCTAATGAATTGCCAGAAAGGAATCCTATGTTTACGGAACAATGGTTTGAATCTTAATAATAAATTAGCCTTATTAAATCTCAAGAACTCCGCAATAACTTGTCTAGCTCCCGTAGCCTTAAATTCGGCTAATAGCTCCTCCATATACTCGGTTTCAGTATTTATGTAGGGAATTAACGGTTGTAAGCGTATAACTACTGGGATTCCTAAACGAGAAAGCTCCTTGGCAACTTCTAGCCTTTCTGAAGATAACGGAGCTTGAAGCTCAACAAGCTTTGCGTCCTCATCCAATAAGGTTACTGTTGGTTGATACACTAGTAAACTGCGTTTACCTAGTTGCCTTATTATATCGATCCACGGCTCCTCCAAAGCTAACGTACCCTTTGTATTAATTATCAATGGACAGCCCAGATTAAGGCAATACTCCATGGCCTTATATGAATGACGAAAAAACCTTTCTTTTTCTTGAAAAGGATCAACAAGAGTCGCCATCCTAAAAGCAGGAACCATCCCAAAAACTCTTTTAAACTCAATAATAACGCGCTTCAGTTGTGATATATATGTATCAATTACAGCACGTCTAGCAATTCGTCGTGGAAACATCCTAACATAGCAATATAAGCAATTAAACGCGCAATCAGGATACGGCTCAATCTTAAAAATAGAGTAACAAAGACAGCTCATTACATATGAGGGACGAATCAAGAAGCTATCTACCACACTCCACCACGTCTCCTAATTCATTAAAGAATATATCCCCTGCTAATATATAACTGATAAAATTTTTGATTTTGAACCTTAAATTTGATCACAGCGTCTATTTGATCTGTTATGTATCTCCCTACAAAATAAATGTTGATTGAGACCTCTAGTGATGTATTCCCCCTGCTTAAACTACCAAAAGCATATATTATAACGTAGTCTCGCTGTTTTTAGTGGTTCTTTATTATATTAAAGACTCAACTATGAGAGAAGATTTTAGTAAGTTGATCTTCTTTTATCTCTATGGCACAGTTTTAATTGGCTTCATCGTTTTTTTGATAATAACTCGAGATAGGATCTTTCTGGCCATTTTGTGTATGGCGATTAAAATTTCTTGTTAATAGTTTTTCCAAGCAGAAGACACTTTTATTTACTTTATTCCTTTAAGTTTTGTCTATTCTATTTCCCAAGATCTCATTTTTCTCGAAAAATGCTATAGCCATGGGAACTTATAATGTCTTGCAGTGGTTTAGTGTAGACAGCTTGCTCTCTGATCACTATTTTTCTGTGCCCCAAGTATGCTGAGAGTCTTATGCTAAGATATTGCAATTACAAAATCGAATCCTAGTGGTGAGAATCCAGAGGTGATGCGAATGCATGAGATTATCTTATTAGTGGTGAGTAAGAGTATTTTGCTATTTACTAAGGGGTCTCCTGATATGATAATTGTTACGCATAAGGTTTTGGAGTGTAGCGGTGCGTGGTGGATCGATTAGCATTGCCCTACATCATTTCTCAGTTCTGTTAATGGGTGTATGTAGAATTATCCTAGTGCTTCTTTTATTCTTTTCCCACAATCTTTCTCCATTATTTTTGCCTTCGCTTTTTCCTCTTAATACTTCTACTCACTTTGAGCCTTTTCGTTCAAATAGCTTTTAGTTCTGGTAATATCCCCTCTATCTCTATTCCTTTCTAATCCCCTTCGTTATCTTCCATTTTACCTACGAGAGATAAACTCACCATGAAATATCTCTGTCTTGTCCTCACGTGGTTTGAATGCCGCTTCATAGATTCCTAATCCTCTCCTCCCTTTATCACGTGTATTACAAACCTTATCCTCGGGTTTTACCTAATTATCTTACTTTCATGCTTCCTCACAACCCACTATACTAGCTCTTTCTTCATTCCTTCGTAGTTTTCTGGAGTTAGGATACAAAATTAGTACCTCGACAACTCAAGCACTGCCAGAAATAATTGTAGCTATTAAGATTCCAAGAGTATTCATAAGAAAGGAAATATGAAGCCTGATTATAAGTATGAGATTTGTTATTCTGAAAAGTCAAGAATAAAAAATAAAAGGAAAAGGAAAAATATTCTCCTCAGCTAATCTGGGGAGGATTGATTCATCGATCTAAAGAACTTGGCGTACTCTTCTGGAAATTCAAAGAATTTCTTTACAGCTTTACCACACTTCTTACAGCGGTATATAAGTATATCTCCTGGCTTTGGTTTTATTACTAATTGCTGTCGGAAAAATTCCATTTCTCCTCCACATTCTGGGCATATCTTCGGCATAGCGGCATGCTCCTTAGCCACTATTTTAAAAGCCAGTCTTACCATTTCACTAAGTTTTTTAGAATTTCTTCCTCGACATCCTCCTCTAAACTATTACTCAACAAGACACGCGAGGACTGACCTTTACCTTTTAATTCATTTTCTAAAGTCATTAGTATTTCTGATAAATCTTTCTCCCCCAAATAGCTCTTTAGGCCAACGAGTAACAGTCTTAACCATGATGAATAGATTTTGATTAATTCTTCACGATAAACTCTTGGAGGAACTTTATTTATCCACATGTGTAAATTAGTGGCACATTTAGCGATCGCTCTTAGTGCCTGCCTGAATAACTTTGGGTCTAGTCTAATAATGTTTAATAAATCTCTCAGAGAATTTGTAAACGAGACAGAGGAATCTTTTGATGACGCTACATATAAGTTATCAAGTACCAAAAACACTATATCGTTAATAATACTATCACAGTCTTCTGGTTGTTTAAAGTTAAATATTACTTTTATCTCTTCCCCACAAGCCTCGCATTTTGCTATTACCTCGTCACCATTTTGTAATTGGTTTCTGTTGATAACTTTTAAGTCCCCCTGAAAACATTTAGGACATGTTAGGCTCCTAATTATAGCTATCTCCTTCATTCTTGTGATGTCAATGAACTTCCTCCATAGAGTAATCTTAAGGATAATTCTCGTAGAAGGTTTCAGATTTTCTATAGCTGAAATAGAATACCGAGAGGCTAATAGTGATTTTCTTGCTTGGTTAAGGATAGAATTCCATGTATTTTCTCCGTGTTTAGCTAGAATATTCTCAATAGCAGATCCGTAACAATGATTATATACAGCATTAAGCGATGGAATCCAATAGCTCCATTCAAGTAATCCGCTTGCTATCTCTCTAGCGAATAACGCTAAATCTGGATTTGTAGCGGCTGATGAGCAAGGTGCATGAATAACATATTCAACGCTTAAATTTCTATATTTTCCCCATAGGTTAAAGTAGCGAATGAGCACCAGACCATAGGTTCTGTACCACTTTAATGCCTCATCATAAAGCCTTTTAATTCCTAATGATACTATATGACTAATATTTAACCCACACCGCTTACACATATGCATATTCGTTCACCAGAGCTAATTGCGTAAGCATATAAAGGAAGTAAGCATAAACACCATTAGAATAATTCCTATGTCTTTCCTAAAGTTCTAGTTATAAAGTCCTCCACGCTTTCTTCCATGAATGGTGGTCTCAGTTCCTTTAGAATATTATCAGCCATGACGTACCACTTATCAAATAGTCCTACCCTATAGGCATCCCTATAGCTTAGTAATATTATTAATCTATTAAATTTTAACGTAATGTTAGATGAAGATAAATGGATAAGGTGCAAGGCACCTCCTTCTGGCTGGGACATGACTGCTAAATAACTCCAGCCCCTTGTCCCTCTTTAAAATAATACGGAGATATAAGAATTTAAAATTTTTTAAATTGGTGGTGTGGTTATTGATGTGATAAATGATATACATGTAATTAGTATTGATATGTGAAAAGATTCTTGGAAATGTGTGATGATTATATGATTCCTGCTGATGTTTTGGTTGGGGAATTGTGTTGTAGGTGGTGGCTGGTTCGATTATTTGAGTGTCGTCTCAGTAGTTCTGGTTTATGCTTGGAAGTGCTGCGAAGGGAGCGGCCTTTTCCTAATTGTGGTATGGCGAGTGTTCTTGGGGTGGTTGATCCTCCGGAGTATGTTGATTTTTTAATAGCTGTTCAGCCCTATAATCCTCGTTCTAGGAGACTAAATCCTTCTTGTATGACTATGCTAATTGATCATTATAAGATCGATGATCGGAGGCTTAATAGTTCTTATGCATATCCTATAGCAATGGCGATGGCTCTGCTAGTTAAAGCGTATAAAGAGAGAATTGGATATTTTGATGTTATAACTTATGTTCCCGCGCATCCTAATGAGTTGAGACGTGATGAGAAGACTAAAGAGCTTTACAATCATACTGAATTGCTAGCAGTTTTATTCCAAGAATTTTTAGGAGAACTAGCACGTCCTGTAGAGTCCCTGTTAATAAAGGTGCAAGCGGTCAAGTTTAAGGATAAGACAAAAGAGGAACGCTTTGCGCTGGCCGAGAAGATATATGCATTATCTAATAAACCAGTTAGCGTTTTTGGCAAGAGCATTCTATTAATAGATGACATTAGTACTTCTGGGGCCACATTAAGAGCTTGTGCTAAGATACTAAAGGAGGCTGGAGCTAGAAGAGTGATCGGTGTTGTCGCGGGTAAGACGCGATAATGCACAGATTTAGTATAAAATATGTTATCTGGGATAATGTGAAGCTTTTAATGAGTTTTGGAAAGATAATGTTGAATCAGATAAGGATAAGCAGTCGACTTAGGGGACGAATAATAATGGAGGATCAAGAAATTCTTTATTGGCTTATCCTTAGAGATCTAAAAATTCCTGATCTCAAAAGAATTGCAGAGTTATTGAAAGAGAAAAATGTTAACCTAGCCGAAATTCTTGAAGGATCTAGGAAACAACTAAAAAATATTGGTCTAGACGAGAAAACAATGCAACATATCGTTAGTGCGAGGAAGAATTTGGATAAGCGGAAATACTATGATATTCTTGGGGAATTAAAAAAACAAGGAATAAGTGTGATTAGATATATCGACCAGGAATATCCAGAAACATTAAGACGAATAAGAGATCCGCCTTTAGTATTATTTCATAAAGGATCTTTAAAGAGATTCGAGCAATGTATTGCTATTGTTGGTACGCGGAATGCGTCTTTATTTGGTAGACAAATGGCGAGAGAGATCAGTAGATATCTAGCAGAGTTTTTCATTATAGTTAGTGGTTTAGCTAGAGGTATAGATACGGAGGCGCACTGTGGGGCCTTAGAAGCGAATCAAAGAAATAATGGTGTGACTCTCGCGGTTCTTCCTTGGATATACCCAGTGTATCCAAGCGAGAATGAGGAATTACTAAGGGATATAACTAAGAGGGGGGCTGCGATTAGTGAAAACTTTGAGAAACCGAAAAATAAACGAGCCAAGAACGCTTTTGTCAAACGTAATAGGATTATTAGTGCTATATCTTCTGCTATAATTGTTGTAGAGACTGGTGAAAAAGGAGGGACAATGCATACAGTTCGTTATGCAAAGAAGTATGGCAAACTAATTTTTGTAATAAAACCACCTCAAGAACATTTTATAGAGAAAAGAAGGAGCGTTGGTGGATTTAAAGTACTAAAAGAGAAGTATGGGGCGATAGAAGTAGATTGTTCTGATCCTAAAGAGGCCGCTGATTTTATCAGGAAAAGAGTGTTAAGGATTGTTAGGAGAAGGGAGAAAACCCTTGAAGATTTCATCTCAGAGTAAAAAACCAATCATTGCTATAGATCTGGATAATGTGCTTGCAGATACGCTAGGGAGATGGTGCAAATTAGTTAAAGAGAGACTAGGAATAAAGATAACAAAGGATCAGATAACGGATCCTCGTCTGAGAAATCTCCGTATCGGTGCAAGGCGGAGCGTTCTAATTCGATTGCTAAGGGAAACATGGGTAGACTGGCAGAATATTCCAATACTAGATGAGGAGGCGCCAGAAATCATAGAGAGATTACGTTCTAGAGGATTCAAGGTAATTATAGTTACTTCAAGAACAAAGTCGGATGATCTCTTCATAAGTTCATGGCTAAAAAAGAATAAAATAAGAGTAGATGATATTATATTCCTCGGTTATTGGCGAAGAAAAAGTGAGTATCCAGATCTCGATATGTTAATCGATGATGATGCTGAAGAGATAAGGAGCATTATTAAAGTAGGTAAAGTAGGAATTATTTATACACAACCATGGAACCAATATGAGATCATTAGAGGCGCGTATCGAATCCAAAAACTCAGAGAACTAGAAAACATTCTAATCCCGACTTCCCGACATAGTTAATCACCAATCTCTTCAAGATTCCCACATATCTCGCCATTACTCATAAATATACGTTACAACATAAAGTCACGTATTAAAGTCTATAGCATGCTTATTCTCCAGTAACCATTATCGCGTTGCTTAACCAACTCATTCTTTAAAAGGTGTTTCTAGCTAAGAATAAGAGTCCATATGAAATTATGAGGGAATGGAAATCAATATTTGGGAAATATAATCAACTGGTCTACTAGAGAGTTTTAACTATGAGAATCTAGTAAGGGAAATAGAAATCTTAAGGTAACATACTTTATTAGACCCTTAGTGAGGATGATTGATAAAATGAACTATCTTGAATTTTTTATCAATGAGATACTGATTAAAGAAGTAGCTATTGAAATTCTCAAGAAGTTAAGAGATATAATTTCCTCACGTAATAATATTTATTTAGTAATTCCTAGTAATGAGAATTGAGGCTGTTTTAGATAGTTCTGTACTGCGTTGATCAGGGGTATTATAGGTCTAAGAACGTAGGACGACTGAATGTATTCAGAGATTCTGTGTCTGAGACTATGGCATATATGATGATTCTGGATCGTTTAAATGGTTATCGTAATATCGTATGGCAACCATATTTGCATAAAGAATGACTAAGATTTATGAGAAGCACCGCTATCACTTATGACAAAGATGAATTAGCTCTTTCGTTAAATGGATACTAACTCATGGAATTAATGCGTAGAGTGGCAGCACCAGTATTTACGACTGGATAAGCTATTATCGAGCATGATTTTTGTCTTTATTAATGGAAACTCAACTTTTTGCCCTATCGGTAGTTTCCATCTAATGTATTCGTGATAACGAATACGGTATCTTTCAACAATATCTTTCGGGATCGCTAATTCGCCATCAAACCCAGTAT
>Ga0190313_1000479_pt1 | contig 24031 bp, 21 predicted proteins | sample 4870071011_MG_FD_169989 | JGI IMG/M metagenome (GOLD analysis project Ga0190313, IMG submission 169989) | Hydrothermal vent sediment bacterial communities from Southern Trench, Guaymas Basin, Mexico - 4870-07-10-11_MG | ecosystem: Environmental > Aquatic > Marine > Hydrothermal vents > Sediment ... | reverse complement strand
TAAGGAGTACCTAAGAGGTACTGCGGGCCCTCACTAGCTTAGCTACCCTCTTAGCCACCTCATACCTAGGTCTCTTAGCCACCTTCTTAACACCCCTCACCTCAAACCAAGGAACTAAGCGGAGGACACTACGTCTACTTCCACACCAATGACTAAAGGCGTTACCCTCACCTAGACACTCACCATGGTCTGAAGTAATCACCACTTTAAGCCCCTCATCAAGTAGGTCCCTCACTAGTGGGGTTATCTCGTAGAGCACCGTAAATAAGTTCCCCTTATATGCTCTACGTAGGCCTTCAACACCAATTAACCTCCTATAGGCATCCATAGGTAGTGCTGGCGGTAGCTTAAGAACCTCCCTAACCCTCCATGTAAATCCGTAACCAACGTCTATGGTTTTCCTCAAGAACTTCTCAGCTACGTTCTCGACCTTCCTATAGTACCTCACGATACGTGGCTCCCTAACCCAGAACGGCGTAATCCCCATGAGCACGTCCCCCCTAGCTACGTCAGGTTTTGAGAATCCTATGATGTACTTCTTAAAAATTATGTAGGGTGCATGTGGTTGCAAGTAATGAATTATTAACCTCCTACCCCAGAACCTATAGAGTGCCTTTACTGCATGCGTGTTTACGTCTTGAGGGAAGACCGTACCGTAAGCATCATTCCATGCGTACTCCCAAACATCTATTATCTTACCGAAGTGCTTCCTAGGGAAGAAATCACCTATAGGGCAGTAGGAATTAACGTACGGATTACCGGAAACATAGACAACATCAGGGTAGTGGTTCGTGAAGTTCTTAACCAACCACTCATAAGTACATGAACCAAGAGAGACAGCCCTAACTAACCTACCCTCAAAGAACAGACTATATAGCTCACTAAAATAGTCATAACGGCAAGCATCAAGCACTATAAGGCAATCCCAACCCTCATCAATTACTTTCAAGCATTTTATGGTGGACACCATTACCTAATAAGAAGACCTAAACCTATAACACTATCGCATACGTAACTAATCGCTAAAGCCCTTACCTATTAAGTCATTAAGAACTACCCTATATGCTGGTATCTGCCACGAGTAATATCTCCCCACACCTAGTTCAAGGTTTGGACTTAGGTACTGCTTACCTCCATCAACCCATCCTGAGAGTAGTCTTACGCCACTATACATCATGAGGTTATTCTCAAGAAGTATTTCATAAGTAGCTTCAAGTTCTGGTGTTGGCTCTCTATTAAGTATGTCCGGGTCCTCTATGAGCTTCTTAAGCTCCGCCTCGTATCCCTTAGATCTCACTATCCTCACTACTTCATTAAGGCGCTCTCTTAAGGAGTTTAACCATGCTCTTAAGTCCCATCTATATAGTGTTGCTACATTAATTACCTCCCTAGGGTTTCCACCAATCAACTTGTAGGACTCCTCAACAACCTCATCATTCGGTGGGTTTAACTGCTTGGCTAGCTCTAGGTATGCGTCATAATCTAGGTTCCATATAAGGTTAACGACGTTATATGTATGCCTAAATACCCTTTTAAGGCTGTATCCCTCACTTGTTGTTGCTATTATTAACACCGTTTTGGGTTCATACTCCTCAGTTATTTTCCAGATCATCTCATAAAGCCACTTAATATACCTCTCAATACCTTCAAAGCCCACGGCTCTAGTAACATCATCAAGAACGATGACTAAGTGCTTACCGCGTAATTCAGCCTTAGTAACTACCTTACTTAGGATGAGCCATAATCTCTTACATAGGTAAGCACCTAGAGAACCCGTAAAGCCCTCAGTAACCGCAGTTATGACCTCACCAATATCTATTAAGCGTGGTGTAAGCATAAGTGCTTTCTCAATACTGCTTTCCTCAAGAGCATCAACATATATAGCGACACCCTCAAACGAGCCTACGAACTCCTTAAGCAACCTAGTCTTACCACACCCTTCAGGACCGTAAATATAGAGGACACTTGAGGAACCACGATAAGCTAAAGAATTAAGAGCACCTAACTCATAAACCCTATCAACGAACTGAGGCCAAATAACCATAAACACACATACCTAAATAAACATATACATAAAATAGCTAATAAACATTAGTTAACGGTTATCAACCAACTTCCTCTATATCATTGTTTTGTATGTTCATTAAGGCTCGTGGGGATTCATTTTCTTAACGTATCCTCGGGAGACATAATTACTTCCTTAGCCTTATTCCTTCATTATCCAGCATAACTTAATTTAAGAATAAATTAATGGAAAATTAATTAGTTAAGGAGCTCCTAAGCTTCATGCCCTACTTCATCAGGTTTTAAGGTAAGTTTTTATTCTGGGTTATTATTGTGTATATGTAGGTGCTGAACCCGCATGACTACGTTAATGGCTGGCCTGGCTGAACTGGCAGGGGAGGGGCCGGGCCAGCACGTAGTCCTTAAGGCGAAGGAATTACTCACTAAGATACTCCTCCCCAAGAAAGTGACCGGTAATATAGTAGATAGGTATGTTAAGAAAGCCCTCCGCACAGGCGCTTGGAGAAGCCTAAAGCAGGAGAATAGAGCTATCCTCATAGTAGCCCGTAAGTGGGGAGTAATCAAATCACCCATTCTCAAATCCATACTCTACAGGATATTCCTTGAAATAGAGCTCCACACCATCCGCGGGAAAGCCCTATTCTACGGAATAATCCTAACCATAAAAGGCACTATATATAGGCTACATGAACTACTAAAAGATTTATCAAAACTCTTAGCACTTGGCTTATTTTACCTAAATAATCCACCAATGTATAGAATATATGGCTAAAGCAGTTAAAAATAAAAACATGTCAAACGTATGGTACATTATATGTTAAGTTACTTAGTGATTAGTGGGGTGGTTAAACCTCAGAAGACATATTATACTCCTTGCTTTAGAGGGTTATTATTCAACATGAAATTTATTACTTACTTCAATACATCATATATTACACATAGTATTCAGTACATTCACGGCGCTAATGCCAATGTGATGGTTAATGACAAACCAAGCATACGTGAGAAGACTCGAATAAACTTAAAAAGATAATGAGGTCTATGGAAAGAAGTGATGGTTTTAGCTGAATCTGTTCAAGGAAGAATACTTTAACATTAATGCCTGATACACTATTTAATAATGTAAAATATGGTATATGATGTATACTTAAGTGAGTTTAAGTATTGTCTATTTACCCTCTGATGAAGTAGCCTGTCCATAAGGTCATTCTTGCTATGTGCGGCATGCCATCGTTCAAAATATGCATGTTAGCTCCGGAATTTCTATATGTATGGGGTGGTGTAGGTAGCTATATAACTGAACTTGTTAGACACCTACCGAGGGATATTGAAATTCATATCGTAACACCATTTAGAGAAGCTATTGGTAAAGATAAGATAACCTTAAAACATTATAGATACTCTAAATACTTCAGCGAAAATGTTCATATTCATTTCATAAGTAGAGCAACTGATAGTTTCTTCTACAATGCTAAGTTCCAGGTTGCGGTTTCTAGATACGTTCCTAAGCTTATTAAAAAACAAAAAATGGATCTCATTCACTCACATACTGCTCACATGCCTGACATATTATTACAGTTTAGTGATATTAAGATACCAATAGTAACTACCATACATACAACAATTAAAGGACAAAGGGAGGGTACCAAAAGGTCTGGTGCACGTTTTAGAGAATTAGAAACCTCAGAAAAAGCTACAATATTCTTATACCCTTTTCTAAGGTTAATTGAGAAAATATACTTCATGAAAGACAGATATTACATCACTGCATCGAACTGGATGAAAGAGCAAGTCCTAAGGCTTTACCCAAAATTACGTGGAAAAATTCACGTAATACATAATGCCATAGATACGGAATTTTGGAAGCGTAAAAGGAATTATGAGAGTAAAAGGGACGAACTAGGGATGGAAAATATAATATTATACGTCGGTAGGTTATTAGCGTTAAAAGGAATTAAAGACACCATTAACGTCATGCCACGAATACTTAAGGAAGAGCGGGACACACTATTCATGTTTATCGGCCCAGGGAATAAAGACATATATAAAAAGATGTTAAATAAAATGGGTGTTCCTAAACGTAACTACGCATTCTTAGGATATAAGAGCCGGGATGAGCTACTAAATTATTATAGCATGGCCACAGTGTTTGTACTGCCATCTTATAGTGAAAACATGCCCATGACTTTACTTGAAGCCATGTCATGTTCACTCCCAGTAGTAGCAACAAAAGTAGGAGGGATACCAGAAGTGGTTGATCATAATGTGAACGGAATATTGATAAACCCTGGAAATATAGATGAATTAACTCATTCCCTAATATACCTCCTTCAAGATAAAAGCTTACGTACAAGGCTTGGTTTTTACGCTAGAAAGAAAATAGAGGAGAAGTTTAGTTGGAAGAAAATTGTACCTAAGGTAATTGAGGTATATGAAAGAGCAATAATGTCTAATAGATAACGAGACTGGTATTATGAAGGTGTTGCATATTGTTCAAACTCCTCTGGATTTTGCAGGTGGACCTGCTACTTATGTAAAGGAGCTCGCTAAACATTTAGCCAGCAAAGGCGTTACTGTCGGGATTATTGCTCCTAAACCTAGACATACTAAAGAGATTGATGAGCTTATTAGCAAGTATGGAATAAACTTTTATCCTATTACCTTACCACGACATTTAGAACTGATGTTAAGAGACCCATGGATATTCTATATAAAGGCACATAAGGTCTTGAACGAAATCGTAGGAGGATACGACATAATTAACGTGCATGTCGAAAGTGTCATTTTACGACGACCGGTTAAAACATTGGAAAAGCCCATTATTATTACTACAGTACATGGCTTCCCTCTTTATGAAGATTATGAAGCACTTAAGTCAAAACTAGATACCTATAAGATTCTACACCTTATCTTTATAGCACCTCAGCATTACTTCTCATTAATGAAGCTAATAAAAAATAGCAGGGCTATAATAACGGTATCCTATCATATAAAAAAATTAATAATTAGCTTATTTCGCAACATAGAGCATAAAATATTTGTTATACCAAATGCTGTTGATACAAATCTTTTTAGACCGATAGAACAAAGTATAGCGCGTACTCTAATAGCGAACGTTATCAAAATGAAATGCGGAAAATATGTTCATAACAAAAATATAATACTCTATGTAGGAAGAATGGAACCTCAAAAAGGAATCGACATATTACTAAAAGGTTTATCAGAAGTGCGGGCAAGGTCATGGTTCTTAGTGCTTGTGGGAGAAGGACATTCTCATTACATTAATTACCTTAAATATTTAGCCTCAAAATTCAACCTTATAGACCGAGTATGTTTTGTTGGTAAGATGCCGCATCACTTACTTCCATACTTTTACTCAGCAGCATACCTATACATTTTACCATCATTGTTTGAAGGATTACCTGCAACGATACTTGAGGCGATGGCCTGTGGTACCCCTGTAATAGCATCGAGAGTTGGAGGGATTCCAGAGGCCGTCATTAATGGTGTTAATGGTATTCTGATAGATCCTGGCTCTATCAAACAATTACGTAATGCTCTTGAGTATGTACTCTCCGATCCCAGCTACAGGGGTAAGTTATCTAAGGCCGCACAAGACATAGTTAGAAGGAATTTCTCATGGAATAATATAGCGAAGCAATACCACGATCTTTATAAAGCATTATTATAGTTAAGACTCCATGAAGATAATGATTATAGCTTTATCGGGTCCAGACGGAACGGGAAAAACTTCGTGTGCTAAAATACTGAGCATTCTATTGCGGAAAAGAGGGGTTGATACTAATCATGTATGGGTAAAACATGTTCATACATTTGCTTACATCATAGTGAGGATGTTGGAGATTATAAGTCGCAGACAGGTCGTAAGATCACCTTCTGGGACATTCGTCTCTCATTCAATGGCTAGATATAGTAAATTATGGATGTGGATAGAATTTTTGGGTATATTACCATTAATACTAAGAACCCATATATACGCTAAGCTCTCAAACATTACCAAGAAAAGCAGTGTTATTATTGCTGATAGATATATCCTGGATTCCTTGGTGCACATAGTTATATCCTTAGTATATTTTAAAGGATACGTGAGTGAAAATGACATAGATAAAACCATGAGATTTTTGCCCTTTAAGATATTGAGAGCCTTTCTAATAAAGTCAACGCTAAATATACTACTTGACGGTAATGTAGATGTATTAATGAAGCGCAAGAAAGATAGATCTGATCCCCGCAATTATCTTCGTTTACAAAGATTGCTCTACAAATTGATATCAAGTAAACTGAGCATACCTATAATATATATTGATACGACAGATAAGCCATTGCATACCGTGTGTAGCGATATAATTCAACGCTTGATGGTTATGAGTTATGGTCAATAGAAAGGTAATTATAATTGGTATTGATAGTTTAGAGCCACGATTTGTGGAGTCACTTGTTAGTAAAGGTATCTCGAGGGGTTTTACATATTTCTATGAAGATGGCATAGTACTACGCATGCAAAGTACATTCCCGCCAGATACTGTTCTCGCATGGCCTGCTATATACACAGGGTTGATCCCACAGCGTTTCGGATTGGAGCCAGAGCCCGAATCCATTCTTGAGATGAAGATTAAAAGCCTTTATGTGAGATCACAATTAAAAGGTAGGACATTTTGGGACTTTGTCTCAAAGCGCAATAAAAGGGTGTGTGTTATCAATCCAATATTTGCATATCCGCCCTGGCGTGTTAATGGTATTATGGTGTCAGGGCCAAGTTTTGGACTTGAAGGCAAGCCCTTGTCTGTGCCACAAAGAAGCGAAATAAAGAACTATAGGCTAGGAACTTACGGTAAAACACCATTACTGGTACATGAATACAAAGAAACATTTAGAGAAGCACAAGCGCAATTATTAGATGTATTTAGGCTAACGAAAACTTTGCTTAATGAGGAGAATTATAACCTTGTTTTTACGGCTGACTACACACTCGATAGGATACAACATTATTTTTGGAGATTTGATGACAGAGATGATTTGAATTATCCAAAGCTAATTAATTTATATAAAGGATACATCAAGGAGTATTATAGACTTTTGGATAGGTTGATTAAGTACTTTATTGAAAAGTATAGCGATGAATACACAATCATTGTCCTCGGAGATCATGGTCATAGTAGACGCCCAGTTAAGCTTTTATCAATAGAAAAAATCTTAAACTCGAAGATGAATCAAAGTGACATGAAAAAAATCTTTAAAGACTTAATGTATCTGTTTGCATATTATTCTGGAATCGATGTCTATATCTACAAAGTGATACGCTATATGCAGTCGAAGGGTAAGCTAGGAAGAATGTTATTGAAGATCGAAGAAGAGAGAAACGAGTTTGAAAACACTGACTTAATTAAAACCCTTAAGCAATTTGGTTTGAAAGAGTATGTTGGTATAAGAATTAATTCCACTTCGTTAGATGTTAAAACGAAGTTTAAAAAAATAGTATCCGAGACTCTACATAAATTAGGCATTCTGGACTTTGCCATGTCGCCAGAAGAGTTTTACGGAGTGGAAGGAGTTGACTATGGAGCTGATCTGTATATAAAGTTAAGGGATTTCGGCAATAATCCTGAACCAGACTCGTTCCTTATACTTCCGAACTTTACTAAGCGCATAATCTCGGGAGGACACGCTATGTATACTCTATTCATGGTCTACCCAAACAAAGATATCACATTAAAAAGTAGAAAAATAAAAGTACAGGATGTTGCACCCACAATCCTCTCTTTTTTAGGCCTAGATAATAACTTTAGAGCCGCCTTCGATGGAGTTAGTCTATTGTGATCGTGCGATGACGTCTAACAAGGATTTGCTGGCCATAGTTATAGGACGACATGCACGAGAACCCCATATAGAAGGTGGAGGAAAGGTTATGTATGAAATAGCAAGAGCACTAACACAAGCAAATGTAAAAACATATTTTATCAGTTTTAATTATTACAACCAATGGTACGAGTATAGTAAGAAAAAGCTTTGCACGAAAGATTTTGACTCAATTAACATTTCAACGAATATTATATCGCAAAACACAGTTTTAAACACAAGGGCAGGAGCGCTTATAGCTAACATAATTGAGCCGATAAAACTACTTAAGCTTCTCTCGGAGTACAAATACATACTAAAGAGAGGAAAGAAAAAGAGTATCATAGTTTTCATAGGAAATGCAAACAAATACATGGATATAATATTACGTGGTATAGAAAAAATAGTTGGTACAGAAGGAAGAAGAATCCTTGTCGCATTAAAGAGAGAGGATTTGAGCTTTATAAAGATTCGAATAATAAGGCCACATATAATACTAACAACATCAAGGGAAATAGCATATCTTGCGAAACGCATATATAAAAACAAAAGAGTTGTACAAGCATATTCACCGATAGATTTATCTATATATAGACCCTTGAATAGGAGGAAAATATGTGAAAAAATTTTTTCAGAATTAGGATCAGATAAGCTTCTCTTATATATTGGTAGAGTCAACGAATTGAGATTTCCAACACAAACACTACGATATATTGCATTAGCACTAAGGGGAATTGAAAAAGAAGCGAAGCTACTCATAGCGACATTACCAGATATTTTATCAAATAATTGGATAAAAAGATCGTTAGAATTAATGAGAAAAGAACATCTAAAAAATGTGCTAATATTACCAAAAATCTTGACAATCAAAGAGAAAGTAATATTAATGAACTGCTCAAAAGCCTTTATATTTCCGTCAATAGGAACTACAGCTATAGAGCCACCTATAACTGTACTAGAAGCTGTCGCTTGTGGTACACCAATTATAGCTACTGGGAAGTCATCGACACGCGAAATAGTATACGCTACTAATGGATACATATATAGCGATCTTTCTCAACTGCAAAAAATTTTAGAGATCGTGCTATCATCTGAGAAAAACAGTAACCTGCTTATAGCTAGACGATTTGCTATGAAACACTTATCCTTCAGTACATTTAAGGCGAAGATACTTGGCATAATTAATTATGAAAAGGAGTAATAAAGGGATAGGAAGTAGTTAGAGTAAAAAGAGCTACCATAAACAAGCGCTCATGAAACATGAAGTCCGTAAGAAAACAGTATAATAATAAATCCTTTGCGTATGTTAGGGGATTAGTCAGAGGAGTAGGAGACACAGATAGTATAATAGTATATCACATAGCTAAGTACTTTAAAGAGGCATTCCTTGTAATTTCATCAAGCAAGAAATTGGCCTTTTCTCCAGTTAAAAATGTCAAAGTCATAAACATACCTGTAAAAAAGACAAGAGTTCCCTTCTTATCTGGACTGATATTTTCAATTTTAGCTTTCCTAAGATTGTTTACTTTGAAAAATAAACCAAGCATTATTCTATGGATATGGTCTTTGGCGTTTCCCGGTGCTTTCTTATATAAAATATTCGTGCCATTTTCTAAAGTAGTGATAGATATAAGAACGCATCCTATCATTAGAGAGTGTAATTTATATGACAAATTAATGGAGGCTTTGTTCAAGTTAACCTTATCTGTGCCTCTTTTTGATGGTTACACAATTATCACTAAATCTATGTTAGCTTATGTAAGGACGAGATATAACATACTTAAGAACATAGACAGGATATGTATATGGAACTCTGGTTACGATAAGCAATTATTTAAAATTATGCGTGAAAAGCTTGTCAAATATAAACGCGGCGAAATAAGAAATTGGTTTAATCTCAAAGAGCAGGATAAGGCATTGCTCTATTACGGTTCCCTAGATTACGCGCGCTATGACATGTTAGTGACTATCATAGATTCTCTAAAAATATTAACTAAAAAATGCTATGAGAATATAAAGATATTGATCGTAGGCGATGGAGACGCTAAAGAAAAACTCCTTGAGTATATAAATAGAAACTATTTGGAAAAACAAGTAGTGTTTCTTCCTCCCGTGCCTTATCCTCTCGTTCCAGTATTATTAGAGGTCGCTGATGTTGTTGTAGCCCCTTATCCTCTTAATTCAAATTGGTATACACAGCATCCATTAAAGGTGATTGAAGCTATTGCAATGCTCAAACCTATTATAACGACTCCATTACGAGAGCTAAGAGAGCTTTTGCCCGGGGAGCTCCTTGTTGCGTCCTCAAGGGGTAAAATAGATCCTTATGAGCTTGCTTGTAAAATCGAGAAATTGTTATTAATTATAGAAAAAAAGAATGATGAATACATCAGGATAATACAGCGATTAAGGGAAATACGTGAAAAGTTTTCATGGGACGTTATTGCTCAACAGCTTTATGACTGTCTACGTCGCAAGGTGATTAGAGACCTATGAAGAAACCAACATTTAGAATCCTAGACTTATTAGTTTTAATGTTGATCGCGGCTTTGTCGACTATTTCATTTACTTTGGCTTATCCAGCGTCTATACCTGCTCATGGATATTTTATCATAGAAGGAATACCGATAATGTTTTGGCCCGCTTACTCTATTTTATTGATTATCAATTATTATTTTATAGTATCACGAAAGGTTCATAAAGTTATTAAAATCTTATCATATTACTTACTATCTCTTTTTGCTTTAATTAGAATGTTTATTACCCCTTATGTGTCTGGAGTATTTGGGAGCGATAGTCCTACGTATATAGGATTAGTCGACTATTGGATATCGAATGACATAATTAACCTGCAGAAAACCGCTTATGGCGATGATCCAGGTCTTTTCATCGTAGCAAAAGTCTTCAACTGTGTAACTGAATTAAATACAAAATATTTGACTTTTATTCTTGCTTTATTATGGACTTTTTTTATATTTATGGCATTTCGGCTATTTGTTTTAAAACATCAAGGAAAACGTAACACAGTTTCATATGATACGGAAGTAATCACTCTGTGGATGTCCTTATCTTATTTCTTATTAACGGTTTTCTTTATAGTGAACTTTCAATTTGCACCACAATCTTTCGCCTTGACACTATTAATACTTTCGTTCTCATTCACGTATAATAAGAGCGATATTACGACGCCAGATATTATCCTCGTAACTATCTTATTCTTCGCATTACTAGTATCTCATCCTTTCATGTACGTATTCTTAATAATCTCAATTGGACTAATGTATTTTATATTAAAAATTAAAGGCATATTTCCACGTATATTTAGCAAACTTATCCAAAAAGACTTTAATAAAACGTTTGTTGGAAAAACACTTGTCATCATGATGGTCTTCATAATAAGTTCAATTATATATATCCTATATTTAACCTACATTCTTAAAGTGAAATTGAGTGACGCTATTTTACGTGCATTTAAGCACCCATTATACACAACAGCTCTAGAACATTACAGAGTAATAACAACACCATCATTCCCTGAATATCACCTGCTATATTTAGCCATAACATATGCTTTATACATAGGATTGGTCATCCTAACAATCTATATAACTTTCTTTGCGTTAATTGGTTTAAAGAGAAGAACATGTAAGTTATATGAGTTGACAATAATATTAGCATCATTAATATGGCTACCTCCTTCCTTAATTGTTATGGGCGGTCTAAGCCTTAGGGGATTACAAGTTCTTTTACTCGGACTATTGTTACTTGCCATGCATGGAATATTTGTCAAAAAGAATAATACAATTATGCTTAAAATGATTAATTTAATGTTAATAGTACTAGCTATACTAAGTAATGTAAAATATACATGGTATGTTCAACCCCCATGTTTATCGGATAGCGATGTGCTTTTTGCTGATGTGTTCAACATGTTATCAATAGATCAAGGTCAAAAAATTCTTTCTCATGTAGGGTTTAGTGGTTATTATAATGGTAAGTTTACTGGAAATCCATTAGCAAGGTTCATTAATCCGTACTTAGCACTAAAGCTTGGTTGCGATGTCAATAAAATTTGGATTCTACGGTCAAATAGGCTTATAATTGAATCGAATAAATACGGTTACTTAATCCCAAACTATTTGCGTCTAATTAGAGATAGAAGTATTGTGTTCTCCACAGATATAGTGTCTTTGTTCATCTTATCTTAGTGTATATTTGCTAGGATTAATATAATACGTAATAGTATATAATCATAAAATGAGGTAATGTGGCATTGGAACGGAGCCCGATATTGCTAACTATTTTGCCCTCTTCTTTTAAGGGTATTGGTGGTGCAGAATTACATTGGTTTAGACTATTGTTTGTTTTAAGTTATCTGTTTCCTAACATGAAAATAAAGGCTATATGTGGTACAAGGCCTAGATCTAGCTTAACCAAAAATGTATCACTTATTAGCTTCCCACTAATTAGGTTAACGGAATGCAGTTGGGTTGTCCTTATATTCTTTCCAATAATATGGTTTATAGAGTTCTTCTTTATGGCGTTATTGCTTATTAGAGACATTAGGAAAGTCATAGCTATTCATATTACCATGGGTTATCCAAGGGTTATTCCATTCATTGTTTTCTCGAAGCTCCTCAAGAAAATCGTCATTATGGAGATACACGGCTTTACTGAAATTAGTCGCTTCTGGAAACTTTCGAGTAAGTATCTATCCCTCGTTGATATAATGATCACTACGAATAAAGTTCAGTACATATTCTTCAAGAAAAAGCGTTTGGGTCACACAGTTATTCTCATTCCAGCCTTAGGTAGCGTTATTGCAGAACGGACTTCCGAAGAATTATGTAAGGAGATAAACGCTAGAAGCTTAATGCATGGTATTTCAATAGCCTATTTTGGGGGAGAAAAAAGAGTAAAGGGATTCTTCCAATTACTTAAGCTATTATCACTTCTTACAAAGGACTCTAGAATTAAGTATATTTCTTTATTTGGAAGATATACTACTAAGACCATAGATTTAATAACGAGGTTGACTGAGGATAGTCCAAAGATTAAATTGAGAGGATTAATCCCTCATAAAGACGTCATAACGGAAATGAGAAAACATGACATTATTTTAGGTGCTGGTCTTGTTGCTCATGAAGCATTATCACAATGTCGCCCAGTTGTTCTGTGGTATGATTTTGGTAGCGTTTGTAGGTTTGATGTTATTGGACTACATTATGACAGTATATCAAAAGGATTAGTATTTTTACCAACAGACATTAAAGATTATAAATCATTATTAGAAGAAATAATCAATTTCTTTATTTATTTCTCCCAAGAGGATCCGAAGATTCTAGTTTCCCGAATAAATAACGTCTTATATAATTTTAATCCTAGAATTGCTATAAGAAGATATTATACATTATTCAAGAAATTACAAAGGTGCAGGTGTTAATATTGTCAAATGTATTAGAAGCATTAGGGAAATTAAAGGGGAAAATAAAAAATGTTGTTATATTTATTTCTGATTCACTAAGATGGGACTATACGCCGGTTGAAGTAAAAAAGCTTGGTATAACCTTTAAAACAATAGCTGCATCAATTTTTACAGCTAGCTCTGTTCCAAGCATCATTACGGGCCTTTATCCGTATAATCATAGAGTCTATTCTTTCTTAGATAAAATGCCTAGAAATATTTTCAGTATACTGGATTTTCCAGGATACGATATATCAATTTGGTGTGAAAATACATGGACAGATTGGAGACCTAAGGGGTATTCACAGATTCACGAGATATTACAGTTTAAGGTTGCCAAGTCTCTTGAGGAACTAAGACCTCCATTTATTTATATTGAAGATGAGAAAGGCGGGCACTGTCCATATGGCTGGACTGAAAATGATGTATACCGTGAATCCGATTGTTTATCGTTTTTCAAGGATTATGGAAGGAAATCCATAGCGGAATTAAGAGAGAGGTATAAACGCGGTATTAAGAGAAGTGTTGAAATATTCAGAAAACGTATTAAGATTCTTGAAGAGAAAGATGTGATTAATAATACGTTAATAATATTTACATCAGATCATGGCGAACTGCTAGGCGAGTATGGAGGATTAGTAGGGCATGGAAATATTACAACACCAGAGCTTGTATATGTTCCTACAATATTAATACATCCTGATATCCCAAAGGAGGACTACTCTAATGAAGGGGTCATCAGACATGTAGATATTTTTCCCACAATCCTAGACTTGTTGGGCTACGATGTCAGTATGCTTAGGGTTGAAGGAGTTAGTCTGCTTAAAGCGAAAACGTTACCTAGCTACGGAAAGTCGTACTTTAAAATAAAACGTAGTAAGCATGTTTTCATCGAGAAGGGTGTTTGGGATATCAATGGAGGGTACGTATTCAGAGAAGGTTCATGGGCAATATGGTTGTCTCGTTTGATCTTGTTTGTAATGGGTCCATTGGCCAACCCTAGCAGAATCGAGAGTATATATTTGAAAGAAAGGCTGAAAAAATATCCATATGAGGCGCTAAGAGAATATCCAAAATTAGTTAAGATTGTCAGCGCAAGAGTACTTAAATTTGGAAATCCTATAATCAATCTAAATACTGCACGGAAAATAGCTTCAGAATTCAAGATAGATATTACCAATGTGTATGCTTTGAAAGTTAAAACGGCAATGCTACGTAAACATTTAAAGGAATACAAATCGGTCGATTTAACCTAATATTTTTTTAATTATGGTTTAGTTATGTAGATTTGTCATTGAAAACTTTTGTCGCATACTATGCATAGTATGCTATGAGATTTTATGAAATATTAGAACGAGATTATATAATAGTTTTGTGAATTTTTTGCGATAACTTGTGCGGGCTGACTGGTAGGGGATTATTATGGTAGCGAGTTTTGTTGGTAGCTATGGTAGAGAGTTCCTAGTGTTTATGGTGGCTAAAAGGTTTGATCCTCGGAGACTTGATGAGTGTGTAAGGGTTGGGAATAAGATGTGACTAGTAGGGGTAATGTTCACTATGTATCTTATCCGGCATTTATAGAGGGATTCATGGCTTATACTCTATGCTATGGTAATAGTGAGGAAAACGGCATTGTCTTGTGGTAGACTGGTTGCTAAAAGCTCTTGGTGATACGTGGTTAGAGATTAAGAAGAACCTAGATGGCTTGATGGATTATGCTGGCAAGATAAAGCAGGAGATAAACAAGATCATCGAGGAACTAAACATGTTCACTTATAGTAAAGGTATTGTTTTCTGTCCTTTAGTTAAAGGGTCTAAGTAATCCCTTAACTACTCAACTACATCTAAGCTAGCTAAGACCATAGCATGGGCTTGGCACTGAAATCTAGTTAACCTATAGGTTAGTCTTGTACCTTTATTCCTAGTTTCTTTTCTGCGTATTGTTTTATTTCTTGGTATTGTTGTAGTGGGAATGCTTTCTTTGCTTCTAGTAGTACTAGGTTTACTATGTTTTGTATTGTCTTCCCCTTTATTTTTTGATTTAGAATTTTATTTATATTCTGAGATCCTGCCTTACCCTAGTCATCATCAAGGTATATACCGCCTGTCTAAACCTAGCTAGCGCTATTTCTACCAAACCTCTTTAGAACAACGCCCTTCGCTACGGATCTAGGATGTTTATTATTCTTAATCTATGGCTTGGCTTCACCATTACTAAGATCCGTAGCTAGATCCCAGTAGCTCTACCAGCCCCAACTCCTCACCGTACCCAACTCTTTGAAGCTTGACCAAGTATAAAGAACTGCCATCCAACGTTAGAGGTGGAATATATCCTTCCATACTAATGCGTGGTATAATGTCGTAGGTGTGCAGGATAATCTCTTGACTCTATTTAAGGGATACCGTAAATTTTGTTAAGATACGTAACTACATGGTGAAGTAAGAAGCTGGAAGTAATTTTACCCCATAAAAATATTAATGAGCGACTGCTCCCGACATGACTCGGTACCGAAGTTAAGTGATTCACATCATAAGTTATGGTGTGGTTTTGTGGTGTGTTCTGTAAAGACTAGTGATGCTATGTCGTAGATGTGGTTCAGGACATCACATCATGGCTTATTGTGGGGTGGCGTGAAGGCTATATTGATTCAATGTTTTTAATCATGCTTACTATCTTGTTTCGAGCCGGAAGTGTAGCGATCCATAACCTGTAGCTCTTCACGCTAAATCCATGTAGTATATCCTTGAGGTTGTCGTAGTTGGTTTCCTCATGGCATACCTTCAGCATCAAATTGATACCTAAGGGTGTAATTAGTTCTTTTTGAGATTTTGGTTCGAGGCTTATTTTGGGCTTGGGCTGGACATGTTTTCACTTACTTTCGAGTTTCTTTAGCCTTCGGAGGAACCTATCGTATGATATCTCGAAGCCGTCCTTGGACATGATTTTCCAAATATCCTTCTTGCTTAAGCCACGGTATTTGGCGATGTACTTTTTAATCACCTCATCAGACACTTTGGGCAGTCTTCCCTTCTGCTTTCCTCGAGCCCAAGCCTCTTCCTGACGCTCTCTAATCCTGCGTCTCTCGAACCCCGCTACCCAAGCCAATATTGACAGGATGAGCTTACGTATGTTGTCGTCTAAGGTCTGTAGCCACTCCTCTTTGACGGTTATGACCTTTACACCACGGTTCTCCATCTTGATAACAGTATTCAGCGTGTCTAACATCGTTCTACCTACTCGGTCTAGACTCCACGCCACTATGCAGTCTGGCTTAACCGTTTTTAGTTCCTCTAACATCTTCCTAGCCTGCGGTCTCTCCCTGAAGCTCTTAGCCCCGTTCTCGCCCTTATCTATGTACTACTCCGCAACCTCGATACCTCTCTGCTCAGCGAACTCCCCAATAGCCTTACGCTGGACCCCCTCATCCTACTCCTTTGTCGAAATCCTAATGTATGCTACACATCACATTCCTGGTACCTGTCAACGATTTTCTCCAGTACTTATGTCGGTTAGGCGCATACATAGGTCTTGCTTTTGTCAGTAAGTCGGTGTAAGCGGTCCTCTGACGATTCCGCCGCCGTCGCCGACGGTTTCCCGAGTCTTTCTTTCCTTAATGAGTTTATATTCTAATAAACAGGAGAAAGCATCTGAGAAACCGGTGTTAGAAGAGGTGGAACTTCGGGTATCTCATGTAGTCCCTGATGGTTCTCTCAGCATATTTCTTATCGTTTCTGAGGTAGAGCTCGAAGCCCTTGTCATACCTGATCACTATTTTCCTCTCAACGATGTTGGCAGATAACCCCAGCATCCTCAATAAATCGGTAAACCTGTGAGTTACCTCTGGTGAGTCAAACTCAAGTATAACCTTGATGTTCTTTAATATTACCTTATACATCCCGATACCCGTTCTTTAAGGAAATCCTATAGATATTTAAATAGGCGGACATCAGAGGGGGTAACTCTTTGGAAGGATTTGCTTGACCACATGTGGTCCCTGATGAGTTCTCCGGTCTCCCAAACGTTCATTATTTAGACATGGAACCTAACCGGGTATGTTAGCGCATTGTCGATCTGCATTTAAACAACATTAAGACCTACCACGTAAGAATATTCAAATCGCTTTATACTTGCTAATGCTAAAAGTACCAGCCCTCTTTACGTCTTGCTTTAATTCTCTTAAATTTTTGTCATGCTAAAGTTCTATCGCCATAATCAGCATTCTACAAATAAGTTTTAATGGTAGGTTATTTAAGTATGTACGTGCTCAGTAGAAAACACTAGGGTAGTGACGTAAGATGGGTATTAGCATAAGACCCGTTATACGTAGTGGTTTTTGGCTTTATATGGTATTCGTTATTAGTAATGCTTTTGGTTTTATTTACTGGCTCGTTCTTTCCTTAATTGGTGGTTCTGCTATTTTAGGTATAACTAGCGCTACCGTAGGTGTTTTCTCGTTGGTTACAGGTCTATTGAGTTTAGGTGTTGGTGTTGGTCTTCAAAGATATCTAGGTAAATTCCTTAGCGCTAATGATGTAGAATCCGCTCGAAAGTATTTCTGGTCGTCTATGTTCCTACTCCTTACACTAAGCTTATCATCAGGTTCTGTTTTAATGTTCTTAGGACTTTACGGTTTTAGTATAGGTAGTATAAGGCCTATGATGCTAGTTGTGGCTGGTTTTATGGTTATGTTGGGGTTCACAATAATATTTAGGGCTTTCCTCATAGCTTCACTAAGAACTGATATTCAAGCGTTAAGTGCAACAATAGGTAACTTACTCAAACTTTGTATCGGTGTTTCCCTTGTGCTACTTGGTTTTGGGTGGGTTGGTGCATCTGTGGGATATATATTCGTTAATATATCTATGCTCTTTATAGGAGGTTACTTCGTGATTAAACACTTAGGTTTTAAGTTGACCTTCGATGTTGATGCCATTAAGAATGTTCTTAGGGCTGGTGTTGTGAATTGGTTTCCTTCCATTATTGTGATTATTGGTCAGTGGCTAGGTGTTCTTGCTGTTTTTGGTTATGTTGGTGCTGTTGAGACGGGGCATTATTATGTAGCATTTGCCATATCTAACTTCGTTACTATGATTTCTTTAAGTCCTGTTAGGTTGTTGATACCTGTTCTTTCGGGTATGTCTGATGGTAGGAAGAGGTTTGGTTGGAGGGTTTTTAGATTAAGTATAGCCATTATGGTGCCTGTAGCTGCCTTCCTAGCCACATATCCTTGGCTTCCACTGTCATTGCTAGGTAAGGAATTTGTGGAGGCTTCGTCGGCATTAACTGTCTTGCTTTTAGGTGCCGTACCTGTATCCCTCTCCACCAGCGTAATAAGTCTTCTCTACGCTTACGATAGGTACCTAGATATATTGCTGATAGGATTGTTCCAGAACGTGCCTAGGGTAGTCCTTTACACGATACTAACACCTAAGTACGGTGGGTTAGGTAGTGCCTACGCTTTCACTATAGGGTCATTCATAGGGCTCACATATACGGCTATAGCGTCCTATAAGGTAGGTCTCATAATTAACCTTAGGGAGTTAGGTATAATTGTCGGTATACCAGCAGCACTAGCACTCACATGCCATTACTTAGGAATTCCATGGTTCATGGCCTTACCCGCCTTCGTAGCGACCTACTTAGCTTACATAAGGTTAGGGGCTGTAACAAGGGCTGATCTTAAGGAGTTAGCAACAGCATTCGTATCTGAAGAGAAGGTTAGGAAGTTCTATAGGAGGTTAAGACCATTAATAGATATAGTGATGTAGTTACTTAGCGGCTGTTTCAGTCCTTAAGATTTTTTCAAGGGTTGCTAACCTCTTTTTCAGTCTATCTTCCATTCTTTTTAGGTATAGTGAAAGTACTGCTAGTAGGAATGAGTTAAAGCCACTTACAGATATTATTATTGCTATGACGCCCTTCACATAGTACTTTATTCCTGTGAAGAAGTAGTGGTAGGCTACCCAACCACCAAGTATGAGTCCCGGTATGAGTAATAGCGCCCCTAGACCGAATATGAAGAATGTTGGGTTATACCTCCATACCAACCTAATAATATCCTTAGCTATTAGAAAGCCATGTCTAACACCGAGTTTCTTCTTACCTAACCTCTCCCTATACTCTATGGGTACCTCACAAACCCTACCTGAAGAAACTACGTGGGCGGCTATCTCAGCCTCAATACTGAACCCACTCGTTTCCCATGAGATCTCCTTAAGTATGCCGGCCTTAACTAAGTACATACCTGATAGTACGTCTTTTAGTTTAGTTCCGAAGAGTATGTTGAAGAGTTTTGTGAGGAACCAATTACCTAGCCTAAGTACCTTAGGTATGTGCTCCCTACCACGAACCCTAACACCTATAACCTCATCACATCTATCGGTACCTGCGCGTTCAAGTAGCTTAACTATATACTTAGCTGGGTATGTATAGTCGCCATCCATAATGACTACGTACTTAAAGTTACTGCCCTGACTATCTAAGTAGTCAACGGCTGTAGCTATTGCGTCGGCCTTACCCCTACCTCTCTGTATTATTACCTTAACACCCTTCCTCCTAGCTATCTCCCTAGTCCTATCAGAACTACGGCCATCAACCACGACTATCTGTCCCTTACTAAGGCCCTGAGCAAGTAATTCCTCAATAACCAACCCAATAGCCCTCTCCTCATTAAGCGTTGGTATCACAACCACAACATCATCCATGCCCATGAGGCTAACCCGTAGTAACTAACTAGCGTATTAACCCTCGCTATGAGGAAATATAAAGGTTGCAGTACGTGGGTTGGTCAAGCTCAAGAACACCTACATTTAAGCTAGTTTTATAAGTCTACATAGATAAGTAAAGTAGTGTGGGGTTAATTAATTGGGCAATCTAGGGGTTATTGACTTAGATATAGCTAAGGAGGCTGTACGTAACGTTATTAACGAGGTTAGTAAGGTCATTATAGGTAAGAGAGACACCATCGAAGTAGTCGTGTCCGTCCTCTTCTCTGAAGGTCACGTACTTATTGAGGGTCTTCCAGGCACTGCCAAGACATTACTAGCTAAGAGTATCGCTAGGGCTATTGGGGGAGTCTTTAAGAGAGTTCAGGGTAATCCTGACTTACTGCCTACGGACATCACGGGCTTCCACATATACACCATGGGTGGTGACGTAAGGTTTGTTAAGGGGCCCATATTCGCTAATGTAGTTATGGTTGATGAGTTAAACAGGATAACGCCTAGGGCGCAATCAGCCCTTCTCGAGGCTATGCAGGAGGGTCAAGTAACTGTTGATGGGATTACGTATAAGATACCTAAGCCCTTCATGATAATAGCAACCCAGGTACCTCCAGATGTAGGTACCGGTGTTTACCCACTTACCGAGACATTAACCGATAGGTTCTCAGCAGTCGCCTTTAGCCACTACAATAGGCCTGAGGAAGAGTTCGAGATGGTTGGTAAGTCAGACATACTCATAGCTGAAAGGGTTAAACCCGTACTTAAGCTTGAGGAGGTTATGAAGGTTATTGAGGCAATACGTCAGGGGGTTTACGTTAGTGATAGGGTTATTAAGTACATAGTCGACCTCACGAACTACATACGTAGACATAAACACGTAGTTTACGGGCCCTCCCACCGTGCTTCAATACACCTATTTAGGATGGCTAGGGTATATGCAGCCTACGAAGGTAGGGACTACGTCATACCTGACGACGTTAAGAAGTTAGCTAAGCCAGCCATAGTGCATAGGATAGGGGTATCACCTGAAGCTGAGGCTGAAGGAATAACACCTTCAGATATTGTTGAGGAGGCTTTAAAGAGGGTTAAGGTACCTAAGGAGTGAGTGTCTTGACGTATAGGTATGTAGGTATTGAGTTAACCCTAATAGCCCTAGTACCAGCGCTCATACTTACTTCTCACTTACTATCACTTACTGGGACACCATACCATTACGTAATTTTGGCCATATACTTAATCGCCTTAATAAACATACACTACATACTCTACGTTAGGGGTATGAAGCGCTTACTCCTATGGCCTTTACCCCTAGCGATACTCGTTCAAGATTACTTCATGGGCTTAGTAGGTATTGAGCTATCTAGTTTTTTAGCACTCACGATAATACTACTTACGTCGGCTTACATAGTGCCCTTAACATCTTCTAGTGGATTAAGGAATGTTAAGTGGGGCTATATAATCCCTGTAAGTATCCTAGTAGTTGCTGTTGCTCTATACTTAGATATACCCTACATTCCTTACATAGCCATGGGGCCCGTATGTGAGTACTTATTCGTTACCTACATAGGTAGTGGTGAGTTAGTTAACTCGTTGATAGCTTCACTATCTATAGCATCACTATACCACCATGTACCCTTATTAACTATGTACGTGATTGCTCTATCGTTAATTAAGGCATTCTCAGGTAGGTACGTAAGTTACGCCATAACGATAGACACCATATGTAGGGCGGCGCTCCTATGGGTGATTACGTATGCAACCTAAGTTCGTCCTCATAGGGCTTAACCTAATGGTGCTAGCCTTAGTTACAGGTATCTTTGGGTGGAATTTAGGTGAGTATAGCTTAATAGGTATAGCGTCATCAATAGCTCTTTTCAGTATAGTATGTCTAGTACTTGGACTAACCCATAGGGAGCCAAGCATTGAGTTTCTTAAGACCTACTCAGAACTTATGAGATCAGCCATCATGAAGGTTATTGAGGATACTCAATTACTTAACCACGTAATACATGTAATACCTAAGGGGGGCGGTGGTTCATACTTAGTTATAACTAAGGATGTAAGTCATGTATTAACCCCTAAGGACATTACACCTCTCGTGGGTATTAGTGATGATGGAAGCACATACGTATCTATGGAGATACCTAAGCTAATTGTTGAGTCTGGAATACCTCTAGACTCCTTAGAGCCTTTACTAAATACCCTAATAGTTAGTGATTACGGTATAGCCTCATCAGTTAAGGTAATCACTGAGGGTAATCGCTTAAGGGTACTGATAATGAGCATAAACCCGCATCTCACTGACCTCCTTAAGAAACCCCTATCACCAATATCACTACTAGCAGTCACTACCGTATCTCAAGCCTTAAATAAGCATGTAGTGCTTCTTAGGGAGGAGGCCACGTTCAATGATTTAGAATTGCAGGTGTTGGTGGTTTCATGAAGCAGGAGGATCTCTATGTACTGATGAATGCGTGCCTCATAACTATAGCTAACTTAGCTTTAGTCCTTATTGGTGAGAGAAGGATAGATGTCTATATGTCCTTAACAATACTGATATACTTCGTAACTACAGGACTCATAGGTTACGGGGCTGAGGTTAGGGGTAGAGGTATGAAGATACTGACTACAGTATTCTTAATAATATTTGTAGTGATTGTTAGCTATAGAATATGGAAAATAATATTCCCAACCCAACATCCACTAGACATAGTGTTTGGTGGGTGATTAAGTGTTATATAAGGCCATAAGAGCATCGAAAACAGCACTGTTAGTGCTTTCCATATTAATACTAATTACGTGCAGTATTACTGAAGCATCCCTACCTAAGAAAATTAATCCGTGGGGAGTTAATGAGGAGTTCGATGGCGAGTCCGCAATAACCTTGCTGAACGTAGTTATATCTAGTATATTAAGTAATGATTTTGAGTCCTCCCATAAGGCGTTAGAGGAATTATCAGCACTCTACGTACCTAAAGACATAACGTACATGCATATGAAGGTAATTAATTGCTTAAATAACATAACATATTTAATACGTAATATATCCCTAATGATCAATGATATTAAGTTGTTACTGAGTTTGAATTTAATTAATGAATCAAAGGAGTTAGTAAAGAGTTTAAAACGTAATGTAATTATGTTATTCTCTATAAAGTATGACCTCATTGATGAAGGTTTGATTGATAGATACATAGACTACTCCTTAAAAACACTTAAGGACCCTGCACTTAGGTTTAAATTAAAACGTGAAGTTCAGAACTTAAAGATAAAGCTTGATGAATATATTAATGAATTAAGACTTAGGGCATTGAGGATTATAACGGCTGTTGAGACTTATGGTAAGTTAGAGGAGGTTTATATAGAGCTTAGGTTAAGCGCTGATGAGGTATTGGGCGGTGAATCGTTAATTGTCTACGGCCTCATTAAGGATGCTGAGGGGAGGCCTGTTACTAATGGTTCTGTGACTATAGGGTTATCTATATCGGGCTACGTAAGTACGGTTAATGTAAAACCTAATAAATATGGGGCATTCATGACTGCACTTAAGGTGCCTACATTTAATGAGGTAAAGGCATTAGTCCTCACAACAGGGAACTTAGTGTTTAAGGGCAGGGTATATGCGTATTACATTAAGGATGGTAAGGTTTTAGGATATACTGAAGTACCGGTGATAGTTAAGTATCTAAAACTTAAGATAACTATTGATTGCCCTACAAGCGTCTATTACGGTGATGATGTATATATAAACATAACTTCAAACGTTGATGAAGTCCTAAACATGTCTGTCTTTTTAGATGGTGTGCTACTCATAAATAATACTGCATTATCTCCAGGCGCCTCGATGGTTGTTGTTCCGTGGTATAATTTGTCATTAGGCTACCATACGTTATCGTTTATTGTTGAGTCTATAGGTCCTTACTCAGACTTTAGGTACTCATGCGCTATCGGTGTTTCCAAGAG